>ERZ1292633.3865-Hain-H41-02um-R1-3865-length-14242-cov-6_pt1 | contig 14242 bp, 7 predicted proteins | sample MGYA00564406_ERZ1292633 | MGnify/ENA primary metagenome ERZ1292633 (study PRJEB36523, sample SAMEA6512639) | groundwater metagenome | collected 2019-01-08 | study: AquaDiva: Metagenomics assemblies of 32 groundwater samples
GCTGGCAGTTCTGGTACTTCCTGGCAGTTCTGGCAGTTTCGCCTGACTATGTCTCCACTGGGCTTGGCCGGTGCTGTCACCCCGGTGCCTGCTGACGGCGGGGATACCGCCGCGGCTTGGGATGACGGCATTCCGACGACCGCCGCTTTCATGGCTGAGCCGCACGATCTTACCGACGGTGGGGCAGCTCCATGTCGGTGTGCCCCCTACTCACGGGGACGCTTCTCCCCTCGGCGGTGGGGGAACGGCGGTGCCTGATGGTACGAGTGAGCAGGCCGCGCTGTACGCCGGTGGAAAGCAATTTGGCGGCGGCAGCACGAAGCATGTCCAAAAACTGGCGGCGCCGAGGGTCGATCGTTCGACTATCATTCCCCCCGGGTCGCCTTCGGGGATTGTGACACCACCAGACGTACGCCTTAGCCCATCGTTCGACAGGTACCATTCGTGTCGCACGCCATCACCCGTCGAGAAAGGCGCGTCCCGAGCTCGTCACGTTGGTACTCCCCAAGTATGTCGGTGGGACGATCCGCAACTGTGTGACCTGTTTCCTGGCCCTCAGGCATACAACTTTCGTCGAGTACTGGTGCGGACGTCCCGTTGACCTCGCTGTTTGTAATTTGGCGTTGATGAAGCGGACGTGTCACTTTAGACTGTCTCCCGCCATTCACGCAGGTGGCTGGACGCCTCCTGTCGTGTGTGCAGTCGCCCCATTTTCGATTGTGTTTTATTTTTCACCTCTCCCTCCTCCTCGCCCAGCAAGGGAAAGAAGTCTGTTTCGCGTTGACAGTCGTCTTTTTGTTGAATGTCGAATCGTTTCGACACCACGTCGGACGACTTCGACAGAATCGTGGACGCGGTGGATGCAGTCGACTACTTGGATACCCAAATCATTTCTGGCAATCAATTTCGAGACATTTGCCGGCTGTTGAGCTTGAAGGTGGACAGTGTGGCATTCGGCAGGGTCTCGGGCGCCGGTGGATTCGTGTCAAACCGCGCGGTGGTGCAGTTGCTGCTGCCCTCCCTGTCTCCGAAGAAGGTAGCTGACCTTCTCCAAGGCCGCCCCTCGAGGAAGGCGCAAAGCCATTGGCTCTTGCAAGCGGTGGATGGTCGTCGTCGTGACGGGCGTGAGGAGGCGGACGAGGACGAAGAGGAGGCTCTTGGCAGATGGTACGACGACCACTGCGACTCACGAGATACGGCGGGAGGGCTCTCCCTTGAGTCACTGAAGCGTGAGATGGGGAATATTGGCTACTTGGATGATCTGTTTCTTCGCTACTGCCCCGAAATGTGCCGCCGCCGACAAGAAGACATCGTGGCGATGAAAACGATAGCGTTTTCCGACATGTTGAAGCATGCGAAGCTGCCACCGGCGATTGCATTTTGGGACGACGCTCCGTTCGTGTCGCCGTGCAGCTTGTTGTCGCCCTTCTATGAGGAGAAGGTGAGGCCTCGCGCGCTTCAGCAGCTGACACCTGAGCAAGCTTTCCGTCTTGCGACGTTGACACGCATTCTCCGGCAATACGGCGCGGTGTGCGTGATGAAGTTGTGTTGGCCGGACGCGTTGGACGCGAATCCGAATCCAGAGGGACAGTTTACCGCTCTGTTGGACAGTATGCTCTCGGTGCAGACATCGACTGCCAGCGCAGGACTGCAATATCGACGCGCCGTGGACGTGTCGCGTGAACGATTGAGCAGACGACTTTTCCTGGCGATGCTCGAAGAGGGCCGATTGCTTCGCACCGACGAGTCTACCGATTCTCAACGCCAAGCCTTTCAACACCGCGTCGACTGGTGCCGATCGTGGGAAGCAACTCGACGCTTGACCCCGCTACGCCGCCGAGCGGGCGGTCACCAGGCGGTGGAAGCGGCTTCGCATGCGTACGGCACGCCTGTTCCCGACGATGAAGGGGGGGCATCGTCGGTTGACGAGCTTCCTTTCGTGGCGGACGACGCATCAACGGCGTCTCCCGCACCTGGCCGCACTCGAGAGGGGAGCTCAACCCATCCGACAGCACAGTCGATGTCAAGCGGCATCCCCACCGGTCTCTCTTTCAGTTCAGCCGAAAAAAAGTTTCTGCGCATGTGGAAACCGCCGCTGTCCTTGGTTTTGACAAGCGCGCACCGGTTGCATCACTTCGACGTCCGCTTGTCCACCACGTCCTCGGCCGTTTTGTCCCCCAAACCGTTGTAGCATTCAGAAGAAGAAGGCAAGTGACTGACGTAGTGACTGCTGGCCCCTGTTGGTCGGAAGAAAAGGCGCAGCATTTCTCCGTTACGTTGGCGTGCACTGCCATCACGCACCTACCACCCCACTCCACTCCACTAGACCTTAGAACCTTCCCGCACGATGCTCGATGCTGCGCGGGATATTGAGGCGCCGCAGTCGACGCCGATGCCGGACACGCTGTTCCGCGCGGCCGATGGCGACGACAACAGCTCGATGGTGTCGTTTCGCTCGGCGTCCGCCAGGCGCATGACATGGTGGCAGCTCGGCTGCGTGGCATTCACCTTCACCGCGGGGGGTCCCTTTGGCCTCGAAGCGGCCGTTAGGGCCGGGGGTCCCCTCGTGGCGCTCTCCGCCTTGCTGGCGATGCCGCTGATCTACGTGATCGCCCAGATCGTCATTGTCGTGGAGATGGCGACCATGATGCGCTCCAATCACGGCTCCGTCCGGTGGGTGCAAGAAGCCTTCGGCAACGGCATCGGTTTCTTCAACGCGATGACGAACGTGCCGGCGAATCTAATCGATGCCGGCGTGTACCCCACGCTCTTCACCAGCTACCTCGTCAAAGCGTTCATCCCGGCCGCGACGCACTACGAACGCATCGGCCTCTGCCTCGCGTGCATTTGGGTCGGCACAGGCGTCGCGCTCATCAGCGCCACGGCGGTCGGCAACTTCACTTCCGCGTTTACCTTTGTCATCCTCATTCCCTTCGCCGTCGCTGTCATCGCGGGCTTCCACTATGTGACATGGGAGAAGATCAGCAACCCGCACGCCATCTACGCGCCGAATCAGGAGGCCAACTACGGGACATTGCTTTCCACGCTGCTCTGGATGTTCACCGGATGGCGTTCGCTGGGATCTCTGGGCGGCGAGGTGCGCTCCCCGAAGGACTTTCTTCTTGGTCTCTTCGCGGCGCTCGTCATCGGCGAAGCGCTGTATTTTTTCCCGTTGCTCGTGGCGCTCGCGGTGCCCTGCCCCGGAGGCCACCGCGCCTGGTCGAGCGGCTACCTCGTGGTCGCCTTCGACGGAGTCTTGCATGGCTTGGGTAAGGCGATCGCCGCTGCCGGGGCCATTGCCAATCTTGGCCTTTTCGCGAGTGCGATGCTTGTCTATCCGCGGACCATGTGGGGTGTGGCCGACAAAGGCTGGCTCCCTGTGATCATCAAGCGGCAGTCCAAGGCGGGCACACCGTGGGTCGCCGTCCTGATCCACGCCGCCGCGGCCAGCGTCATGAGCCTCTTCGACTTCACCGTGCTCGTGCGCATGGAGATGCTCATTGCCGCGCCTAGCTACATCATGTCCGTGTGGTGCCTCGCGCGCTTGCGCTGGACGAAGCCTGACGCCGGTCGGCCGTTCAAATGGCCGAAATCGTTTGCGGGATCGGTGGTACTCGTCTCGATTCCATCCGTCGTGTTTGTGGCGAATTTTGCCCTCAACATTAAATCTTGGTACCTCGTCGTGGCCGCCCTCTCGGTTCACGCCAGCATCATTGCGGCATACTTCGTGCTGCGGTGGCATCGAAACCGTGAAGCAGCCAAGCTGCTTGCCAACTCAGCGGCCCCTCCCACCGCTGCGGCACCTCCTACCATGCCGGTCGTTGATCGCGCCGCCGTGATCAACGAGTCCACGTCGCTGGTGGCGGCCGCTCCCATATCGTCAATTATCAAAGTGTCTCAAGTGTAAACTGTATTCCTCTTTCGCGCGTGTCCGCCTTCATTTCCGCGATGGTTGATGTCATGCGTACGAAACCCGGGAGCCGTGAGGGCAATGTTATTGTTGACAGTTGGTGGTCACTGAGGTGCGGATCGGTGGTTTGGCCGTTATTTCTTTTCTCTGTCTGACCTCCATTTTTTTTCTTTTCCCTATGCGTCGGCTGCAAACGGCCCCTTCGTCGGATCAGCTGCCGTCATTGACAGGTTCGAGCCACATGACTGTGGGCGGCCCGACGACAGTGACCCCCGCCGGCATCGTGCAGTCGATGTTCACGCGGAAGGAGCGCGACGTGCAGCCAGTGGCGACGGTTGGCCGTTCCGTCGTGGATGAATCCCGCAGACCGTTCTTAGCGGCGCAGGAACGCCAGGCCATGTTGGAGGGCAGCCGGCCGTGGACCGCCGTCGTCGCCACCGTTCCGATGCCCAACCTGCACCTCGACACCTCGCGGCTGCCCCCGTCCGTCATCGTCGCGGGTCCTTCGGCGCTGCTGAGTTCTTTCGTGCCCCAACCACCAAAAGGGTCAGTGCAAGTGGGCCGCGTCGTCCCTTTCACCAATCCTCTCAGTCAGGACTCGTCGCGCCCAAAATCACGCGCCGGCGCGAGACAAACTTGCCTCGATAACGCCGCCGCGGCCCTTCAGAGGCCGATCCCACCAAACTTGCGTCTCATCGCACAGGTTCTGGCCAACCACCTGGTCTTTCCACTGCCACCTGGAAGCGGCCCTGGATACCTGACCGGTGCGACGCTCGCGAGCGCGATGGCCGAGCTCGACGTGACGGACATCATTGTGTGTGATGGGCTCTTCACCCTGCTCGATCTCCAAAACGACAACAAGCTGCCGCTCCACCGCGTCCTCGGCGTCGTCGACCTCCTCGTCAACGGTCCTTCGGCGAAGCGTCGGATTCGAATGGCGTGTTTTGAAATGTTCGAAATCAATTCGTACATCACCAAGGGCCATTTGACCACCCTCAGGTGTCTGCACGCCACCGAATTCGAAGCGCTGAAGGCGCGTGGCATCACCGCCGCCATGATCCGCGCTCTGACCAGCGTCGTCGACGACATCATGCGCTGCGAGGAGGAGGAGTTCATCGCCGCGATGCTCAAGGCGAAAAAGGGGGGAAAGAAAAAAGTGCCGCCGCTTAAACCCAACCAGCGAAGCCACATTCCCGTCACGCGCCGCCGGCGCGAGCACATTTCTTACGACACCTTCGACCGCTACTTCGACAACTCACCCGAACTGGCGATGGTGTTCTTGCCTCGCGTCGTGGGTGTGCTGCTCAGCGAAGGAGCACTGCAGCATTTGTGCATGCAGGTCATGCCGTCGATGGTGCCGCCAGTGGCTCCGGCGCCGACACAGTAGAGATAGCCTGGGGCAGCCTGTGTTGCTCTAGAGAGTACCTTACCCTCCCACAGCGACCACAGCCCAGGTGCACCATCACATCTCCCTCACGCCGCTGTTGCGTTGTGTCTTGCCCTGTCCCTTCCACCTACCCGCCCACCCCCTGACGCCTCAGCGTTCCGCCCCTTATTCCATCGTTTTCCTTTGTGATTGACAAAGGAAGAGGTGGTGCAGAAGGTGGTGCAGAACAGCGCGGCAATGCTCGTGCCCACAAATTTCGGGCCTCCAAAACAGCCGCTTCGTAAGCCGCTCGTCGAAGATCGACGTGCCTTGGTGGAGCGGCACCGCGACCTGCAAGAGAGGGACTTTGTGACTCGCAGCGAAGAAAACTTTCACCTCCGTGAAACCGTGAAGGACCTTGAGAAGATCATCAAGTTGCTCAAAGAAGAAAAGGAGCGCCTCCTGAGCAAGCTTGCCGAGCGGCTCAAGGACATCGACTGGGCCAAGGAGCTTTGCGAAAGGGAGGCCGCACAAAAACACGAGAAGCAGCTGCACGAGTTCAACAATGCCCTCGGCGAGCTGCGCCTGACCATCTCGGAACGCGAAAAAACGATTGAAGGTCTGAAAAGTGACTGCGTGGAGGCGAACCGATGCCGGCAGACTGCGCTCGAGGACATTGACCGCCTCACCGCGGACCTTGAGCGTCTGAAGCGCCAACTTGTTGAGCTGGGGGCTACCTTGGCCGAAGTGCGGGCGGAGGCCGCAAGGTCGGAACAACTTCTGAGCGCGGCCCGCGCTGAGGCAGCCGCGTCTCGTGAAGAGGTCATCGCGGCCCGGCACAACGCGGAGGTTGCTGAGAGGGAGCGAGACGAGGCCGTTGCCGCTGCGGCAACATCGACAAGCAAGGCAAAGGCCTCGCGTCCGGCGAAAGCCGGAATGTCGGACGCCGAGGAGGCCGAACTTGTGCGTTCCCGGGACGAACTGCGCGACGCGTTCGCGTCTCTGCAGGCGCGGCTGAGCCAATCCGACGACGACGCCGCGGCACGCTGCCGCCATATTGAGTCGTCGCGATCGTTGCTTCAGGATCAAGTCGCGCAGCTACAGTCGGATATCGCGGCATTAGAGTCTCAGCTCGCGACCGCGCAGCGGCTGGTGTCCACTCAGCAGGACATGGCCACTCGCGCCGCTGCGGCGCTGCGGTCGTCGGAAGATGCCGCTGCGGCGAAAGAGACCTCGTTCCTCGAGGCCATCCACGCCGCGGAGACTAGTCACACGGCTCGCGAAAAAGAACAGCGTGACGAAATCGCAGCGCTGCGCAGCCGGCTCGCCGTCTTGCAAAGCGAAGCGTCGACGGCGTTGGAGTTTGCAAAAACGAAGCTTCTTGAGCAGGATCGAACGCTGCAAGCGTGCAACGAGGCGAAGGCAGCCTTGTCGTGTCAGTTGCAGCAGGTGACAACGTCCTCGGACGAAGCGCGGAGGGAATTCGATCGGTACAAACGCAACTGGGAGGCGACACAGGAAGAGAGGGAGCACCGTGCCGCGCTGCTGTCGTCGCGGCGCCAACGCGAGGTCGAAGACCTGTCCGCGCAGGTTGACGCGGCCACCTCTCGCTGTCAGCTGCTCGTCGCCAACCACCAACGTGAACTGGCAGAACTGCGTGCGGCGGTTGCATCGCAGGGTACGACTCCCCGAGGAGCGAGCGATCAAGACTGGTCCACACAGCGCCGGCTGATCGACAATAATTTCAGCGTGGAATTGGCGCGCGCTCACGAAGAAGTGGGCAACCTGAGGGCGCTGATTCAAAGACGGGACGAAGATGCCGCCTCCTTGACCCTTGCGCTGGAAGCGGCGCTCCGTAGCCGTGATCAGCTCGAACGCGAACGGGTACGACTGGTCGTGCCGCGGCGCGACACTGCCACGGACGCGGCGGAGTTCGTGCAGCAGAGTGCATCCGCGGATGCCGACGTCACGCGGAGACTGCAAGATGTGGAGGCGGAGTTGCGAGACGCGAAGCGAGCCTTCGACGAGCTGGCATCGCGTGAGGCGCGCACGGCAGACGAACTTCGCCGGGTTGTAGGTGAGGCGGCCGACGCAGCGACCGGCGCGAAGCGCTCCGTAGATTCAGCGAAAATTGAGGCTGCCAACAAAATGGCGAGGGAAATTGAGCTTTTGCATGTCAAATTGAAGGCGTCTGAAGCGGTCAAATTGCAGGCGGAAACCGCGCTCCAAACCCGAACCGAACAGCTCGCCGCGGAACGGGAGGCGCATGCGAAAACGAAGAACGATGCCCGGGCCATCATCAAAAAAGCGCAGCTGGCCACGAAGGAGATTGAGAGCCGCCTGCAAGACGAAACGGCCGCCTTGCTTGAGAAGTTGAACCGAGAAACAGCCGCGCGGACAGCAAGCGATCAAGCCGTCGTCGACGCCACCGCCAAGCTGAAGGCGGCCGAAGAGGTCGTCGACAATATGCGTCAAGCACAGCTGCACTGGTAGCTTTGTATACAGGGCAAGTCTCTCACCCCCCATCACCACCACGAGTTGTTCGTGTCGGCGTTCGTTCGCAAAAAGTTGCCATGTCGCTCTCACAGGATAACTTGGTCACCTTGTTGCATGACCGAGAGAAATTGAAAATAGAACCAGATAACACACGCACGCTACAAAAAAGAAGAAGCAGAAGAAGTTTTTCCAACCGGAATGTCATCCGTGCGGGAACGCGTGGTACGGTACTACAGCGCGTACGCCCCCGATAAACTGCACACGGTCGATGCCATCGTGGAAAAGTACGCCGGCCATGAGGACGCACTTCTTCACGCACTGTCGCGAAAGTATGGCCCGGAGCCGCCCGAAGGAATGTCGCCGGCGGCAGTAGGCTTTAATGACTCTATCACCGGTCCCCCTCTTGCAGGAGGCGGCGGAGGCTTCCGCGAAGTGACGACATCCTCCGCGTCCGTGGGCGTTCCACCGGCGTCCCACGGCGCCGGTGACGGCGGAGGGCTGATGGAGGTGATGCGGCTCGTGGGGGAGGCGAGCTTCCGCAACGCCTCCGACGAGCGCCGCTGGGAGGAGGCGTGGCTGGGGCGCATTCCCCTCAACACCGTCTGCAAGGAGACGCCCACGACGCAGATCATCGTCGAGGGCTACGGCTTCAAGCACACCAGCTCGCAGCGCGCGATGCAAAAGTGGCAACGGAGGTACTTCGTGATCATCTACCCGTTCGTGTATTACTTCGAAAACGACAAGGTCGACGCGCCCTGCCGTGGGGCGATTTACTTGTGGCACGCCTCGGTCACGGAAGACGACTACAACGGGAGGTCCGCGATTGAGGTGTCGCCTGTCGTCGCGCGCAAGCCGCAGGCTCGCGACGGCGCGGGGGACGACTTTTCTAGTTTTCATATTGCGTTTGATAGTCCAAAGATTCAAACCATGTGGCTCAACGTGCTCAAGAAGCTAGCAGCGATGAACGACGCCGCCGCGCCTCAGCGCAGCGATCGACTGCCGCCCGGCCACGGTGCGGCTCGCTTCGACCCAGAGGGCGACGGGGGGCGCCAGCCTGCCGCCATGGGCCACACGGTCATCTCGCCGGCTCGTCGTGGCGTCAGTCCGCAGCGACCACCCTTGAGACCTCCCGTCGCAGCCTTTCCGATATCGCCCGAGGAAATGCTGCGCCGAATGGACCGCCTGGCGTGTGAACGGCCGCCGACGGGCGTGCTGCAGGTCATGTTCGCCTGGCTCGCCAAGCGCGCCAACGAGCTGGACCCCACCGCGCTGTGGACCCTCATGGACAGCATCGAGGCAGTAGAGCGCGCCGTCCCGACCGCTGGCGCCCCGCCGCCGTCCGGAACCGCACAAAACGGATCGTCCGATTTTTCATCGCCGCCGCCAGTCGACGCGGCGCGGGGCCCATCGACGGCACTTCCAGCGGTGGCCACAGTGGGAGGGGCTGAGGGACCGCTGAGTCCTAACGCTGCGTTCGAGCTGGCCCAGCTCAAGGCGTCCCAGAGCGAGATGCAGCGCCGCTTTGACGAGCAGCTCCAGACGCTGATGCGAGCGCAGGGCAATGTCAACGCGGCCGCCGCCTCGCGCCAGCGCGTTCAACAGCAGAGTGCCCTGGTGGCTGACGGTTCATCGCCCTCTGGCAGTGCCGCGTTTGGCGGCCAGGGCCCGGCGTTTTCGGCTCCGTACTTCGAGTCGCCGCCGCAGTCCCGAATGGCAAGCTTCGTGGCGTCGTCCCCCGGGGGCACATCAGCCACCGGTGGCAGCGACGAGGAATTTCAGCGTCGCCTGGAGCGCATGCGATCGCGAAAGGCGATGGTCGAGCGCATGCTCTCGGACATGCCGAGCGGTGCGGGGCCGAGCGGCACGTCGACGTCGACACTGGCATCGGTGCCCCTCCGAGGAGACCTCGCCGCTGACTCCCCAAAACTCTAGACCCTCACCTTGTTGTTATATTTCCCCCCCGAACCCGCTACCCCCGGCGTGATGGCGGAGGTATTGTTGTACGACGCCCGTGCGACGGTGGCAGCTACTTGCATATCCAGCGCCACCCATGGTTTCACACGATGGACCATTTCCTGATTGCGTTTCGTCAGCCCGTTTGATACCTTTTGCTGTTGCGGGTGCAACCATGACACGGATGAGCATTGTCATCATCTTTTTTTTCAATGCAACGCCGCGCGCTGAGAGCCGTGCAGTCTCGGCTGCCAATGTGCCTCCTGGCTCCTCCTCGCCACGTCAGAGCCCTTGTTGCGGTGTCGTGCGCGGTACGGCTCGATGCGTGCATCAGAGGCAGTCATTCGGTCAACCATCCAAGACCACAATTTGCGCCGCGCTACTCCACATCTGGGAGCGGCGCCCCCTCTGGTGGCCCAGACGAGCCGCCACCGACGCTGAAAGTAAGCGATCTTGACCTTCAACTCGGGGACGACCTGCCACCGTTGCTGTTGTACAACGCGCAGCTGGTCGATGCGGGCACGGCACTCCTCGACTTTGCCAATTCCGAAACGTTGCCGGCGGATGTCGAACACAAATTGGTTGCTGTGATTGACATGCTATTTTCAGACGCCTTCATGCCCGTGGCCGATCAGTTTGCCACGGTCCGGCAATTCGCGGTTCTTCCAGAAGTGCGGAAACGTCCCGCTGTCGTCGACGCTTGCCATTCCATTTTAGTGGCGTTAATTCCACGGCCGCTGAGTGAGTTCTTGATCGTGTCCGACCGAGACATGCCAGATCTCTCGAACGACCAACGCGTCGCTCTGGAACAGTTCGTCTTCGTGATCCTTCAGGGCAAAGAGGACGATGCGGAATATCTGTCGTGCCTGCAGCGCATCGAAGCCGTGCTTCCCGGCGTCTTTCAAGTGTCCAGCTTTGTCACCGTCCTTCAGCACATGAACCACATCATGCTGCAAACTCGGTTGAGCTATTTGCTCGTCGAAGCGTGTCGCTCCTTCGATCCCCAGGGCACGGGTAAAATAAAAATGGCCGATTTGAAGGCGTCGCTTGAGCGCGTCGTCCCCAAAGCACAAGCGGCCACCATGATGGCGCACGTCGAGGCTGACAATGACGGCAACCTGTTCTATCCACAGCTTGCGAGCGTGCTCTTACATGGCGTGACGAATGGCGACCAACCTCAACCCCAGTCGTAACGACCGAACACCCCTTCAAGTAAAAGAAGAACACTGACGGTGGCGGCCTATGAGTGTTGATTTTCGACAACACGTTGTTTGTGTACTGCAAAGGGTCGTAACGTTTCGCGGGCACTTTCCAGAAACGACGATTGCACAGTTTTCTCGACACAACCATGTGGTCATATTGGCAGACGACCGGGGGTAAGCCGACTTGGGGAGTCGATCTCGTGGAGTGCCTAGGGTCGCTCGCGGCCAACGAGCTGGCCATTCTCGATCGCAGCGCCCGGCGGCGGCGGCCCAGCTCAGCGACAACGGCCCCTGTGGTCTGTGTGGCGGTGCTCCGAGGTGACGCGGACGTTCCCGCCGTCCCACCTGCTGCGGAGAACCTCGTCATTGTCGCCCTCGCGGGACGCCATCGACCAGAGCATCGGTGCGTGACGGCCACCCACCATGCCGCCGCGCACGACCTTACTATCGGCGAGGGGCGTCACCCCCCCTCAGCTTCGCCGCTGCAGCGCGTGGTCCAAGCCGTGGTCGCTGTTGTCAATGAGTGTAAGGCGGCGATGCGGAGCGTCTGGCAGCTTGCCGTGCTGCTTCAAGTGCGGCTGCAGCTGATCCCAGAAGAGGAAGCCTCGATCGCCGAAGCCGTCGTCGGGTTGACCGCGCTCGGCGACGGCGGCACCTTGTCGGTCCTGCTGCAGTGGTTTATGACCGGGCGCGCCAAGCCGCTAGTTGCCTCTCCGTTCGACTGTCTTCAGGGGGACTCGGCCCGAGCGTCCGCGGAGTCTGCCATTTTATTTCGCCTCGCGCGCTCCGAACGCAAAGGTGGCTCACAAACCGCCACCCCCCCGATGCCGTCGGCCATGGTTCAGTCCGCAGGCAACCAATTCGCTGCGTTTTGTCGGCAGGCGGTGGATGTCGCCATCATCCTGGACGGCACCGACGCGTCGTCGGCGATGACGGCGGCGTCGCTGGCGGCCATCCATGTCGCCGCGGCCGGCGTGCTGACCCAGCTGGAGGGCAAGGGAGAAAGGGGCGACCGGGTTTGCGTGATCCAAAACGGCCAATTTTTGCTCCGACCTTGCTGGACGTCGTCGATGAACGGCGACCCGCGAACGGCATTAGCCCGCGGCGTGCCCACCACCCTTGCCAACCCCCCTGCGACCGACTCCGTGGTGGCGAGCTGGTCCGCCGCCATCCAGGTGCTCCACATCTGGAGTCAAGGCCTCGCTACGGCGGCGGCGAACGGCGGCACGGAGCATCAGTGCGCGCGGGTACCCGTCCTCCTGGTCCTCTCCAGCAACGGGTTGCGGAGCGGTGCACCGGCCACTCCAACCGCTCGGGCGGTACCCACGACCGTGGTCGAATGGCTGCGTCTCGCGCTGGAGGCCGGCGGCCACCGGTTCCTCCATAGGTGCCGCATTGACTGCGTGGCGGTCGGCCCGGAGGGCAATCACACCGCCGCGTGTCGCATGCTTGACGGCGTGGCACTCTTGGGCCAGGGTGAGTTCCACGCCGCTCCAAGCGCAGCAAACGGCGAATTCGCAGCCACCGACACTTGGCCACTCCGAGCAGCCGTGTTGGTCCAGCACTGGCGCACCACGCGCGCCACTTCGGCCTGCCTTATTTCCGCGCGCGCCGACCAACAAGGGAGTGAGACGCCTCCCCCCACCGCGCCCTCGGCGGTGATGGCCGACGGCATGACCTTATTCCGCTCGGTCGCGTTGACCCGCTTGCATGGCGAGGCAGCGTTCATCGGCAGCGTCCGGGACGACCGCCCCGCCTATTGGCAGACCGAACGAGTGAACGTCGACGCGAGCGAATCCAACGTCTGGTTGCTCAGCGCATTTTGCCCGACCATTGGCCGCTTCGTCTTGGTCAAGTTCGCCGCGGCACCCAACGGCGGGCCGGAGGCGCAGACTCTGTCGGCGGCCCTGCATGCCCGTCGTTGGGTGCAGCAGGCCAAGTTGCTGCGTCGAGCCATCGTCAGCCAGAGCACCGACGACTCTCTGTGGGCTGAACTGCAGCGTCTAGAAGCGCTCGGACAGCTGCAGTGGCCAGCGCTGCTCAAGACTGCGATCCAGGACTACATCGACCGTGGTCAGTGCAGTCAACGTCTCAGCTCCATCCTACTCGCTTTCTTGCACACGCATGCCGTTGGCGACGACGACTGTTTTTGCACGCTGAACGCGGCCGTCTTGAAATGGTGGTGGGATCCGCCCCAGCCGCGACCGCAGGAAACGTTGCCGGTAGCCCTTCCGGCCTCGCGGGTAGACACGAACGTCGCCAACATCTCCGCCCAGCCGCGCACGCCCAACGTCACGGTCATCTCAGCCTTGCCACTGCTCGGCTCGGATGACGACACCGAAGATGGATCCGCGCGCGGTCCCCCGCGCTCTGTGACGCAAACGGAGTCCCAACCAAGCCAAGTGGTCTGCATCGTCCATGCCCACCCGCAACCCCCGCGCGGGACCGACGTGGCGGCGGCGGCGGGTGGTGGCGGAGGTAGGGTCGCACCCCCCTTGTCGTCTTTTGTGGATCAGCGTTGGCTGGGGTTTGCCGGTAACCGACCGGCAGTCGCGTCGTTGGATGCCGCGATCGCGTCTCAGCCGCCCACAGGACAGTGCCATGCCGCGTCCTTCACGATGCAACTAGACGCTCACCGGAACGCCAATGTCTACTTGAAACTGACTGAGCTTCCACCACTTTCTGCCAAGCACTCCGACGCGGACAAGAGCGTCCTCCGCCGCCGCATGTACCTGCTGGAAATTCAACCAGGTGGCAGTTGGGTCCGGTGTGCAGCAGCCGACTTAGAGCTCACCGCGACCGAGCACTGCTTCTATCAGGTTCCGCGCGGTAAACGGTTCGCCGCCGTTCACTTGCTCGTGGCCACATGCCCTGGAGAGTGGTTTACGGTCTCCGACGTCCTCGTTGCGGACGGCATCGAGTTTGAGTCACCCACGTTGTTCGCCCAGAATCTTCAGATCGTGTCGCTACGCGACCGCAGTGTGGCCATTGCATGGGACGGCAACTACACTCACTATGTCGTAACGCTTCAGCAGCTTAGTGCAGGGGAATCCACCCTGACGGATGGTCCCTCGCGAGCCGCGACTGCCTCAACTCTGGCCACGTCGCAGGACGTGGAAGGGACCTCATGCATGTTACAGGTGCTCCCTGCGACGATCTACCGCCTCGTCGTGGCCCCTTCGTGCGGCGCGAAGGGAGTGGAGGGGCAAGCCGACGGTGGGGCCCCTCAGCACGAGCGTGACGAAATTATCTTTTGTTCGCCACCTTCACTATCCGCGGAACACGTGGCGCCGACGGTGTCGCTCTCGTCCGACG
>ERZ1292633.3868-Hain-H41-02um-R1-3868-length-14235-cov-5_pt1 | contig 14235 bp, 14 predicted proteins | sample MGYA00564406_ERZ1292633 | MGnify/ENA primary metagenome ERZ1292633 (study PRJEB36523, sample SAMEA6512639) | groundwater metagenome | collected 2019-01-08 | study: AquaDiva: Metagenomics assemblies of 32 groundwater samples
ATTTAAAATTTGATTTTTTAATAATTAAGTATGTAATTTTTTTCTAAAAAAATCTTTCATAAGTTTAGAAGATTCTTCTTCCATAACACCTGAAACTATTTGAAGATTTTTTGAATCTGGAAAAAGCTTTTCTAATGAAACTACAGTTCCAAAAGAACCATAAGCATTATTTTTTGCCCCATAAAAGACGTTAGAAATTCTGCTTTGAATTATTGCTCCTGCACACATTGGACATGGTTCTAATGTAACATATAAAGAACAATCATTTAATCGCCACGTTTTTAAATAAATTTGAGCTTCTTGAATTGCAATAATTTCTGCATGAGCTAAAGTATCTTTTTTTTCAAATTTTTGATTATATGCAGAGGCAATTATAGTATCTTTATAGACAATAATAGCACCAACAGGAACTTCATTTTTTTCATAAGCTTTTTTAGCTTCCTCAAAAGCTAAAGACATATAATCTAAATTAGTTTCTTCCATTTATTTTATATGAAGGGTATTTAAATGTAGTTCTGTCGTTGTATTTAGTTCAATAGTTTGTACTTTTTTTCTTTTAAAAAATTGAATAATATCTTCTTCTTTTTGTTGTAATTTTTCATTTATAGAAATATCATTTGTATCTAGTAAAATTATTTCACCAGTTTCAGGATCACAAAACTCTACAAAACCTATTTTGGGTAAAAAAAACTCTTTTTCATCTTTTATTATTATGGAGGTAAATTTATGTTTTATTAGAGTTTTATTAATCTCTTTTTCAAAAAGTAAATCGCTTTCAAAATTATTAGATAAAAAATCTGAAATCATTATTATAATACTTTTTCTAATTTTTAAAGAATTTAGTAAATGTAAAGGTTTTTGAAAATCAGTAAACCCTGATTTGACTTCATTTTCAGTAGAAAAGATTTTTTTTATTATTCTTAAAATATGATTTTTATTTCTTCCAAATGGTATAAAAGCACTAATTTCTTTTCCAAACAAAATTAAACTAAGTCTAATATGATTTTTCATACAGCCAAAAGCTATTGCAGTTGAAATTTCTTGAATAATATCAGTTTTTAGATTATTACTTGAACCAAAAAAAACAGAACTACTTATATCTATAATTAAAACAAGATTTAGCTCTTTTTCTTCAGTAAATTTTTTTATATGAAGACTGCCTTTTTTTGCTGTTATTTTCCAATCAATATATTTAGGATCATCTTCAAAAGAATATTCTTTAAATTCTTCAAAATCTAAACCTGTTAATTTAAATGGACTACGATAATTTCCAGAAAAAAGTTGTTCTGAAAGTAATTTGGTTTTTATTTCTACTATTTTAATTTTATGCCAAATAGAATCTTCGTTTTCCATAAAAATTTAAAAAATAAATTGTAAATTCACAGAGGCAATACCATAATTAACCATATATTTATTTTTACTTTCATTTAAATCTTCCCATGTATGAGAATATTCTTGTTTTGAAATAATATTTGGGCCAATATTCTGAGAAAAATTAGCTACAAATCTTTTTATATTATAATTTACATTTTTTTCTTTATTTAATAAAACATTTGAATCATAAAAATTTTCAAATCTTAAAGAACCTGAAACTATTTTTTCTGCTTTTCCAACAAGTTCAACATACCAACCATTTTTATCAACCACAGTTTTATCATTCCAATTATCTTGATAAAAAGTATAATCACCTAATAAATAAAAATTTGGTGTTCCAATTTTACTATGAAGTCCTGTTTTTGCGGTTTCAATATCTAATCTTTCAGGTGATTTATCAAATATATTTTTAAAACCTGTATGTTTTCCCCTTAAATGACTAATACCTAACTCAAAATTATTAATAATAATATCTAGCCTTCCAAATAAATCTTTTTCATTATTATCATCAAAAATATTTGGTCCTGCACCATTATAAACACCAGAATAAAATCTAAAAAATTGATAATTACCTGTTAGCATAAAACCTAAATCTCTTGCATTCGTTAAAGTACTATTTTGATAAGGTAATTCAGTTTCTTTTTTTAAATTAAAATTTATAAGATCTGTCATTGGTGTTAAAGATGGATGAAAAGAAACTGGCTTATTTAAAGTCGTATTTGAATCATAATTAAAAGGAATTGATTGTTGACCTATTACTAACTTACCTTTTGTTGTGGGATCTTTTACTTCAAAATTTACATCTTTAATAATAAAAAATCGTTGCCATAAAGTTTTTATATTATTTTTTCTATCGTTCAAAAATTTATTATATTCTTTAAAAGAATCAATTGTAATAAGTGGTTCTGCATTAAATCCATTAGAAACAATGGAAAGAGATACATTTGTACTTAATATACTCAAAAATTCATTTCTTAATGTAACATCAAAGTCATTTATGTATAGTGTATTTCTAAATCTATCATCTAACAATAAATTATTATTTTTATCTAATGAAACTAAACCTTTATCTATTTTTGAAAAACCAAAATTATAGTCATAACCGAAAGAAAAATTAGTTTTTACCTTATTAATCATATCATTTTTCATAAAATCATTAGTATCATTAAATGTATTATCTTCTGCTAATACAGGTAATATATATATGAAGTTTATTACAAGTAAACTAACAAAAATATTTAGTATATTTTTTTCTTTTTTTTTATTTCCCATTACAACTCTTTTTTCATTACTATATCTATTTGATCATTTTTTCCTAATTTAAAAATATGCTGACCAAATGTATCAAATCCATATTTTTTGTAAAAACTAATTGCTCTTACATTTCTATCAGAAACACCTAACCAAACATATTTAAAATTTTTTTCTTTTATCGCTCTAATTGATTCATATAAAAGTTTTCTAGCAATATTCTTTCCTTGAAAATCATTAAGTATGTAGATTCTTTGTAATTCAGAACAAGACTCTAACTCTATTTCATGAGGTTTTTTTTCAAAATTTATTTTAGAATATCCAACAGGTTTATCTAAAAAATAAACTATAAAAAAAACTGATTTTTTATCATTTAATTCAGATTCTATTTTTTCTAAAGAAAATGATGATGACAAATAATTTTCCATATCTTCTTCAGATTCTTCATGATAAAAAGTTTGATAAAATGTTATTTTACCTAGTTCACATATTGTTTCAGCATCGCATAATTCTGCTTTTTTTATAAAAAGGTTATCTTCTTGCATATACCCCCTAATAGTTAGAAGTAAAAAGTAAGAAGTAATGAGTGATGAGAAAAAACTATAGAGTCTTATCTAGTTACTTTTCACTTTTCACTTTTCACTTATTAATGTTATAAAACATTCTCTACCAATTTGCTAAAAGATACAGGATCTAGACTAGCTCCGCCAACAAGACCTCCATCTATATTTCCAGCAGAAACTAATTCTTTTATATTTTCTGGTTTTGCACTTCCACCATATAAAATTCTTACTCTTTCAGCTGTTTCAGAACCATAATTTTTTACAAGAATTTTTCTTATCATTGAACAAACTCTTTCAGCTTCTTTTGTATCGCAAGTTTTACCTGTTCCTATTGCCCAAACAGGCTCATAAGCCAAAACTAATTTTTCTGCATTTCCTTGGTTTATTTTTACACCATTTAATGCTAGTTCTACTTGAGAAGAAACTATATTATCAGTTTGATTTGTTTCTCTTTCTGCAAGTGTTTCTCCAACACAAACAATAGGAAATAAATCGATTTCAAGTGCTTTTTTGGTTTTTAAATTTACACTTATATCATTTTCTCCAAAAAACTGTCTTCTTTCCGAGTGACCAATTATTACATATTTACAACCTAATGCTTTTAACATTGTTCCTGAAACTTCACCAGTAAAAGCCCCATTATTTTCCCAATACATATTTTGAGCACCAATAGATACAGTTGAATTTTCTGAAATTTTACATAAACTATCTAAACATAAAAATGTTGAACATAAAATCATTTCAACTTTTTTTTCACTTTTTATTTTGTCAGAAAGAGATTCAAAAAAAGAACAAGCCTCATTAGGGCTTTTATTCATTTTCCAATTTCCTGCAATTATTATTTTTCTCATTTATTTTCTCCAGATTTTACTTCAGAGCTATCAACTGTTTTTAGTATTAATCTAACTTGAGTTAAAACATTAAAAACTAACTCATTGCTAGCACAACCAAGTAAAGCTCCTATCATATTATCTTTCTTTAATCCTAATTTTTTTGCGATATTATCACCATATTCTCCAAAATTAATTGCAGCTTTTGGGTTAGCTTTGTAAATATCTTTCATTTTTGTTGCCATATCATAAAGTTCTTCATGTTTTGCAACTAATTGTATTTCTTTTTTAAAATCTTCATAACTAATATTAAGTTTTCTTGAATGAATTTCAAGCAAAGTATAATTATGATAAAAACATGTATCAAGCATTTCCATATTCTAGCACTCCATAAAACTAAAGTTATTAAATTATACTTGAACAAAATTACATTGCAAATACAAAAGGAACTAAAGTTGTTACTACTCAGTACTAAAAAAAATGGATATAAAAAAGAGTTTTTATTAAAACACATCTACGAAAAATTATTTTTTATTAAAATTGTTCTTAAAAACTACATTTTTTTTGTTTTATAAATAGTGCTTCCAAAAATTAACTTATTGCATCAGAAATAGTTTTACAATTTTTACTATCAGCTAAATAATTACTATGATATTTATTTATTACATCAACAATTGATACTTTTGAAGTATCTGCACATGCTGTTTTACCATTTTGTTCTTGAATAAAAGAATTTGATTTTATAGAAATATATTCTGAAAGTATTGGCATTGCTCCTTCTGTTAAACCACAAACAGCTACACTTATTTTACCTAAAGTTCTTTGATCTGATTTTTGTAAATATTCTGACCAAAGTTTATCTTCATTTTGTTTTGTTCTTTTTTCAAACACTTCCCCTAATGAATCTTCAGTTCTTTTTATTCCTGTTTTACTTGCCAATTTTGGAACTAAATCTTTTTCATTTTTAATTTCTACAAATTTTACATTAGGTGAATAATCTTCTTTACATGAAGCTCCACCCATTGTAACTACAGTTACTTTTTTCATAAAGTTTTTTACTTCTTCTTTGCTACAACCTTCTCTAAAAAAACGAGTTTCAATTTTTGTTAAAGCTTGTGCTGTTATAGCTGCACCTTGACTATGAGCAACAACTTTTAATTCTTTACCAGATTTTAAAGTATCATAAAAACATTCTGATGTTTTATCAACTATTTTCTGAGGAGCATGAATATTCATAACTTGAAGAGATGCTTCTACAACATCATTAATAAAACCTTCTGAGGGATTATAAATAAGATTAACAGGTTTATTTACTAAATCTGCAACAGTTGTTGCTGCTTTTTCAGCTGATTTTTTACCAGTTAAAATTCCATTTACATAATAAACATCTTGAGGAGAATTATTTTTTTGAGTTAAATCAGCTTTTTTTGTAGGATATATCGTCTCTTTGCTAATATCTTTATCTAAAATATTAATACTTGTTTTGTTAGAACTATTTGCTGTTTTTGCTTCAATTTTACCAAGATCTTTTATATTTAAAGTATTATCTTCTTTTGTTTTTAATGAATAAGAAGGAAGTTTCTTTTGTAAACTATTATCATTGAAAATTACTTGATTATTAGTAGGTTGTATTGTTGATAAATTTAAAGACATAAAAACTCCTTTATAATAGTCATATTTCAATATCGTTTAGATTTAGAAATTCTTTCTTAATGTTATAATTTTTTTACATAAGAAAATATTTATTCAATATGATTTTTATTTACCAATTTTTTTTATAATCAAGATATAATTTTTATTAGAATAATAAAATGAAAAAAAATAAAATGAAAAATAAATCTATTAACTTAAATTCTGGTAATTCAGAAAACTTTATTGCCTCTGAAAATAATTTTAAAAACGATATTAAAAATAGAAAAGATCTCTTAAAAATTTTATTATCTTCAAGCTTAAGTTTACTAATTTTTAGTTGTTCAGGCACTAATTCTAATCCTCCTAAAAATACACCTACTTCAGGTCTTTCTTCTGATATTTTAGAACAACTCGATAAAACAAATAATTCAAATAATAAAACAGCACAAAATGCTATAAATCAATCCCAAGTAATATATGGACAAATAGTTCCTAAATTAACTTCTATTTCTATTGATGTGGAAGCTTTTTCAGAAGTTCAAGAAAAATTATTACCTCCTATGCTAATTATTGCTAATTCTCTTACTTCATCTTCAACATCAGAAGCAGAAAAAAAATCTATTACAGATAGTTTTAAAGATATTTACTAAAATACTTTAGCAAATATGCTTAGAGGAATAAATAATAATATTCTTATTTATAAATCATCACTTGAAGTAAACCAATCAAATAATACATTAATAAATGAAGATTCTTTAAAAAATACTATAACGGATGAAGGAATAAATACTTTAGCAAATATTTTTCAAGCGACTGAATCAACATTATTTTTTGTAGGACAACTTGGGCAATTTACAACTATATTTCCAAATGAAGATACAACAAAAATATTATCTGGAATAAAAAATCAGCAAACTACTATTATTAATGGTTTGATTAATTTTACATCTCAAAATATAGTATCTAAATCACAAGCTAAAAATGCTTATTTTATAATTGCAAAAAGTCTTACAAATCCAAATTTACTAAGCTCTTTGGGGAGTATCGCCTTAAATGTATTTGGTAAAGAGAATGTAGCTTTTAATCAAGATCAGATTACAACCTCTCAATCAAATCCAAATCTTATAGTAATGGTTATTAAAGAAGATAATAGTACTTATAGAAAAATAAGAATAGAAAATGGAAAGGTAATTAACCAAGTTTCATCTGATAATCGTGATTTAAGTGCATCAGATTTATTAAATCAATCAAATGTAAACATTATAAAGGTTGAAAAATAGTTACTACTCAGCAATAAAAAAATGTGTATAAAAAAGGTCGTTTATTAAAACGACCCTACGAAAACATTTTGTTTCGTAAAAAAACATTTTTTTGTTTTATAAAATAGTATTAACCGTAAAAAACTTGATTTCTTAGTAATTCTTCAAAAGATTCTCTTCTTCTAATTAATTTAACTTCATTTTCATTAACTAAAACTTCTGCTGGCAAACCTCTAGTATTATAGTTTGATGCCATAGAATATCCATAAGCTCCTGAATTTAATATAGCAAAAATATCACCTTCAGATACTTTAGATATTTCTCTATCTCTAGCAAAAATATCACCACTTTCACAGATATTACCAACTATAGTAACTTTTTCTTTTTCATTTGACATGTTAGATGTATTTACTATTTCATGATAACTTCCATACATTGTTGGTCTTACCAAATGGTTAAATCCAGAATCAGTTCCTACATATTTGTATGCAGGGTTTGTACTTATAGTATTTACAGTAGTTAATAAAGAGCCTGACTCACAAACAAAAAATCTTCCTGGTTCTACAGAAAAAATAACATCTTTTCCATATTCATTACAAAAAGAATTGAATTTTTTAGCTACTTCATTATTTAATTCTTTAAGATTTAATGAAGTTTGTTCTGGTGTATAAGGAACACCGATTCCACCACCAAAATCTATAAATTCAAGATTAGGAATTTGTTTAGCTACTTTTAGCAATACATCAATTGCTAATAAAAATTTTTCTGGTTCAAGAATATTAGAACCTATATGTTGATGAATCCCTTTTAAATTTAGATTATATTTTTTTACTATTTCTAAAATTTCATTTATTTCAGTAAAATAAACACCGAATTTACTTTCAACTCCACCAGTTATAACATGGTCATGATGTCCACCACCAACGTCAGGATTAATTCTTACACAAATATCTTTGTTAGGATGTCTTTTTCCAAATCTTTCTAATGCAGATAAATCACCTACATTTAGTAAAACACCTGATGATACGGCATAATCTATTTCTTCATTACTTAAGTTGTTTCCTGTAAAAATTATATCTTCTTTTTTTACTCCTGCTTTAAGACAAGAATAAACCTCTCCTGAAGATACTACATCCATTCCAGCACCTTCTTGATTTAAAATTTTAATTATTTCAAGATTGCTATTTGCTTTACAGGCATAATGAATTTTTACATTTTTAATACCAGAAAGACTATCTTTAAGTTCTCTTATTTTTTTTCTTATTATTTGTTCATCATAAACATATAATGGGCTTCCAAATTTTTCAACTAATTCTTTAGAAGTAAAATTACCTATTTTAAATTCATTTGACATTTTTTTCTATCCAAAAAGATTTTTTATAATATTAAATTATACTAGCTGAATTTTATTTATTATTTTTTTTGATACTAAAATTATAAATTTATGTTTTTAGGAAGAAAAATTTCTGCCATCATACATCTAGCACTACCACCGCCAACTTTTTCAATAGTAGAAATATCTACAAAAACTATTTCACCATACTTTTTAATTGTATCTAATTGTTTTTTATTAAACCCTAAATAAGCTGTTTTTGACATTATTGTTATAGGATTTCCATTTATTGATTTAACTTGTAAAACATTACCACAAAAGCTTTTTTCCATTTGTTCCATAGTAATTTCAATAATTTCTTTACTTTCTAAAAGGGTATTTCTAAGAAGATCTTTTTCATTTTCATTATTTATACATTCAAAACATACTACTGCAAACTTTTCAGCTACACTCATAATTACATTAGTATGATAAATACTTTTTTGATTTGAACTTTTGGCTTGAAATAAAACACCTTTTTTATAATTTCTAACATCAATAAAATTATTTAATTGTATTGGATTTGAACGAATCGATTCTGCTACATAAAAATATTTATTATCATGATCAAGAATTAAACTTCCTATTCCTTCTAAAAAAAGTTTATCTTCTGATTGTTTTCCGATATTAATAATATTTTTTATTTGATAGTTATTTTCATCAAGTAACTTTTCAAGTGCTAATAATTGATTTTTTTCAGTTCTTCTATTTTTTGCACACATTGGATAAGTTATTATTGTTCCATCATGTTCTGTAGAAAACCAATTATTAGGAAATACAGCATCAGGTGTTTTAATTTCTTGGTTTTTTTCTAATACTAAAACATTAATATTATTTTCTCTTAGTATTTTAACCATATTCTCAAACTCGTCTAAAGCTTTTTTGTTAACTTCATCATTGCTTATTTCCATAACATTTTGAAATTCATTATCTAATGCAGTTTCTTCATTAAAACAAAAATCAACTGGTCTTACCATTAAAACAGTATTTGCTAATTGTTTAGATTCTATATTTTTCATAAAAATTTCCTAATAAACTTATAAATCATCTCTTTGAAGTGGCATTGTCATACATCTTGGACCTCCAAGACCTCTAACTAACTCAGAACCACGTATTTCTATTACTTCTACCCCAGCATCTTTTAAAGCTCTATTTGTATGCTTGTTTCTATTATATGAAATAACTCTTCTTGGACCTATTGCAAAAACATTTGCACCATCAAACCATTGTTCTTTTGAGGCAAAATCTGGATCTCCATTTCCCGTTTCAATAATTTCTAAATAAGGTATTTCTCTTTTTAAAACCGTTAAAATAGATTCATTTAATACTTCTGTTTCAAGTATTACTTCTCCTTCTGAAGTTATTTCTTTTTTACGATGAACTTTAGTTTCCAAAACTGAACTTAAAGCATCTGGATAAGTAACAACAAGATTTTCATCAATTATAGTAAAAACAGTATCTAAGTGCATAAAATTTCTTTTTTTAGGTAAAACTACTTCATAAACTCTTTCTATATGATCATCTTTTAAGGCTTGTTTTGCAATAGTTCTAATAGCTTCAGAATCTGTTCTTTCTGATTGACCAATTGCTAATGATTTTTTAGAGAGAATAATTACATCTCCTCCTTCAATAGAAGGTAAATCAGTTTCAATATATTGTCCTGTATGATGGTAAGGATAAGCCATATTATAAACATGTTTAAACTCATTATGATTTTCAAAAATTATCTTTGCAATCATGGATTCTTTTTGTCTTGCAGGAAATTTCATTTGACTTGATATTACTCCAGAATGAACAATTGCAGCAGGATCTCTCATAAAATATAAATTAGGACTAGGATTTATTATATATTCTTTATCAGAATGAAGATCAAAATGCTTATGATGAAATTTTTTCTTTAATTCTTTAAATTTAATTCCTGCAATTATTGCATTTGCTGTTTCTACAGTAGATAAACGAGAAATAATATCTTCAGTTAAATGTTCTAATGATAATGGTTTAAGAATTTGGTTAAAAACATTAAATTGTAATTTTTTATCACTTAATACTTGCATTAATAATTCTTGTAATCTATAAACCTTAGCTCCTGTAGCTTGTTTTATTACAGATGTAAAATAATCATGCTCTGCCTGCATATCATCAAGATAAGGTACATCTTCAAATAAAAGATCTTTTACATTGTAAGGAGTTAATCTATCTATTTCTTTTCCAGGACGATGCATTAATACAGCCCTTAATGTTCCATACTCTGAGTTTAACCTTAGTTTCATTAAATTTATTCCTTTATTTATTGAAAAAACAAATCTATTATAATATATTTTTATGATAAGAAAATTATTCATATATAATCAAGCCCTTTATTAATAAGGTTTTTTAGACTTTTAAATTTTATAAAAAAGTTTTTACAAAATTAATTTCATCTTCGTGTGTAAAATTATGAGAATTTATCTTTTCTTCTTTTAATTTATCAAGTATCAATCCTATTTGACTACCTTGTTTAAAACCTAGCTTTATTAAATCATTACCTGTTAAAATAAGGTTTTTATCTTTTAATTCAGTTATATATTTTAGAATTAAGGTTTTTATGTATGAATCTCCAGACAAAGAAATAATATAAATAAGATTATCATGAGATAATTTTTTTAAAGTAGAATAAATCTCATAATTTGTTATATTTTTAGCTGATAAAATATTTATAACATTATTATAATTTAGAGTCTCATTTAAAAAAGTTAATTCTGTTTTTTCAAATCTAATTAAATCTACTATTTTATCAAAATTCTCTTTTTTATCTATTTTATTTATTATCAAGGATAAATATAAAACCCATTCATTTGCTTTTATATTAAGCTTTTCATCGAAAAAAACTATATTATCATATAAATTAATCAATTCTTTTTCTAATACTATAAAATCAATCTCAGGACAAAAAAGCCTTAAGGTATTTAAATTATATAATTCTTTTATATTTTCTATAGGATTATAATCATTACTAAAAGATATTTTTATCTCATTTTTTATCCTATCATTAATAAAATAATCAAAAATACCCATTTCAATAGTTTTTATGGCTAATTCTTTTGTTAAATCTTCTATTTCAAAACCTAATTTTTGTTTAAACCTTACTGCTCTAAAAATTCTATTTGGATCATCTATAAAACTTTTATCATGTAAAATCTTAATTTTTTTTTCTTTTATATCATTATAGCCATCAAAAAGATCAATTAAATCACCAAAAGAATGTTTATTTATACTAATTGCCATAGAATTAATAGTAAAATCTCTTCTAAATAAATCATTTTTAATATTACTAAAACTAACTTGAGGATAATCTGCTGGTTTTTCATAAATTTCTGTTCTTGCAGTTGTAAAATCAATATTTTTAGTCTTAGATATTTTTACTTTAGCCGTACCATATTTTTCATGAACAACTAATTCACCTTTTAATTCTTTAGCTACATATTTAGCTAATTCAGGCGCATATTGTTCTGTAACAATATCAATATCAATATCTTTTAACTCACCTCTTATAATATCTCTAACTAAACCACCTACAATATATGAAGTAAAGTTATTTTTTTCTGAAATATAGCCTATCTTTTTTATAATTTCTAAATTATCATTATCAAGATATAATTCTACTAATTCTTTTATATTTCTCAATTAATTAAAACCTCAAACTAAAACCGCCATCGGCAATTATTGTTTGTCCTGTTATCCATTCTGATTCTTTTTGGCATAAAAAAACGATTATATTCGCAATATCTTCTGGTGTTGCAATTCTTTTTGAAGGGGTTTTTTCAATTACTTGTTTTTTCATTTCATCAATGTTTTTAAAAAAATCTAATGCTTCTGTATCAACAAAACCAGCAGAAACAGCATTTACATTAATTTTTTTTTCGGCTAGTTCACACGCTAAATATTTTGTCATTGTTTCTATTGCAGATTTTGCAGTACCAATTGCAATATAATCAGGTAAGCAAAAAGAACTACCTAAACTAGATATATTTACAATTTTACCACCTTCATTCATAATTTTAACTGAATTTTGAGTGCATAAAAGTAATCCTGTAGTATTTACATTCATTGTCATATTCCAAGTCATTCTTCCTATTTTCATAGAATTTCCTAACGCTCCAAAGGCAGCATTATTAATTAAAATATCAAGAGTTTTACTTTTTTCTTTTATTTCAGAAAACATAGACTTAATTTGTTCAGAATCCCCTATATCACATTTAATAGCGTAGGAATTAACCCCTTTTTGTTTTATCTGTTCTACAACTTCTTCTGCTAAAACTTTATTTTTTACATAATTTATAATTACATTGCAACCCAAGTCGGCTAATTTTAAAGCGGTTTCTTTTCCAATTCCTCTTGAAGAACCTGTAATAAGAGCTGTTTTATTTAAAAGTTTTTTATCCATATTAATCTATAAATTTCCAAGTATCTCTACCATCAAGTTTTCTAATTCTAATATCTTGAATTTCTGTCAAATCTGCCATACGAAAATTTACTCCTATTTTTGGAGGATCTACTTTTTCGGTTGTTGTATAATGAGTAAGACATCCACATTTAGTACAATGATGAGATTCAATACATTTATCGCCCCAAATATAAAAATTGGTTTTTTCTTTTTCGAATTTTATTAAAACCTCTTCTGGTTTATAATAACCCCATAATGAACCATAACGATGACAAAGAGAACAATTACAACTTGTTAATGTTTCTGGTTTTTCGTTAACAGAAATTTTAACATTTCCACAATGACAACTTAAATTCATAACTTTATTTATCCTTTTCTATTCTATTAATCATTTCTTTAAATAAGTCTTCTAATTCTTTAACAACTGAATAATTACCAAATAAAATTTTATTTTTATCTTTTATTTTATCAGAAATATTTTGTCTTAATTCTTTATCATTAGCAATTTTTACAGCAAGTTCAATATAATTTTCCATAGAGTTACTTATACAATCATTTATATCCATTTTTTTATATAAAGCATAAGTAAATCGACTTCTTTGTAAATCAGAGGGAAGGGTTATTGTTGGAGTTCCTATAGCAAACGCTTCCATTGAGGTATTTCCACCAGCATAATATAAAGTATCTAATATTACCTTTGAGTGATTAATAAAATTTAGATATTCTTGATATGAAAGTCTTGGTAAAAATAAAATTCTATCATAAAATTCAGGAAAATTTGTTCTAAATCTAAATTTTAAAAGTTCTGTAGTGGTTTCTTTTATATCTTCTACAAAAACAATAAGAGCATTTTTATCTTTTTCTAAAATACCTTTTACTAAAATATCAAAATCTGGATGTATTTTTCTTATATTTTGTAAACAAGAATAAATATTATATTTTTCATCAATGTCAAAATGAGACAAAGGAAAAGTTTCAATAAGTTCCATTTTTTTATAAAAAAGAGGTAAATTATTTATTTTTAATACTTTTTCTGTATAATGTTCTTGAGCATTTTCTGTTTCCATAAATTCATTAGAAATAAAATAATCTATTTCTTTAATTCCTGTAGTTTCAGGCCATCCAATACTAGTACATTGAATTGGAGCTAGTTTGAAAAAAGGTAAAATATAATTTGCAAAAGTTGTTCCAACTTCCCAATGATAGATAATATCTAATTCTATTTTTTTTATAATACTAATTAAATCTGAAAAATCTTTAGGTATTTCAGAATATTTAATATAATCATTATTAAATATGTTTTTTACTTTTATTTGACTTCTAAATGTTAATGATATTATATATATTTCAAAATCTTTTGATGAAAAATTATTAATAATTTCTTTCATTAAATTTGAAAAAATTCCTTCTTGTCCATGACTAACAAAAAAACCTAATCTTATTTTTTCTTTTTTTATATATTCAGGATTATGTCTAATAAAAGATTGTTCAAACATATTTGCAAAATTTTCTTTTATTTGCTTATTACATG
>ERZ1292633.354-Hain-H41-02um-R1-354-length-56773-cov-14_pt2 | contig 14231 bp, 15 predicted proteins | sample MGYA00564406_ERZ1292633 | MGnify/ENA primary metagenome ERZ1292633 (study PRJEB36523, sample SAMEA6512639) | groundwater metagenome | collected 2019-01-08 | study: AquaDiva: Metagenomics assemblies of 32 groundwater samples
TCTTTACGCGACGCGCCACATATCAAATCTTGAGCTTTTCCGCCAGTTTCGCGTGCTCCTTCGGCGTTTCGCGGAGCATGTAGCGAAGCAGCTTGCGGCGTTCGTTGACCTTGCGGAGCAAGCCGCGGCGGGACGAGAAGTCCTTCTTGTGCATCTTCAGGTGATCCGTCAAATCCTTGATTTCAGCCGTAAGGATGGCGATCTGGACCTGGGCCGAACCGGTGTCCTGGTCGTGCGTCTTGAACTTCTCGATGATTTTTTCCTTTGCCTTCTTGTCGAGCATACATTGATGTATAGGCCGGCGTGCCGAGTAGGAGCCCGCTCAAGGCTCGAACCAAGCTTGCCACGTGAGGCGCAAAGCGCCTTTTACGTGGCGTCGCGGCAGGGATTAAAGTACGGGGGAAGCCTATCAAAAGGGGGCGAAACCGTCAAGAATATTGACAATTTCCGGTTTTTTCGGGTATATTTTCCGGTCCTTAAATGAGCTACTACGACACCCTAAGGACAAGAAAGGCCTTTTCATATGAGCGCACTCACCGTCCGTTTCTGGGGCGTCCGCGGCTCCGTGCCCTCTCCCATCACCAACGCTGCCATCGAGGAGAAGATGGTCGAGGTGGCCCGCAAGGCCATCGTGAAGTTCAAGATCCGCGACGGGCACGTGCCTGACGAGGAGGTCCTTGAATGGATGAGGTCGTCGATTCCCTTCCGCGACCGCGCCACCTACGGCGGCAACACCACCTGCGTGGAGGTCCGTGTCGGCGGCGAGCTCATCATCCTCGACATGGGCACAGGCCTGCGTGAGCTCGGTCTCAGCCTCATGGGCGAGACGCGCAAGTACGGCGGCCTGAAGGGCACCATCCTTCAGAGCCACGTCCACTGGGATCACATCCAGGGCTACCCGTTCTGGCCTCAACTCTACATCCCGCGGACGGCTGTCCAGAACGAGTTCATGTTCTATGGCGGTCGCGAGTGGGACAAGAGTCTTGAGGAGGTGCTGCGCGGCCAGATGAATCCGCCGGTCTTTCCGGTGGACCATCGCGAGCTCGAGATGACGTCGCTCAAGATGAATTTCGATACCGTCTACGACGGCAAGAAGATCATCATCTCGCAACTCCCCGAGGCGGACCGCGTCCGCGTCACCTGCCGGAAACTCAACCATCCTCAAGAAACGTACGGCTACCGCATCGAGCATCGCGGCAAGGTCCTGGCGTTCTGTACCGACCACGAGCCGTACGCCGGAAACGAGCCGCCCCGCGGACTCCTCGAGCTCGCCAAGGATGCGGACGTCTTCATCACCGACTGCCAGTACTCGCATGACGAGTACGCCGGCGTCGGCGGCAAGGTCCAGAAGCACGGCTGGGGCCACTCCTACCCGGAGTACATCGCCAAAGTCGCTGACATGGCCAAGGTGAAGAAGGTGGTCACCACCCACCACGACCCGCAGGCGTCGGACGCCCGCATCGAGGAGATCGCGGAAGCGGTCGAGAAGATGTCGGGCATCACGACCGTCCCGGCCTACGAAGGCCTCATCATCGGTTGCTAGTCGTCCCCGTCGGAACTTCGGTTCTGGCGGTTTTTCTTTTCTCCAAAAGCCGTACGGCCGTGAGTTATTGTAGATTAGGCTTCGAAGACGTCGACCCATGATTCGAGTCTGTGCCGGAGGATCCAAGCTTTAAGAAGCGGCGCGACGTCCTTATCCGTTCGCCAGACACTCTGCTGATGAGGCGTGAAGCCGGCTTGTTTCAATAAGGAGCGCAGGCGATCACGTGACGCTCGGTGCCGTTCGGGGATGTCGTAGATGACGTAGACATGCTTGCTGTCGTCGCGGAGACTGGCCGTCCGCATCAAGACGCGATTGAGAGCTTCCGCTCCCTTATCGGTCAAGAAGGCTTCCGAACGCGCTCCGATGCGGGTTTCAGAGATTAACCCCCTTCTTCGGGCGGCATCGAACCGTCTGTTCGCCTCGCGGCGCTCCTCGGCATCCAACAACCGGCGGACACCGCCCATTCCGTCGCACATGTAGGCGTGGCGATAACGCCCGTTCAACTCGAAAATCAGCATGCCATCGGCGACATCTTCCAGGAACCGAGCCGTCTTGTTCATCAATTTCGCCACGGCCGTAAGTTATTGTAGATGAAAATGGTCTATGACAGCCGATGTACGGATGTCAACGCGCCGGAAGATTCGGAAGAAATGAAAAGAAGCCCTAAGCGGGCTTCGCGAGGAAGAACTTGTCGTGAGCGACGCCGACGCGGCGTTCCAAGTAGCCGCGGCCGCTGACCGTCTGGCGCCGCTTCGGCTCGTAGGTGTCGCCGGTGTGCCAGCTCTTGATGACGTCGGGCGTCAGCTGGCCATACGCGCACCCCTTCGGCGAGGTGGCGGCGACGACGCAGGTCTCGTGCGGCTGCTTCCAGGCGCGTACGCGCTCGGCGAGCGATCCGGCATGGCAGGTGTCATTGAGCACCAGCGTCGGGCCTTCGCGCTCCTTGAGGAGCTTCTCGAGCCAGTCGTAGGTCAGCGTCAACCAGACCTTCTTATTCTCCTTGCCGTAGTACCAGCCGTCATGATAGCCGTGGCCGATGTAGGCGAGCAGGAACGGCTGGCGAGCGGCGCGGGTGGCGTGTAAGGAGATGAGGAACTGGACGTCGTACGGATCGAGATGCCCTGCAGACACGTCGACGACGTAGCGCATGTGGCACTCGCGCTTCAGGAAGTCGACCAATGCTCGACCCGGATCGCGGAAGCACTTCTCGTGTCCCATGATGACCATGGCGCTTTGCATGGTTCCTCCTGTGTTTCTGGCGCTCTCGAAAGAGCGACGCTCCAACGTACGCCGGACTTGGCGAAACGTCAAGGAGGGCGTAGGGTCGTTTCACGCCCTTTCCATGGACGCGGAGGTATTCTATGAAGCGGATTCTTGCGCTCTTCGCGCTCTGCCTCTCCTGTAACACGAGCATGTTCGTTCCTGGCAAGCGATACCCGTCGGAGTGTCGAGTGCCAGGCCCGATCCTCGAGACGATGACGTGGAACGTCGGGCTTGCGCCAGGAGTCGTCCCGCACGCCACGCCCCGCATCAAGCTGGTCGCCGAGGAAATCGCCAATTTCAGCGACCTAGGGGTCATCTGCCTGCAGGAAGTCTGGACCGAGGAAGCGCGCGACGCGATCAGCGCATCGCTGGCGCTTCCGTCCGAGCAGGTCTACTACGTCGACACGCGCGGCCAGGGCGACGACCTCAAGGACGTCAACGTCTGCCGTCCGTCCCAGCTCGACGCGCTCGTCTCCTGTGCGCGCGACGCCTGCGGCGATCTGCCGGACGAGGAGCACGCGCACTGCGCGCTCGAATCCTGCAACAAGGAGATCTTCGCGTTGTACATGCGCGGAGGCGAGGATTGCCTGAACTGCCTCGTCTCATCCGTCGGCCTCAGCATCGACGAAACGATACGCACGTGCACGATTCCAGGGCAGGGAGTGAGCCACTCGTATGACGGTCAGAACGGCGTCATGCTCATCTCGCGCTGGCCGCTCAAGAACCGCGAGGCCATACTCCTGCCGTCCTCGATCGCCAACCGCGAGGCGCTCTTCGCCACCGTCGATATCGACGACCGCGAGTCGCTGGAGATCGCTTGCACGCACGTCTCCACCTGGAACGAGCTGCCGCCCAGCCACCTTGGGCCGGACGGGCGGAAGCAGTTCAAGGATTGGGACGCGGAAATGAACGCCCAAATCGGCATCATCTCGGACAGGCTGAACGCGCGCGCGCAAGGGCGGCCCCAGCTCTTCCTCGGCGACATGAACGCCGGGCCTGATCTCAGGTCGGACATGAAAGCTGACATGCCGATGGTCTGGAGACGCATCCGAGCGCTAGGCTTCTCGAGCCCGGCCGTGCAGGCTGAAGAAAATTTCTGCAGCGTCTGCCGCGGCAACAGCCTTCGTGAACCCAGCGCGCGGAACAAGCTCATCGACCACGTGCTCGTGCGCGATCCTGTCGGCGGTTCCAGCCTGACGCCGCTCTGCACGCGCTCACTCTTCGACGCTGACCACAAACGCTACTTCCGCGGACTCGACGGGAGAATGCTGGAAGAGCACCTCTCCGACCACTATGCCGTCACCGTCACCTTCGGGTACGAATGAACGCCCCCCCCGTCCGCGCGGGGGATTTTTTTAAAGATGCTTGTGTCGTACAATAGAAAAGAGACCGCTGTCGAGGCGATCTCTTCTGAGAGAGGTTGGGTCGTATGTTGAGGAAAGGACTAGTTGGAGGCGCGCAGTCCTCGATGGTATCTGGCGCTGTATGCCGACTTTTCGGTGACCTTCCGGCGAAGGGTCTCGGGACCATGCCGGTACCAGTCGTGGAACGTGTCCCACTGGGCGTAAGCCTTGCGCCAGTACTTGTTCTCGCGGTCGGCCCCGAAGTAGCGGCTGACCGCGCGGCGCCACGCTTCGATCGAGGTCGAGACGACGCCCTTCTTCAGGAAGCGGTCGTGATGTTCCTTGAGCTCCCAGCCCGCCAGTATCGCGCCTCCGCAGAAGCTCATCGGATCGAGTCCGTGCGCCATGGCGTTGTCGACGATCTCGGCGCCCGAGAACTGGAATGGACCGCAGCACCCCCCGTAATAATGGGTGTTGTCGTCCCAAGTGGCCGTTCCGCACGAGCACGTCATGGTCTCCAAGTTCCAAGCGAACTTTTCGGCCATGCCTAGCATCGCGTTCAGATGCCCGCAGCTCTTGCCGAGCGTGCATCGGATCTGAAGCTCCTCCCTCATGTTGCATCTGCCGGACGCGGCGCCGGCGCCGTCGACGTGCCCGGTCTCATTGCGCCAGATGGCGTACAGGACGTCGACCGGAGCTCCAGTCGTCTGGCTGGCGTACTCCAGGATGTCGATCACCTGCTCCGGATGAGCGACGGGATCGAATGACGCGCAGATCTGCGAGTGCGTTCCGCCTCCAGCGACTGGCTTCGGTTCGGGGTTGATGGAGGCGGCATCGATTTCGGAAGAGGAAACCGCCGCGGCGAGGGCAGATGCCGCTGGCGTGCCGGACTTCTTCTCGAGCGCGTCCCCGATGTTCGCCAGGAGGGCGAAACCGAAGACGAACAGCACCAAAGTCTTGAGCAGATTGGCCACTACGGCCTCCTTATCGATTGGGTTTCATGAGCTACCGAACGGGGTATTCTACCAGGAAAAGCCCATTTTGTCAACATATACTGACAGCCTATGGCGTTAAAGGAAAAAGAGGCCAAAAACGCGGATAAAAGCCAGATTCACGACCTTATCCGGGATTTCTGCGATTACTTGGAAATCGAGAAGAACCGCTCCAAACGGACGCGCGACAACTACGGTTTCTACCTGGGGCGGTTCGCGGATTGGTGCGTTTCCAAGGGGATGGGCAAGGCCAAGGACATCACGCTCGATGCCGTACGCCAATTCCGACTCTGGCTGAACCGCCTGGAGGACCATCGCGGCCAGACGCTCAAGAAGAACACGCAGAACTATCACCTCATCGCCCTGCGGGCCTTCCTGAAATACCTCTCCAAGCGCGACATCGAGACGATGGCCGCCGAGAAGATCGAGCTCGCCAAACAGCCGGACCGCCACGTCGATTTCATGGAGCCGAAGGAGATCGGGAAGCTGCTCGACGCCCCGCTCAAGGCTCAGGGACCCGAGATCGTACGCCTGCGCGACCGCGCGGCGCTGGAACTTCTCTGGTCGACGGGCCTGCGCGTCTCTGAACTCTGTTCGTTGAAGCTCGAAGACATCAATTTCAACCGCAACGAATTCTCGGTCCGGGGGAAAGGTTCCAAGTGGCGCGTCGTCTTCTTCTCCGATGACGCCAAGGCATGGGTCAAGAAGTATCTGGAGGCGCGCAAGGACATGAGCCCGATGCTCTTCGTGAGCCACGACCGCGCCGCGCACGGACGCGACAGCATGAGCGGCCTGACCCCGCGGACGGTCCAGCGCCTGGTGACGCACTACGCCAAGATCGCCGGCATCGCCAAGCGCGTCTCGCCGCATACGCTCCGTCACTCTTTCGCCACCGACCTGCTGATGAACGGCGCGGATCTCCGTTCGGTGCAGTCGCTTCTCGGCCACGCCTCGGTGACGACGACCCAGATCTACACGCACATCACGGATTCGCACCTGCAGGAGGTCTACAAGGCCTTCCATGACAAGAAGAAACCTGAAAAGTGATATACTGGAGACATATGCAGGATCAGCTCATCATCGACTGGATCGCGCTCGCGCCGCCTGCCGCGGTCTTCGTCATGTGCCTCGGGGCGACCGCCGCGATAACGGACATCGTCATCATCAACAAGGGCGCGAAGGCGAATCTCGCCTGGACGCTCCTCGCCCTCGCCTTCGCGTGCTTCGGCGTCGCGGAGGGCGACCGCGTCATCGCCGCTCTTGGCCTGCCGAACCTCAGCGCCGCCCGCGACGGACTCAAGACCTTCGCCGCGATGTCCGCGCTGGTCGGCACGCTCTATGGACGCGCGCTCTTCAAGGGGCTCTTGAAGTGATATGGCCGGTTCCGTCCTCGACGCCTTCAACCTGATCGGGGAACTTTCCGGCGATCCTATTTTCGCCGAGAGGACGCGCATCCGCGCGGAGGAGATCCTGATCGGCACGACGCCCCGCAAGGACGCCGGACTCGCCACGGCGTATCAGGCCGCGGAGCATGAATTGCTGACGCGTTCGAAAGGCGCGCTTCGTCTCGACGACGTGCGTTCCAGAGCCGCCACCCTGCTCGCGAACGCCGAACCGGAATACCAGGGCTTCCGCCTGTTCTTCCTGGCGCCGGAGCCTCAGCTCATGGCCCTCGCCTCCGCCTTGCTCGTCGCCTACTCCGATCGCGGAAGGCTGTTTTTCGGTCCTGGGGCGGTGTCGGTGATATTGGGAAAGTGCCTCGCGGGGACGCCGTGGAAAGAGGTGAAGGCGAGCGTCGCGAGCGGCTTCGCCTACGACCCTGTCCGCATGCGCTCATCGGCGGAATGCGGCGCGATTCTCGGCGCATTCTTCGAATGCTGGCACGAGACGGTCGCAACGGCGCTGGGAGCCGATACCGCGCGGAGGCTTTTCGAGCTCGCCTACCGCGACGTAGAACGTTCGTACGGATTCCTGCCGATGGCGAAGAACCTGCTGGCGCTTACGCCGCGCGCGGTCCTGTGGGCCGACAAGGTCAAGCGTCTCCACGAACTCGAATCCGAGACCGACATCCAGGCCCGCGGACTCCGTGCCGCAGACGCCGATCTCCAGCGGCAGGCCGAGCGTCTCCAGCAGACGGTCACCGAGCTGGAGGAGACGCGCCGCCGGCTCGAAATCACCGCCCACGCGCGCTCGGAATTCATCGACGTCGTCTCGCACCAATTCCGCACGCCGCTCTCCTCGATCCGATGGAACGGAGAGCTCTTGGCGGACGCGCTCGCCGAGAAGAAGATCGATCCGCAGTTCGCCGATGCCGTCGAGACGGTCCGCCTGCGCAGCGTCTATCTTATCGAGACGCTCGAGCGCGTCTTCGCCACGCTCGACATCGAGACGAACAAGCTCGTGATCGACGCGAAGCCCGCGTTCCTTTGGGAGATCGTGCAGGACGCCTATAGCCAGTACGAGAAGGATATCAAGCGCAACGGCATCAAATGGAAGTTCGAGCGCCCGAAGGAACAGCCGCGCCAAGTGGTCATCGACAAGGCCAAGATAGCGACCGCGCTCAAGATCGTCCTCGGCAACGCCGTGGCCTACGGCAAGAAGGGCGGCAACATCACGGCGAGCGTCGGCGACGAGCGCATCGACGGCCAGGAATACCAGGTCTGCACGATCAAGGACGACGGCCTCGGCATCCCGAAGGACGATATGGAACGGATCTTCGAGAAGTTCTTCCGCTCCCAGCCGTCGGTGCTGGCGGTCGCCGACGGCACGGGCCTCGGCATGTTCATCCTGAAGAATTTCGTCGAGGCGCACCGGGGCAAGGTCTGGATCCAGAGCGCAGGTAATGGCAAGGGCACGACGGTCGCGATCGCGCTGCCGGTGAAATGAAAATGGATTTCGCTATCGTTGACACAGCTCGATGGAACTGATATCCTCCTTCCGTTCCCAGCGTCCGGGTATACAATGTACCTGCACGTCCCCGTAGCTCAGCCGGATAGAGCGACGGACTTCTAAGCCGCGGGTCGCAGGTTCGACTCCTGCCGGGGACGCCAGCATGGCGGCCATCGTTCAATGGTAGGACAGCGGATTGTGGTTCCGCGAACGAGGGTTCAATTCCCTCTGGCCGCCCCATGAGCAAAGCACCCGAAAGGGTGTTTTTCTCTTTCTTGAACTGTTACCATATCCGCATGCCTGAATTCCTGGATGTATTCCTGCATCTCGACGATGCCCTCGGCGCGGCCATCGCGGCTTACGGCACATGGATCTATGCGGCGATGTTCGCCGTCGTCTTCTGCGAGACTGGACTCGTCGTCACGCCGTTCCTGCCGGGCGATTCGCTGCTGTTCGCCGCCGGCTCGTTCGCCGCCGCCGGCGCCCTGGACCCGGTCGTCTTGGCCGGCCTGCTTTTCGCCGCCGCCGTGCTCGGCGACGCGCTCAACTATCGCGTCGGCCGCAAGATCGGCGCGCGTGCCGAAAACGGCAAGCTCCTGGGGTTGTCGATCAGGAAGGAACATATCGAGAAGACCGAACGCTATTACGAGAAATACGGCGCCAAGACGATCGTGCTCGCGCGCTTCATGCCCATCGTGCGGACTTTCGCGCCGTTCGTCGCCGGCCTCGGCGCGATGCCATACGCGGTCTTCGCTCGCTATAACGTGATCGGCGCGGCGCTGTGGGTCGGAATCTTCGTTTTCGGCGGATATTTCTTCGGCAATATCTCCGTCGTCAAGGAAAATTTCGAGCTCGTCATCCTGGCCATCGTCTTCGTCTCTCTCCTGCCGCCCGTCGTCGGATATCTCCGCGAGAGCCGCGTCATCAAGACCTGACGCCGGCCTTTTCATGTCCCATCAAAAAGACCCGCGATCATTTCGCGGGTCGGGCTGGGTGCGCGGCGCGGAGCCGCATCACGATCGGGTCGCGCATGCCGAGGCGGCCAGCCTCGTCGAGCAGGGCGCGGATCTCCTTGCGGGCGCAGCGGATGCGGTTCACGAGTTCGGCGGGCTTCTCCGGCTCCTTTTCGCCATTGAGCTCGTCGACGGCCGTCCTGAGCGCGTCCGACTGTCGGGCGAGCTCGCTCCGGATCCATTCGCACGCGGTGACGTCGTTATTCATGCTTCCTCCCTGAATGAACCGAACGCATCCTACCTCTCCACGCGCGGATCGCGCAAGAAAAAAGACGCCGATGGGCGTCTTCAGGCGAGGGTCTCGCGGAGGTCTTCCTGCACCTCGTAGTGCAGCTTGATGTCTTCGGCGACCTTGCGGAGCTTGTCGAGCTCCTCGAGATTCTGGGTATCGCTGACCTTCTTGATCGCGCCACGGATGAGCTTGATGGTCGCGTCGGAGTCCGGGCGTCCGGCGGCCCTGGTCTCGAGGTTCTTGAGCTGGGCGAGGATGCGCTCGTGCTCCGAGGCGAAGGTCCGTCCCGCCACTTTGTGCTTGAGCTTGTTGAGCATGGGCTGGGCGTCGGAACCGACGATGCGGGACGCCTGCATCAGCAGGACGCCCGGCAGCATCGCCAGGTAGACGATCCAGCCGAGCAGGAAGTGAGGGATCGACCCGAACGGGTTCGCGTAGAAGGTTTCCTTTTGCCAGTCCCTCTGCTCGGCGCGGTGCTTGGCGTAGCCGAGCAGGAAGAAGCCGGCCGCGAACACGCAGGAGACCGCGCTCCATAGGCTCAGGCCGAGCCAGAGCTTCGGAAGCCCGCGCGCGCGTTCGATCAGGGACCAGCGCCTCTTGGCCCCGCCGTCCCAGGCGGGACGTTCGCGGAACGCTTCCGGCACTTCCGGGAGCGCGGCGCGTTTGGCCGCCTCATCGGCGCCGAACAGCGTCGCCAGCCGCTCGGGATTGCCGATCGTGGCGACAATCGGGCGCATGACGCAGGCGCCGAGCTTCAGATTACCGTTCTCGTCCTTGCACGTGATCCACGCGCGGATGCCCAGGCCGGCGTCGCTCGTGATGAACATCGCTGACAGGGTCTTGGCACGGGCGCTGACGTCGGACTCTCCGACGGCGAGCATCCTCAGATCGGCGGCCAACTTACGGAGGGAAGCGTCCTCGATGCTCTCCGCCGGCATGCGGCCGGCCAGGACCTCATCGAAGCGCACCTGACGCGGGTCGAGCTTCCGCTCCGCGTACCAGGCGTCGTACACGCGTACCTTCTCGCGATAGGCGGCGTGCTCGGAGGTCTCGGATGCGGCGACGTGCATGACGAGGAGGGCGATGCCGGCGACGACGATCGTGCAGGCAAGCGCGAAAAAGGCATACAACCAGAACGCTTTCGGCTTCATGCGTATCTCCTTTGGAAGGAACCGAGCGCCAGCCTATCACGATTTTCCGCCCGCGTCAATACGGCATGCTATACTCGCGGTACCTATGCGTTACTGGCTGATGAAATCCGAACCCGAGGCGTTCTCCATCGACGATCTCAAGCGCCTGAAGCGGGACGCGTGGAGCGGCGTGCGCAACTACCAGGCGCGCAACTTCATGAAGGCGATGGGGGTCGGGGACCTTGCCTTCTTCCATCACTCCAGCACGGCGCCCCCAGGTATCGTCGGCGTCGCCAGGATCGTCGCGCTCGCGCATCCTGACGCGACGCAGTTCGATCGGAAGAGTCCCTACTACGATCCGAAAGCGACGAAGACAAAACCGATCTGGGAATGCGTCGACGTGGCGTTCGTGAAGAAATTCCCACGCCTCATCCCGCTGGACGAGCTCCGCGGCATGAAGGCGCTGAAAGGCATGGTCCTGCTCCAGCGCGGGTCGAGGCTGTCCGTCCAGCCGGTGACGAAAGCGGAATTCGATGCTATTATCAGGCTTTCAAGCATATGAGCGCATACGACGAAGCATCATTGGAACTTCACGCGAAATACGGCGGAAAGCTGGAAGTGAAAGGCGTCGTGCCGATTGACGACCGCGAAACCCTTTCGGTCGTCTACACGCCGGGCGTGGCCGCGCCGTGCCTGGCCATCGCCAAGGATCCGTCGCTTGCGCGGAAGCTCACCATCAAGGGCCGGAGCGTCGCCGTCGTGACGGACGGCACGGCCGTGCTCGGTCTCGGCGACATCGGCCCTCTGGCCGCCATGCCCGTGATGGAAGGCAAGGCCATGCTCTTCAAGGAATTCGCCGGCATCGACGCCTTCCCGATCGCGCTGGCCACCAAGGACGTCGATGAGATCGTCGCGACCGTGAAAAATATCGCGCCGGGCTTCGGCGGCATCAACCTCGAGGACATCTCTGCGCCGCGCTGTTTCGAGATCGAGCGCCGGCTCACGGAAGAACTCGACATTCCCGTCTTCCACGACGACCAGCACGGCACGGCCATCGTCGTGCTGGCGGGTCTCATCAACGCCTGCAAGGCCGTCGGACGCGACATCGCGGAAGCGAGGGTCGTCTTTTCGGGCGCTGGCGCGGCAGGCGTCGCCGTCGCCAAGCTCCTCCGCGCCTACGGCGTAAAGGACGTCACGCTTTGCGACTCCAGGGGCGTCATCCACCCCTCGCGGACTGACCTGGACGATTCTAAGCGAGGCCTGCTTGCTTGGTCGAATCCGCGCGGACTCTCCGGGACGCTCGCTGACGCGCTCAAGGGCGCTGGCGTCCTCATCGGGCTCTCGAAAGCCGGAGTCGTAACCAAGGAAATGGTCGCTTCGATGGCGCCTGGCCCGATCGTCTTCGCTATGGCCAATCCCGACCCAGAAATCATGCCCGATGACGCTAAGGCCGCCGGCGCCTACGTCGTCGCCACCGGCCGTTCCGATTTCCCCAACCAGATCAACAATCTGCTCGCGTTCCCGGGCGTCTTCCGCGGCATCTTAGACGCTGGCGCGACGCGCGTGACCGAGAAGATGAAGCTATCCGCCGCCGTCGCTCTCGCCGCGCTCGTTACGGAACCGACGACCGAACGCATAATTCCGGACGCGCTCGACAGGGGCGCGACCGCGGCCGTCGCCGAAGCGGTTTCACGCGCCGCGCGGGAATGATGTAGAATGGAGGCGAAAGTCCACGCATGAAACGCGCGCACGTCATCGCCATCCTTCTCGTTCTCGCCGTGTCCGCGGCCATCGCCATCGCCATCGGTTATCGTCCGGTATCGTCGCTTCTGGGATTGGCGTACGCGGATGCTACGTCGGGCGAGGCCACAAGTTGCGATTACGAAGGTCGAACGTACGCCCTGCGCGAACAACGCCGCGCCGAAGACGGCTGCAACGTCTGCGCCTGCGGCGAGAACGGCTGGTCTTGCACCAAGATCGCCTGCATGGCGGGCGGAGCGGGCTCAGGTACCATCGCCGGGACGCTTTCGTATCCGAGCGAGTCCTTGCCAGCTCAGCGCGTCTGCGCCGTCAGCCTCAAGGACGACAAAGAATACTGTCAGCAGACGAAGCAGGGCGAGACTTCCTATGCCATCTCGGCGCCGGCCGGAGACTTCTGGGTCTACGCCGCGCGTTCAGCCGACGAATCCGGCAAGCGCGCATACTTCTCCGAGTCCGTCATCTGCGGACTGAAGGCCGAGTGCACGGACCATACCCCAGTCACGGTCGCGCTCGAAGCCGGCAAGATAGCCCGGGCCGATCCACAGGATTGGTACGCCGCCGGACAGATCGACCTGATTTCCGTCACGCCGTCGAGATACGAGTACGACACCCACAACTACTATCCGAAATCCGCCTTGCAGCTGCGTGCGCGCGGACTCGCCAAGGTCGAGTTTTTCGCCACGCCCTACCCGCCCTCTGCCGGCACTGAGTACGCGTCTCTCGGCGAAGCGGCGTTCAGCAAGGAGGAACGCGGAATCCAGGTCTGGTCGCTGCCGGTCCCGTCTGGATTCCAGGCGATGGACCTGAGGGCCAAAGGCACGTCCGAGAACGGGGAATTCCTGATGAGCCGCGTCTTGCGGATCATCCGCCCCATCGAGACGGCATCGGCGAGCGGAACGGCGCGATGACGAAACCGCGGGTCTCAGGCCCGCGGTTTCGCGATTTCGGCGCGCACGTGCGCCAAGATCTCGGCTTCGGCCTCGCCGATCGATTTTCCCTTGATGAGGCAGACGGCGTGCGTGCGTCCGCCCTCGCCGTCCCACCTCGACGCGAGCGCGGCGGCTTCCCGCCGTATCTCGCTGCGGATGACGCAGCAGATCTCGCCGGACTCCTTCTCGTAGATCAAGACGACGGTCTCAGCGTCCTGGGACGAAAGGATGAGTTCGTCGATGACGTCTCCGAGCGAGGCTTCGCCCGCGCCCGCGAGCGCGAAGTCCTGCTTCGTCAGCACGCTTGATACGAGCTTCAGCGCGGAATCCGATTTCAGGCGGGCGAGCGCGCGGCCCCAGAGCCTGAGCGCGGAAATGGTCTTGGTGCGGTAGAGGCTTGAGACGATGACGTCGCGGCGCGCGCCGGCGGCGACGAGTTCGGACGCGGCCGCGAGCGTCTGCGGAGTGATGGCGCCGGAACGGAAGCTGCGCGTCTTCGAGACGATGCCGGTCAGGAGCGCGGTCGCGAGATCCGCGTCGACCGGGCGTCCGAGCTCGCGCACCAGGCGATAGACGACTTCGCTTGAGGCGGCGGCGGTCGCCTCGACGCAGTTGACCTGGCCGTACATCTCGTTGGCGGCGGAGTGGTCGATGTTGACGATGGGCGTGCGGAAGAAGAAGTCCGCCGCGACGTCGCGGATGCCGCCGAGCGAGGCGGCGTCGGGCGTGTCGATCGTGATGATGGCGTCGTGGCGGTAGTCCGTCGTTCCGGTCTTCACCTGCGAGGCGTCGAGGCTGCCGTTCTTGGGCGTAAGGTAGATATGCAGGAAACCGTCTTTCGCTTCGTACGAAAGCTCGCCGATGCGGCTCTTCTGGGCGTCGACGGAGATGACGAACGTGCGCAAACCGGACATTTCCGGACGCACGCGCCTGAGCTGGGGAAGGAAGGCGAGGTGTTCCGGCGCCGCGAAGCCGTCGCAGACGATTTCCGTCTTCTTGCCCATGCCTTCGAGGGCGGACGCCAAGGCGACGGATGCCGCGGCCGCGTCGGCGTTCCAGTCCTTTCGGAAAACGATCAGCGGGCGTTCGGCTTTCCGAAGCTGTTCGAGCACCTGTTGTCGCTCTGACAAAGCCAT
>ERZ1292633.3869-Hain-H41-02um-R1-3869-length-14231-cov-4_pt1 | contig 14231 bp, 13 predicted proteins | sample MGYA00564406_ERZ1292633 | MGnify/ENA primary metagenome ERZ1292633 (study PRJEB36523, sample SAMEA6512639) | groundwater metagenome | collected 2019-01-08 | study: AquaDiva: Metagenomics assemblies of 32 groundwater samples
CCATGAAGACTCCGAATGAACTGCATCCATCTAATCATGACATTTTTTTCTCGTCAATGTTCGTCTGACTCAAATCATAGACATTTCCCTCCCCATCCGCTAGGCTGGCTTTGCTCACGAGTTACCCATGACCATGCTTCAGCGTTTAGGTGCTTTTCTCCTCTGCCTGCTGGCCACCTTGATGGGCTCCAGCGCCTACATCGTCTACCGTAACACTCTGACCGGATACCCAGTCGGTGCGAGCTTCTTCTGGTTCAGCCTCTTTGCCTTCATTAGCGCACTGTGCATGCCCACCACGCGCAGTCCGCCCTTCTACGTGGAACCCCCGGGGGCGAGCTGGTGGCGGAGCCTCAAAAAAGTCAGCCTGTGGTTCTACCTGCTCGATGGGCTGTTATACACGCTCGACTTCGCCTGCATCCTATACAACCTGCACAGCAGGGAGCTCGGCGTCGTCGTCACCATTCTGATCGTCGCCCAGATAAGACCGATCGCCACCACGATCCTCGGTGTACGTTTCCTCCACGACACCTGCAAAAGCTGGACTGTCTTCGTGGTAGGCGGACTCATGACGATCGCCGGCGTAATCATCTACGGGTACCCTTCTAAGGATGAGATCGGGGTGGATACGGCGAACGCAACCTTCCTCGGGATCAATCTCGTGATTCTCATCGCATTCATCGGACTGGTCTTCGAAGTCGTCCAAGGCACAATCGACGCCTACTACCGCCGCAAGACTGCCATCACGCAGGCGGACGCCTCGGCCAACCTCTTCGCGAGCGCGACCATTCTGGGCTTCATCTGGATGTTGATGGAGCACACCTTCATCGAAGCGTCCCCCGGACTCCCGCCACTGCCCACGGCCGCCCAGCTGGCCCCTCTAGCCTTCCTAGGTCTGGCACCGACGGCACTCGGCGCGATTATGAGAAACGTCGTTCGCGACCAACTCGGTGTGCCGACGGTGGACGTGATTGGAAACATGCGCCCCGTCTTCGCCATTATCATCGGTCTCATTCCGTTCTCTTGGTTCGCAACGAAGAATCCCAGCTTCACACCAGAGCACACTGGCGGAATCCTTCTGACGGTGGCTGGTACGATCATCGTTGCTCTCTTCGCCAAAGGCGAAGCGGCAAAACAACCCACCAAGTCCTGACCTCTCGCCGACCCTTCACTGGGCCGGCTTTCATTTTGCGCAAAAAGAAACGCCGACCGGGGATGAGCCGATCGGCGTACGTGCATGATGACGACGCCACCGTCTAGACGGCGCGCATGAGACCCATGAGTTCCTTCGCCTCGACCACGACCGGGGCGATGCGCGCGCGGGCACGCTGGTTGCCGGCCGCGAGGATCTCCTCCACGTAGCCGGGGCCGCGTGCATCGAGCTCGCGACGTCGTTCCTGGATGGGAGCGAGGACGCGGACGATCTCCTCGGCGACGAGCGACTTGCAGTCGAAGCAGGTGATGCCGGCCGTCCGACACTCGTATTGTACACGCACGATCACCTCGCCCTCGGAGAGCAGCTGGTGGAGCGTGTAGACGTTACAGACCTCGGGATCTCCCGGAATGTCGCGCGTGGTGCGTACCGGATCCGAATAGGCCTTGCGCACCTTGGCGAGGATGACGTCCGGCGAGTCGTTGAGGTTGATGCAACCCTTCGGGTCGCTTTTCCCCATCTTGCCGGCGAACTGCACACCATCCTCGGGCTTGCCGAGCGAGCACACCGTGACGTCGTCATGGAGCGCCAACTCGGGCACCGTGAAAAGCTTGCTCTTCGTCACCGCGTTGAAGCGGCGCGCGAGGTCGCGTGCGAACTCCACGTGCTGGCGCTGGTCGTGCCCGACCGGTACCTCGTCCGCGAGCGGACCGAGGATGTCGGCCGCCATGAGAACGGGATAGGTGAGCAGACCGGCGTTGGCCTCGGCCCCGAGCTGGGCGAGCTTACCCTTCTTCTCGGCCCAGTGGTGCATGCCCTGCAGGTCGTTGACCGCGGTGAAGCAGTTGAGGATCCACGCCAGTTCCGAGGTCTCGGGGACCGCGGACTGCGCGTAGAAGCACGACTCCTCGCTCACGCCAGCCGCGAGCAGGTTGAGGACGATGGCGCGCGTGCCGCGCCGGATCCCGAGCGGATTGAACTCCTTCCCGGCCGTGGTCAGCGCGTGCTGATCGGCCACGAAAAAGTAGCACTCGTTCACGGGATTCTGTGAATCCGCAACGAAATTCTTCATCGCCCCCAGGTAGTTCCCCAGGTGCTGATCTTCCGCCGTGGGGCGAATCCCAGAAAGAATCGTCCGAACGTTTCCTGACATTGGCTTAACTCCGTAGTAGGTGAAGGATCCAGCATTAGCTAACACCTGTAGGCGGCGCCTGTCAAGGTCCCAAAGAAACAAAAGGAAACGCCCCGACGAGTGCCGGGGCGGTGTGTATCAGTTGAGGTCGAAGACGCGACGATAGAAGGCGAGTTCCTCTTCCAGCACGCGAATCATGTTTTCTCGGCGCTTGAAGCCGTGGCCTTCGCCATCGAACAGGACGTAGTCCGCCTCGATCCCCTTGGTGCGCAGCGCTGCGACCATCTTCTCCGCCTGGGACGGCGGAACGGCCTTGTCCTCGCTGCCCTGGAAGAAAATCACCGGACAGTTGAAGCCCTCCATGTTGTGGACTGGCGAGCGAGCCTTACGGTCTTCTTCTGCAACGAGACGATCCAGGTAGCGAGACTCGAACCAGTGCGTGTCGTTCGAGAGCGTGGTGAGGTCGCCGATGCCATAGGAACAGGCACCGGCACGGAACACATCGTGGAAGGCGAGCGCGGCGAGGGTGGTGAAACCACCGGCACTCCCGCCACGGATGATGGCACGCGACAGATCGCACAGCCCATGCTCTGCGGCGTAGCGAACCGCGTTGACACAGTCCTCCACGTCCACGATTCCCCACTTGCCGTCGAGCGCATCGCGGTAGGCGCGACCGTAGCCAGTGCTCCCGCGATAGTCGACGTCGATCACCGCGAAACCGCGGTTCGTCCAGAACTGAATCGCGGCGCGATAGGTCGTTTTGGTAGCGCTGGTCGGGCCACCATGGGCGATGACGATCACCGGTGGCTTCTCGCCCGCCGGACCCTGGAACTCCGCGTTGCGCGGCGGGTAGGAGAACGCGTAGGCCGTTTCACCGTTCCCGGTCGGGAAAGCGAGGAGGGACGGTACGCTCGTTGCGAGGAAATCCATCGACAGCGCCCTGGCAGTCTGCCGAAGAACGTCGAGCCGCGGGCCATGAGCGATGAACAACGTCTGTGCCGTAGTGGGCGAGCCGCCGATGACCGCGATGTAACCATTGTCGACATCGCTACGCACCTCGCTGATCTCCGTGAGACCCGGGGCGAGGTGGTTGGTGATCTCCCCATGGACCAAGTTGACCAGCACCAGCTTCCACTGTCCGCCATCGTACATGGTCGCCACCACATAGGAGGCGTCGACAAAGGCGTAGGTGGACATACCGAAGTTCCACGCGGCGCGGGTGAAGTCAGCGTCCCAGGTGAGGACGGGGCGGACCCTGTCGGCGCGGGCATCGTAACGGTAGAGGTTCCACCAGCCCGACGCGTCCGAGATGAAGTAGAGCTCGCCGGTGTAGAGCGACCACCCCGGTTGAGCGATCGCTTCGTGCTCGTTGCCAGCAACACGCCGCGCCTCGTCGATGATACCGGTTGCGAGGTCGACGGTCGCCACGAACAACTCCGTCCCAAACCACGGCATGCTGGGATGATCCCATTCAAGCCAAGCCAACTCCGTCCCTGCGCGGTTGAGACGCGGCGAGGAGTAGAAGTCGCGCCCATGGAGGATGTCACGCACCTCACCCGTGGCCACGTTGATGGAGACGATGCTGGTGCGCGGCGCGACCGTGTCAGGGATACGCTCCTCGCAGACGCACAGGATGTAGGATCCGGTGCGATCGACTTGAAGATCGGCGAAGAGACGATTCGATGGCGCGGTGATGCGCATCATCTCTCCCGTCGCGACACGCTGGTACAGGCACTGATCCTTGGCGTCGATGAAGTAGAGTGTCCAGTGCTGGTAGGCAATCGCTCCGCCGCCATAGGCGAGCTTGGACACCGCACTCAACGGCTCGGGCAATAGCTCTTCGAGGATGCCGCCGCGCGTACGGCGTGCAACCGCGGTGCGGCCACCTTCCTGCGGCCGCGTCTCGGCCCAGACGATTTCGCCATCGCTCAAGCAGACCTGATTGATCTCGCCGCCAGCGCCAGCGGCCATCTCGGCCGTCACCGACGACTCCCACGTTCCGAATGCTGCGGTTTTCATGACTGACTCCTGTAAGTGAATGTACGTGATATGAAAGCACACGGGAAGGCCCGTGTGCGAAGGAAGTGGCGCGGACGACAAGGATCGAACTTGCGACCGGCGGGTTTGGAGTCCGCTGCTCTACCAACTGAGCTACGTCCGCGCAAGGGACAACATGTCGCTACGGCGTATCCTTGATTGCGGTCGCCAGGGCGTCCGCGAACCTTTCAAGATACGGGAACGTATGCGGCATGACCAGAATCTTGTACACCGTCACCGGACAGCTGTCAACTCGTGCCGGATCCGAGGGGAAGATGTCGAACCGCGGATGGAACTGTGCGAGCGCCGGATGGTCTCCGATGCACCTACTGGGGACACGCAGGCCAAGCTGGTTCACGGCCGGATGGGCGCAGATGACCGAGGCCTGATTCGGATGTAGCCGCTCGGTGATCAGACCGACTAGCTGGTCGCGGTGCCTGATGCACTCGGCCACAAACGCATGCTGACCTTCGAACCCGAGCTGTTGCCACTTGTAGTAAGCAAGGATCCCCGCAATCGCCGAACGCGAGCCGCACACCGTGTCATCACTATGACCACTCACATACTCCACACGACGTGTGATGGTCTCCTTAGTGAGATTCTTACGGCACAGGGCAAGGCCGGCTGGATACGGCAGGTGACCCATCTTGTCCGCATCGAAGGTCACCGTCATGACCTCGGGATTGGCGAACCACTGCGCGTTCTTCGGATCCATGAACGGGATGGTGAAGCCGCCGAAGGCCGCGTCCACATGGACGAAGATGCGTGCCTCCGTGCTCGCGTGGACGTGGTGCACGAAGTCGCAGATCGCGTTGACCGGATCGACCGAGCCGAGCACCGTGCTACCAGCGTTGGCGACAAGGAGGAAGCGGCGATAGCCCTGGTTGTAGAACTCGCGCCAAAGGCGGGCGAGATCATCCACGAGCATTTCACCGTGCGCATCCATGCCCACGAGGGCGATGTTGCTCTTCGTCACCGGAAGCGGGATGTGTTTCTCTTTGCACCTGGGACACTTGGTCACACCCAGCTTGCCGATCGCCAGATTCTCGACCGTCTTGTGAATCGAGTAGTGCGTAACCGGCGTCATGAAAACGATCGTCTTGCGACGCGGCGGGGACCTGACTGTATCCTTGAGCCTGAGCCACTTGTGGCCGATCCACAGGGCCCAATCGTTGGCCTCCGTGCCACCGCCGCAGAAGTACCCATCGACCGTTTCCGGCGAGCCGCCGATCACGCTCGCGGCCATCCACACAGCCTCACGTTCCATCTTCTGGGTAGGAAACCCAGTTTCGCCAGGGGTTTCGAGCGTGTGCATGCCGATGTGATTGATCTGCTTCACTGTGAGTCCGTCAGCCATTCTACCAAGCATAGGGTCGAGAATCATGCCAGGGTAGCTAAAGGGTGGCGAGTCAGCTTTTTGAGGCGCGTAGGGCGTAGGAATCTCCATGATCCCGCGAATGATCCCCGTCAGCTCCCGAGAAGGAAGACCGGACGTCGGCCAAACACTCACCTTACCAAGGTCGGATGTATCCATGATAAAGAGCCTCCACGGCCAGCCTACTCCGGTATCCAAAAGTGTCAAGCGCAATATGTATGTGAGATTATGCAGTGCAAATTGACAATAAACACCAACAACCTATAAGGTTGTTGCGGAACCATAGACAAACGAGGTGTTCCATGTTTGCAGACTCTACCTCAATTCGTGCCGCTCTCCAGGGCACCAGTATCGTGTGTCACTCCTACCTGGACACACATCCGTCCGCGGTGGGCGCACGCCTGGAAGCGCTCCAACGCGCCGGTCACATCACGCTCGAAGAGATCGGACGCTCGCGCTCCAACGAATGGCCCATCTGGGGCGTGTGCATGGGCAACAAGGCTATGCCGGCGATCACGCTCACCGGCAACTGCCATGCGGAGGAGCCGGTCGGCACGCTGACCATCCTCCACCTGCTGGAGGACATCGCGAGCGGAGGACCATTCGCCGAGCTGCTCGAACGCTTCCGCATCGTCACCATCCCGCAGATGAACCCGGACGGCGTGATCAACAACTGGCCGTGGCTCAGCGATCCGACGCCGGCCAACTTCTACGGTCAGCACTGGCGCGACCATCGCGGTGAGGACGTGGAGCACGGCATCGCCATCGGCAACAAGGACTTCGTCCGGCCGGAACCGCGCTCGCTCGTGGACTTCTACACGAAGAACGCGGATTCCACCGCGGTTTACCTCACGCTACACTCTTCCACACTCGAACCTGGAGCCTACTTCCTCACGGGCAACGAAGACGAGGGAAAAATGGCAGAAGCCTTCGCCCTCATCCGCGAACTCGCGCCGGAGATAGGCTTGCCACTCAAGGGCGAAGACACGAGGGGCTACGAGAACTTCCGTCGCATCAGCCATGGGGTCTACAACGTCCCGCGTTTCGACGAGATGTTCAAGAGTCTAGCGAGTGCGGGCGCGGACGCCGTCGGCTTCCGTATCAACTCGCTCGAGTGGATGGAACGCCGTGGTGTGGCCATCAGCCTTGTCTCGGAAGTCCCGACGGTGATTGCCCGCGCCATGAACGAGGAACCGATGGAGGGCGTGGACGCAGAGATGATCTACCACGCCAAGCTACCATTTCTTCAGCAGTTCGCGCATGACCGTGCGGCCATGGTCGAGGCGCTGGCGGCAAAGGAATCGGTCTCCAATCCCCGCCGTCTTCACTTCGAGATCGAATACATGAAGGCCTACGGCATGAGCGAACCGGAGCGCCAGGCACGCTTCGTCGCATGCTTCAAGGGCCGTCCGGCGTTGCGTTCCCACGAACGCGAGCTCGTCGCCATGCCCCACCTTAACGAGCTGCGGCTGGCCGGCATCGCTCTCGAAATCGACAACGGGGACGTTCTCTGGCAGTCACGATTCCACAACGCCGCGATGCGACTGGACGCCCTCCTGAAGTGGGAGATGACGCCGGTCGACGCCCAGATGCGGCTCCAGCTCCTGCTCATCCTCGCTGGTGCCGCCGCGGCTCAGTAACTCTACACGCGTCCCTCATGGGGCGCGTTTCCTTTTCCTCGCCCGCCATGCGCAAAGATGAAAGCGCACACCCGATCGCACTCTTCCTTTTTTTAAAAACCCCCAACCTGTCACCAGCCCCGCCGCATCATAAGCGTCACCTACTAGCCTGCCACCCATCCTACCTTACCCCGCCCTTCACGAAGGGTGTGGTAAACGTAATAGAGATGGGGTCAGGTCTTTATTATTGCTAACCACCCCCTGGCCCCCTCCCTGCCTGCCTGCCGGCAGGCTTGGGTAAGGAGGGGGAAATGAATCATTTATGTTATAATTAGCCCATGTCCAAGAGACTTTCAGAGAAAACTTTCTACCATTATTTGAAATGCCCGAGTTGGGTTTATTTTGACGCTCATCAGGCGGAGAAAACGCATGATGCTTTGCTGACGCGGTTGATCGACGACGGCCTCCTGCCGGAAATGCAACGCGAGTTGTTGGCCGATCGTCAGTTTGTGGAAGTGGAGAACGAAGATCCTGACGATGCTTTTTTGCGTACCTTAGAGCTCATGAAAGCCGGTGAGCAAACCATTTTGCGCGGCGTGCTCATTCGCGGCCATTGGATTGGTCATCCAGATATTTTGGAACGCGTCGAAGGTAATTCTGGTCTTGGCAATTATTACTACATCGCTTGCGACATCAAACGCGATCGCCACATTCAAGACGTTTACAAATTTCAAGGCGCGTTTTACGCCGAGCTCCTTGGACTTATTCAAGCCACTAAGCCGACGCAGGGTTATGTGATGTCGCCCGAAGGCGGGGTGCAAAGTTATTTTCTCGATGAGTTTGAAAGCGAATTCAAATTAACACTTGAAGAAATCGAAAAGATTTTGGCTGGGGTAAAGCCGCCGCATTTTTTGACTAGCGGTTGCAAGCAGTCGCCGTGGTTTGAAACTTGTCGCGGGGAGAACGTGGAGTGCGATGACTTGTCGATTATCAATCGCGTTTGGCGAAGCGAGGTTGAAGCGTTGAATCGCGCCGGGGTCAAGTCCGTCGGTCAGTTGGCGGCCGCCGACGCCGACTTGCTGGCTTCAAAAATCTCAACGGTCGCGCGTGATCGTCTGCACCACTTGCGTATGCAAGCCATTTCCTTGCACGAAGGCCGAACGATTGTGATGGAGTCGGTGCCGTTTCCTCCCGCTGACGTGGAACTTTATTTTGATGTCGAGTCTTCGCCAGTGCGCGACGTGGAGTTTTTGTTTGGTGTACTGGTCGTCGATCACCAACAAGAAATGTATCACTCCTTTGTTGCCAAGAAGCCGTCAGAAGAGCGTCAGGCTTTTGAAGGTTTTTTACAATTTATGAAAGATTATCCTGCCGCGCCGGTTTATCATTTCGGATGGTACGAAATAGAAGTCCTGCGTCGGCTAGGGGAGAAATATGACTGCGTTCCAACCGTCGAGGCGATCATCAAAGATCAAATGCACGACTTGTTGATCATGATCCGCGACGCCATTATTTTCCCTCTGCACTTTTACTCGCTGAAAGACATTGCCAAGGCCATGGGCTTCAAGTGGCGTGGAGCCGAAGCCAGCGGTATTAATGCCGTGATTTGGTATGAAGAGTATTTGGCCAATCCTCGACGAACCAAGAAACTTCAGGCTATTATTGATTATAATGAAGACGATTGCCGCGCCACTTACATTGTTAAAAAATGGGTGGCGGAAAAGGCGGGGGAATAGTTCGACAAGCTCACTATGAAAAAATTATTGATTCTCGTCCTCATTTTACTTGCCGGCGGAGTGGCTTATGCCAAGCGCGCGGAGATTAAGGATTGGATGGCGGAGAGTCAAAAGCCTGATGTTGAGGAAGTGAGCTTTGAAGATGTTACGGACGACGCCGACGATGCCGCCGACGAGCCGGTTGATGTTATTGCCGAAGAGCCGGCCGAACCAGACCCCACTCCCGCCGACACTACAACCAACAACCCATCCCCAAGCACCACCCTCCCCGCCACCTTCAATCTCGCTGTGCCGTTCACCTCGCAAGCCCCCAAGAGCAACTGGGACGAAGTCCATCAGGAGACCTGCGAAGAGGCATCGGTCTTGATGGCTAGTTATTATTTTGCCGGCAAGAGCGCTGGCAAGATTGACCCTGATGAAGCCGACGCCGCTTTGCTCCAGATCGTTGATTTTGAAAATAGTTGGTTTGGTTTCTACAAAGACACCACGGCCGAGCAGACTGGCATTTTGCTTGAAGCCATGTTTAATTTGAACTACGACCTGATCGAAAATCCGACTGTTGAGCAAATCAAGCAGGTTATTGTTGACGGTTATCCGGTGATCGTCCCAGCCGCGGGGCGTCAGCTTGGCAATCCTAACTTTACTGGCGCGGGGCCGCTTTATCATATGTTTGTAATTAAGGGCTACACCGCCGACGGCTTTATCGTCAACGATCCTGGCACCCGTCTCGGCGCTGATTACTTTTACACTTTTGACGTGGTAATGAACGCCATGCATGATTGGAACGGTGGGGACGTGGAAAACGGAGCGAAAATTGTGATTGTAGTTAAGCCATAGAAACATATGCAAGAAATTTTTTTAGGCGCGGCCATCAGCGGCATTGTCGGATTCATCTTGGCTTTGCCAGCCATCATTTTTGAAGCTCGACCGGGTAATAAGGACATGCCGGTGATCGTTGATGTCAAATTGATCTTGGGCCGAACGCTTAAGCCGCGCGAAGTTTTTGTTATCTCCTTGCTGTTGCATTTGGTGATCGCTACCTTGGTCGGCGGGTTTTACGTTTTGTTTGCCAATAACGGTTGGCTCTTCATCACCCATGCTCCTTTTGCTTGGTATTCAGTGATGATTTTCGCCGTGGCGACATGGATCGTCGCCGGTATTATTATTTACCCCTTGCTTGGGATGGGGTTCTTTGCCCATCGCCAAGGCAAACATCTGTGGTTTGAAATGCTCGTCACCCACCTCCTGATTGGCCTCGGCTTCTGGCTCGGCGTGTCTTACTATCATCCGTTTTTCTTTTAGTTGGACATTGTCTTTTTGTCGTGTTAAACTGAACTTGTATGAACATGACGACAATCAAAATGGAAAAAGCACTTCCGGTTGCGGCCCGTTTGCTTCGCAGTTGGCGTGGGTCAAATGTCCTTATTTCTGGCGATTCCCAAAGGATCATTATTAGCAAAATTAACCCCCCAAAAAAGGGTTTATTAGTTCGTCTAAAAAAAGCCGGCCGCATGATTTCTGAAAAAGACATCCAAGACGCTATCGATTGGGCGCGTAAATAATTATGCTCGCAGTTTTCGACACGAACGTGATCGTGTCAGGTCTGTTGTTTAAAGGTTCAACCAAGGACCTTTTTACGTTTGTCGATTCTGGAAAAATCACGTTGTGTTTCACTCCTAACATTTTCGCTGAAATTCAGCGCGTCCTAACGTACACACATTTGCAACCAGCCTTGAAGAAAAATTTGATCAGCCAAGAAGAGATGATGGACTTTTTAAGAGATCATAGCGAACTTTTCGAAGATGTGTCAGTGTTTAATTTGGTCAAAGATGATTCTACGGACAATAAATTTATTGATTGCGCTTTTCGTGCTGGAGCACGTTGGGTTGTATCCGGTGATCATCATCTGCTTGATCTTGGCACCGTCGGCGACATTCGTATTGTTACTCCAGCGCAGTTTTTGAAAGAGATTTTATGATGGGTGAACATAGCAAAGTTGACGGAGAACTTTTTCAGCTTGAACATCATCTGTCGGCGGATTTTGGTCAGACTGTTTCAGGATTACGGCAGGCAGAAGGCGGAACGGATAGCAAAGTTTATGCCGCTCGCTTTAATGATCAGGACGTTTTCATTAAGATGAATGATGACGAAAAGTTGTTCCCAATGCAGGTGGAGCTTTATCGTCTTCTCGCCGAGCAAGGAATTTTTGTGCCTCGCATTCTCGACGTTCGAGAGCAAACATCGCTCGGCAAGCCTATTTTGATTGAGGCAGCCATGCCAGGACTGCCCATGAGCAAGCTCGATGCTTCTAAAAGGGGTGAGCTGATGAACGAAGCAGGAGCACTTTTAAAGCGCATTCATCAAATCACCTTGCCGGGCTATGGATGGGTTGAGACGAGCGAGGGTGGTCTGCGCGGCGAGCATGAGTCGTGGGGAGCATTTTTGGTTGATGGAGAATCTGAAATCGCTCAGTATCTATCTGAACATGGACTCATCAGTGAGGATGAGAAAAAAGCACTTCACGAACTCTGGGCAGAGCTTGAGACAGTTCCGCTAAGTCAAGGAAGTTTGTTGCACGGAGACTTTCAGGCTGAGCATATATTCACAGACGGTGAACGTATTACCGGCGTGATTGATTGGGGCGGAGCGAGGGTCGGGGATCCACGATACGATATAGCCGTTTCCGGAACGTTCATTGATGGATCGGAGTGGGAAGACTTCAAGCGCGGCTATGGTGCTTTGGCAGATGATCCTCTTGTGGAGGCTTACGGGACGATGATCGCGGCGAGGAAACTAAAGCTCCGCCATCATGCACAACGCGCCGAAGTAAGTATTGCTCATGTGCTGAACAGATTAAAAGTCGGATTACGCCAGCGTCATTAATTATGGAAGCTGTCTTAGGTGTTGCGGATTTTTTGAAGCTGGCCAATGAGGTGCTTCGTTTGAATATCCAAAGCGGAGCGTTTGCGGTTGAAGGGGAGATTTCTGGTTACACGGTCAAAGACGGCAAGTGGATGATTTTTAGTTTGAAAGACGAAAATGATGCCAGCACGAAATTAAAATGTTTTGCCACGGTCTACAAAGTCAGCGGCGCGTTTGAAGACGGCATGCGAGTGCGGGTGTGGGGAAGTCCGAGCATTAAGCAGTGGAGCGATTTTCAGTTGGACGTGTCGCAAATGGAACCGGTCGGCGAGGGGGCGCTGAAACGGGCGTATGATTTGCTCAAAAAGAAGCTCGATGGCGAGGGATTATTTGCGCAGGATCGCAAACGGACGATTCCGAAGTTTCCCGAGCGGATCGGACTTATCACTTCAAGTGACGCCGCGGCTTATGGAGACTTTTTGCGTATCTTAAATAATCGTTGGAGTGGAATAACCGTCGTCCATGCCGATGTACGGGTGCAAGGATCGTCCGCAGTCGACCAAATCATCGGCGCGTTTGATTACTTCAACAGCTTGAGTGCGTCCGACAAGCCCGACGTCATCGTGCTGACCCGCGGCGGCGGATCGCTGGAAGATTTACATGCTTTTAGTGACGAACGGGTCGTCCGCGCGGTCTATGGTTCGTCCGTTCCTGTGGTGGTTGGTGTTGGTCACGAGCGCAATGAGTCGTTGTGTGACTTTGTGGCCGACGTGCGCGCATCGACGCCGAGCAATGCCGCCGAGCGCATTGTTCCAGATCGACGCGACGTAGAGTACACAGTCAAGATGATGGTCGAACGAATCGGTGATACTCTGCATCGAAGCGTTGATAATCGACGACAGATTGTGGAAACCGCTGATCGGGTGATGGGTATGTGGATTTTGAGTCTGCGTCAGCGCATCGATAGTGAAGAACGCTTATTGCGCAACGTCGATCCAACCAGGATTTTGGGGAGGGGATACGCGATCGTTAAGGTGGGGACCAAGGTCATCAAAGACGCGGGTAGCCTTGCTGTTGGAGAGCAAATTGAGGTAACATTTGCCAGTGGAAAACGAGAAGCCAAGATTACGCATTAAATTCTATGGTAAAAAAAACAGAGATCAATTTCGCCAAGGCTTTTGAGGAACTTGAATCGATCACCGAATGGTTTGAGCGCGACGGCGCTGACCTTGACGAGGGACTTAAAAAATTCGAGCGCGGCCTAGAGCTGGCCAAATTTTGCAAAGAGAAATTGAGTGAAGTGGAGAATAAAGTTGAGACCATCAAGAAAAAATTTGTAGAGTAATTATGAAGGGCTATTCTAAAGCCGCGGCGCACAAAGGCAAAACCGCTTATCGCACACCTTCGCGCATGCGGCCAGTGACGATGAAGCCGATGAATAAAATGAAGTCGTTCGATAATCAACCATTTGGAAAGTTGGAGAGATAATATGGCCACGTTTGTTTTGTCTGTTGGAGGGTCCACGATCGTGCCGGGCGGCGTGCCCAACGTCGCTTTTTTGAAACAGTTTCGTCAGCTCATTTTACGTCGGACAAAATTGGGAGATCGTTTTGTCATCGTCTGTGGAGGTGGCGGGACGTGTCGCATCTACAACAGTGGTCTGCGACGAGTTACCAAGCCGACGGCCGACGAACTCGATTGGCTCGGAATTTACACCACACAGTTGAACGCTCAGCTCGTGCGACTGATCTTCGGTAAAGAAGCTCATCCGACCATTGCCGCGGACTCCCAGGCGTTTGATCCTGCCTTATGGAAAAAATCGATTCTCGTAGCCGGCGGTCATAAGCCAGGCGGTTCTTCGGACACCAACATGATTAAACTTGCCAAACGGTTCGGTGCCAAATTGGCGATCAACATTTCCAACGTCGACTATCTGTACACCAAAGACCCGCGTAAGTTTAAGAAGGCGCAAAAGATTTGTGAGATCACTTGGAAAGATTATCGCAAAATGATGGGCGGCAAATGGATCCCGGGAATGAACACACCGTTTGATTCCACAGCTTCCAAACTGGCCGACCAGGCCAACATCGACGTACTGCTCATCGGCTCGGATACGAAAAACCTCTCGGACGTGTTGTCCGAGAGGGCTTTCCGTGGAACGGTGATCCATCACTAAATTACTTCAAGGTAACGCTCGCGCCGGCGGCTTCGAGTTTGGCTTTGAGTTCGTCGGCTTCAGCTTTCTTGGCACCAGCTTTGACGACTTTTGGCGCGCCGTCGACCATATCCTTGGCTTCCTTAAGCCCAAGTCCGGTGATCT
>ERZ1292633.3870-Hain-H41-02um-R1-3870-length-14227-cov-5_pt1 | contig 14227 bp, 3 predicted proteins | sample MGYA00564406_ERZ1292633 | MGnify/ENA primary metagenome ERZ1292633 (study PRJEB36523, sample SAMEA6512639) | groundwater metagenome | collected 2019-01-08 | study: AquaDiva: Metagenomics assemblies of 32 groundwater samples
CCGTGAACAGCGACGACTTCTCCGTCGACTTCGGCTTCTTCGCGTCCTCCTTCTTTGCCGCTACCTTCTTCGCCGCCGCCACTTTGGGCGCGGGCGCCTTGGCTGCTGCCTTGGGGGCCATGTAGGGTTTCTGTTTGGTGTCCACGACAACAAATTTGACAGACAAGCAGCTGAATTTGAGACGGCACATTCGTATGATTCTCCGATCGGAGATCAACCAAAGGGCAAAGCGGTGTCGCAGGCACTTGTGAATCTCGAAGGACACCACACCCCACATATCGTTGCCCGCTTCGGCAGGTGGTGCCTTTGTCCTGTCTCCTAAAAGCTCTCTGTCGTTGGGGGCCGTCGTTTGCGAATGCGCTCCTCTAGTTCCGACCGCCAGTTGCGAGGGGGAGACGCCGCGGCCGCCGCCACGACTGCCGCGACCTGGCTGGTAGGCAGAGGCGCCGTCGCCTGCGGTGCTGCCCTTTTGAGCGTCATGCCTTTCCGAATCTCATCCATGAGAGCCGCCCTGCCTCCCCCAACACTACTACCCTCCACGCCAACCGGCACGGAGCCAGGTGGGCTGGGAGGTGGCGGCGGCGGCCTGACAAGGGCAGTCGGTGGCGGTGGCGGTGGTGGCGGCGGCGGCCGTGTCGAACCCGCTGACGCAACGCCCGGCTGCTGCAGTCGCATCGAAGAAGGGGCGTCGCTCGGTGGCCCGCGCACGTGTGGCGGTGGGGGCGGCGGTGCTGGCAGTCGTGACGGCGGAGGTAGCCCACTTGCACCGGAGGCGGGGGGCACCGCTACTGCTGAGTCGGATGCCGCCACTCCATTCGAGGAGGCGACACCACCCGCTAGCTTCCGCAACGGCGTCGCAAGAGGCGGCGGCGGCAATGACGGAGGAGGAAGGGGGCGGCCCGGCACCGATTCGGCCGAGGTCGCGGTGGGCGGCGCCGCCGGAACCGGAGCGTGGGTCATATTGTCCGCTCCGCCTCCTCCTTGCACGCTGAACGTTGCGGTGAGGAGTCGCTCGGTCAATCCGGTGATCCTCTGCGATGCCTGACTCCGCCAGTCGGCGAGGGCCAACGCCGCGCGGCCTATGGATGCCTCCGTGGCGTTGAGAACCGTCCGCGGTTGGGACCCCGCGTTCTGATCAAGGGATCCAGTGCGAGAACGTCGAGCCAGCGACGGCGTGGCGACCGCTCCATGGAGGGTTCCTCCACCACCCTCCCCCTGGTGGGTTGCCTCTTCGGACCGCACCGTGGGATTGCGACTCTTGGAGTCGGCAACGAATCCAACGAACGCGTCGTCCCAGGCCGCGGTCGCGGTCACATCGTCGGCTCGCGGCATCCCGGCGGAAGCTTTGGACTCGGAAACGACTCGGCGCTGCACTGAGGGACTAGGAAACGCGCCGGTGGATCGTGTGGCGGGGGACGACGACGACATGGTGGCGACGGCGTTCGACTCCCCACGAGCGGCGCGCCTACGTGCGACGACAACCCGTTCGATTTCTTTGAGCGGCCGCGCCATGCCAGGATGGGACAGCTGATACCGCAAGGGGTCTGGCGGCGAGGGCGACGCGGCTCCGCAGCTGTCCGTGGAACTGGTGGGTTCTGGCAGCGTCGTGGGAGTGCCGATGAATGGGTCCACAAACGTGGTGGGCGACACAGCGGGGGGAACAGCCGTATCCATCTCCTGGCACCGCGCGAAGTTGATCACGCCGTAATTGCGCAGCATCGCCCAGCCTGTGGGTAGGTCCGCGGCGAGCGCGACGCGCACCAGCGGCAGCAAGTCCGCATCGGCAGACGGGTCGACTCCCCACGCCTTCGCGAATGTCGCGACGTCATCGTCGGATATCCCGCGCTGACGCAAAACCGCCTCCGCGACTTCGATGCCACGCTGGCGGCGGGCGAAAAGGTTGTCGTCGCCGACGCCTGGGGAATCGAGCAGCGGCTGCGGTCGTTCGGCAGAGGGCGACTGAGTAGCGGAGGGCGCCTCATCTTCCCAGCGGTCGCGCGGGCTCGATGATGGGGAGAAGCGCGACCGCGGCGGGCTGCACAGATACATGATGCGCGCAAGGTACCGGCGCGCCAGGTATTGGGCGGCATAGGCGGCGACCGCGGAGACGGCCGTGGCGGCCGGATTGGCCTCCAACGTGGATACGGCCGTGCAGACGAGCCGTGATGCGTAAAGCAGGAGATTGCCCTCCTGCGCTGTCCGCACAATCGTGGCATCGTCAACACGGGTGACGGCCCGCGGCATTTGTGTGAGAGGTTTAAAAACGTATGACTTGTCCCTTACTTGCTCTCGACGCCTCTCAAAGCACAGGACAGAATTAGACCAACCTCCCGCCCCGCTAGCATCTTGTCCTTGTTGGATTCGGTTGAGCTAGTTTGACGACGGTGGATACCACTACGGTCCGAGAGAGTTGTCGGTCGGCGCCGACGATAAAGAGCAGAGTAAGCAGAGAAGTGAGAGGAAAATAGTAATTTGGAGGTGGATGATATCGCTGTACGGTTGTAGACCGCTGCGGTGCGGCGTGCGCGAACGGGGGATGATCGCACCCTCTCGTCACGATTGAAATACGGACGAAAATCGTTTTCGGAGCACCGCTCCGCCGTCATCGGTGGCCGAGGCCGCGCTGTCCGACCGCGGCCGTATGCTGGGGTGCGTGGAGGTCATTTCCACGTCGGCGGCGGCCCCCGTTGCTGCTGCCGGAACGCGGCGGGACGCGCCACCGTCGTCGTGGAGCACCGGTGGCGAGAATTTCTCTTCTTCAGAATGTGTGAAAATCGAACGACCCACCGCACCGTCCGAGGTGGCGGACGGCGGTCGTCCAGCGTCCTCCTCCTGCTCCTCGGCATCGCCGCCGGAGGGATGGTCGTCGATCGTCCAGCTGGGGTGCCGCTCGTAGAATTTCAACCGGTTGTAGCGCCAAAACACCAGCCGCAACGTCCCCGCGACGACGCCGAAAAAGGCGCCCCAGCGCGACACGAGGTCGAGCACAGTGACCTGTGAGATGGTCCGCTCGAAAATGCTTGGCGATAGTTGCATATCAAGCGTGAACAGCTCACCGTCCGGCACCGCAACCGAAGAGTGGTTGTCGGCGTCACCAGCCGCGGTGAACACGCCAAACATCTTCGGATACAAACGCAGCAACGACGACGTTGAGTGCTGCAGCACCAAGTAGCCAGGATCCTGGTGTGTACGAAAGGAGTCAAAGTAGTTCGGCTTCCGCATAGTCGCCTGAATGTTGAACACCGCCCGGTTCGCCGTTGAAAACGTCACCGAAGGGCTGATATCCAGATCCGCCACACCGATGGCGGTCTCGAACGCGACGGTCATCGTGTACGGCTCAAGCGCCGCGGCGATCGTCGCGGTATCCGCGCAAGCAGACGACGATCGGCTGGCCATGGTTCGCACAAGTGCAGGAGGTGCCCGCGGCGTGCCGCACGCCCAGAAGGTGAACCGGAGCACGTCACAGGCTCCCGGGTTGCAGTAAGAATAAAGGCTGGCACTCTCACTCTCCAATGCGCTCAACGCGGACGGTTCGATACAGACGGAGTCGCTGTTTTGCGTGTACAACGGGATGTCAACCGAACTTCCAGGGACCACGCGACCGGTATCGTTGGACAAACGCACCCGTTGTAGCTGAAACCGGAACCAGGACGCCTGCGTCAGATTGGGGAACCGGAAGCACGTGGGCACCATCGCCATGCGCTCCTCGGTGACAGGCTCCTGGCGCAGGGAGAGATCGAGTGGGGCTTCGAACCACAGCACGAGCGTCAGGGTCATGTAACCGAGGAGGCATAGGAGAAGAAGAAGCGTCCCAAAGGTCCCCGTGGAGCTGACTTGCACGCCGGACTGCGGGCGTGGGAAGGGATGAAACCGGAAGTAGTCGAGACGGCTGTTGGCCGCTTTCAGCGCTGCGGACAGTTGTCGGGGCAACAACCTCGTTCCACGAGGGGGTGCGGTGGAATGACGCTGCGGCGATGGGATGCTGTTTGCAATTGGTGCGGCACCAGCTGGCGACGTGAGCAGGAGACGATGATCCATGAGGACGCAAAAGTGCGGTCCCGCCTCGTGTTATCTCTCTCCACCGCACTGCAGAATCAACAAAGGGAACGCCAGCAACGAGCGCGAAACATTTGGACGAAATGGATTGACTATGCGGCTGCGGAGATGGAAAGGGGGACGCCGAAGAAAACTCCTAACGTCACGACGCACACGCACACACACGCACACCCTATGGAGGTAAAACCGCGATTCGCATACACGAAAACGGCGGGGGAACGGCCGAGTACACTATTGGAAGCCATCCCTCTCTCTCTAATGAGGCAATCACCAAACTCACACTTCATATCCTCATCTCATCTTGCGACCGACTACTTCGCGGCGACGCTCTTTCGTTGGCCCGCGGTGCCCTTCGCCCCTCCCGCCTTCTTCGGTGCTTGCCCTTGGACGATGGCCGTCGCGGTGCACGCGGCGCCGAGGACATCCTCGATGGTCACGCTCGCGCTGAATGAGACGCTGTAGTCGAACTGCGGATTGGCCGCGGTCGGTGACACGGCGGCGGCGGCGGCCGTGGGACCACCTCCCTCTTGTTGGGCGCAGCCGACGACGCTCTGCGATTTGTGCATGGGCGACAGCATCGCGCCCATGGCGCTCAACCGCTGCTGCACACAAACACAGTTTCGCAGGAAGTTCTGCACGGTGTCGGCGGAGACGCTGACCGGTGCTGTGGCAGCGTTGGACGGGCTCATGCCGGCGAAGGCTGGCCCAGAGACGGACTCCACCGCGGCGTCGACGGCGGAGGGCTTTGGCGGTGTCAGCGATACGAAAATGGTGGTGGACGTCAGCGCCACTGTTGCGATGGCGACTCCTCGCTGGAGGAGGACGGCCGACTCATCCGAGGAGGCGCCCGTCGTGGCACTGGTCGTCGTGCGGTTCGCCAAGGTGAACCCGTCGCCGCCATCGCAGATCACGAGTTCATCGCGCTGGCTGATGATTTGGCCTTTAGCGCCGTCGGCAAAGAGATCCACGGTGATCATCCCTCCCGCAAAACCCGCTTGGCCTTTCACCTTGACATTGGGAAAGAGGGGCGTCGCGGCACCCGTATAGGAAATGGGAGGGCCCGTGATGTCATCCACGAACGGAGCGACGACGGCGACGTTGATGGTGTGCGTTTCATCGACCATGTCACCCCCGCTCGGCAAGCGCAAAACGACCTTCACTTGGGTTTTGACGCCAGGCCGGTCTTTTTTGCCCGCGCCTGGGTAGACGATGTGTCTCAACAGAACCGTCAGCAAATCCGCGGGGCAGTTAAGAAACTCGAAGGTGATGACGTTGCGCTGCTTCGTCGCGGGGTGCATCAAGGCGACGACCGTGTTGTGATAGAGCACTTCCACCGGCGACGTCGACGACGCTCCGCCAGCTGCCGCCCCGGCAGACATGGATCCGGAGGACGCGAGCTGGGTAGCCGCCACAGCCGCCGCCGCATCCTCCGTCGTGGTCGCATCCGCCACTCGGTGACTGGTGGCGTCGGGAAGTCCCGTGAGAACATCCAATGATGCGGCGCTGAGCGAAATTTGGCTAGGCGCCAGGAGGTCGTAGCGTCGAATGCTGTAGTTGCTTTGATGCGAGAACAGCGGAGCGGTCCGAACGACGACGTTCTCGATCAACGCAAGCGTCGCGTTGTTGCTAGCTGGAGGCGCGACAATGCTCAGGGAGGACGGGGGCCGGAGCACGTTCGACAGCGGCTCCGGCTGCTGCCGCAGCGACACGGCGACGTCCAGCGGCGTCAAGCCCGGGAAGCTTGGAAGCGCGATGGTGTCGCAACGAACGTGGCAGGAGACGTCGCGGAAAATGGGACACGACCCGCTGCGCATGACATACTCGACGTTGTCGTTGGGCACCGAGCACGACGACCTCGGAATTGCGGGTGCGTTGGCCGCTGGCACGACTGACACGTACACGACGCACGCGAATGTGACACCCTTGTGGAACGTGGAGTCACGACGCTTGAGTGGCTGCATGAAAAAATGCCGTTGTTGCCCTCCTGACAGATCGACTTGCTCCGGTGATCCCGCCGCGCTGGGATCGTCTGTTGCTTCAAACTCGGCGCTTTGGGCCGCTTGGATGTCCGGGTGCCCTTCCGCTCTCGCTGGCGGAGGTGGGGCATCCGGTCCGGCGGGGGGAGCCGTCCCCACCTCCTGCGACGAGGCGGAGGGTGCGACTTCAGTCGGCTCGGCCGATGGTGGCTCAGGGGAGGGCTCTGCCGCCGCTGCCGCAGCGGGCTCCTCTTGCTGCTGCTCATGCGATTCGTCCTCCTCCGAGTCTTCGGCGGCGAAGTTGTCCGGGCAATACAAGGCGTTACTCAATTCAATGGATATCGCGCGCTGTGTCAAAGGTGCCAACACGAAACCACCGGCGGTGGCATCGACCAGCGCCGTCCCGGTCCCACTGCCGGCGCCGCCTTGGCAAGTGTAGTGCAGTCCGCGGACGATGGCCTGCAGTTGCCGCGGCTCGATGCGCGCGGCGGGGTGAAAGGTCACCTGCAGCATCCGTTTCGACGTCACCACGGCACCGATGGGGGCCTTGGCGGAGGTGACGATCTGGCCATCCTCCTGCAGCTCCAGGCCGGATTCTTTGCGAAGCACAAGGGAGAGGATCTCCGTTTCAACGCCGGCAAGCGCGACGGCGGCAGGGCTCGCAGCAGCCGCCTTTCCCGCAACAACGCCCACGTGAGCACTGCTGACGCCACCGTTGGCTTGTTGTTGAATCTGCTGCGATGCCAGATACAAGTCTCGCTCGTCTTCGAGCAACCGGACACACAAGACTCCTTTGTGGACACGAACCATGTTTGAGAATGCGAGTACGACCACGTTTTTGCATACGGGTTGCGCTCCGGAATTCCTCACGTACGAGGGGTGAGCACACTGCTTGGGCAAGACGAACACGGCCGGAACGGGTCGCACTTGAAACGACAGTTGGGTAAAGTCTGCCAGGCGAACTGACGCTTCCGCGCCGGCGCTAGTGACTCCTGCGCCGACTTTGAGCACAAACCGTCGTGTACGCAGACTGATGCTACCCGACGTGTTGTTGAAGGCCACGCAGCGCGCGACGGCCTGGATATCTTGCAGTGACACCACGCGAGCGTACGGAGGCGAGAACACGAACCGCCACGCGGTGGGCGCGTTCATGATGGCGGCGTTGTGCGCCTGGATGGCCGCCATGTCGGGGTTGCTTTTGCCGGCGCTTCCTTTGCTCCCTGGGTTCATAGACGACGGGAGCGGTCGGTCCCCAGGGGTGGGCGCCATCACGCTGTGGACGACCGTCCGCACGACACTGCCCACGCAATAGTCGAAGGCGGAACGGGGGGCATCGCCCTGAGGAATGCATTGCGACAGCAACGCCTCCCGGGCGACGAAAGCGTCGTGAGTAGGAAACACATGGACATAGTTGTACCCGTCGATGAACACGACGACGGGGAGGTTGCGCGACACTTGCTCGCGCGGCGGCAGCATGATAATCTCATCCTTGCCGCTCACGCCCCCAGTGGGTTCGAGTGAGAAGAAGCCCCCGACGTAGTCTTCGGTATCCGGATCGATGAGTTCCACCTTGGGCATCAGCGCGAAGCCATTGGCGTATTCCTTGGTGCCTTGCACAAACAGTGTCTGCTGTGCCACACCGCGAATCTCCGTGGGATCGTCGATGGGCACGATCACGAGAGGGATAAGAGAGTCGCTGCACGCGCCGTTGCCTTCTTCGACGCGAAGCGCCACGACTTTCTTTAGCTCCTGCGGATTCGCGGAAAGCGAGCGGAAGCTGATGCTCCGGATGACCTCTTGCACCTCCGTGGCGTCAATGCGCACCCCGCTCACCGACGAACCCGCAAGAAGGTTAGGTCCACCGTTCTCGATACCAGCGAGCTTCATTTGCGCCGGGCGATTGGAAGGTCCCTTTCCTGGACCTCCTCGCGCGGAGTTGGGCTGGGACGCCGCCATTGGGTTGTTATTCGTGGATGGTCGCGGTGTGCTCTGGATGCTCGCAAGGGACTCGTCGTCCGTCCCGGCTGGCAGCACAATGTTGCTGCCTTCGTCCGTGGGCATGAAGGAGCCCATATCCTCGGCGCGAACGAACGACAGGGTGATGCCACCATCCTGCGAATAGTACGCGTACACGCTCCGGAAGCTGCGGACCACGACGGCTGATTCCGGAGTGACGGCGGACGTCGTCGTCGATGTCGCGGAATTCGGCTGCATCGTGGACGCCTGCGAGGACGTGTCGTCCTTGGCGAGATCCACGCGACGCACCCTCACGACGGTATCCGCCGTGACATCTCGGTATCCGCGCCAGAGTGGCGGTGCCGAAGCGATAGGGACGTCTTCGGCCGAGGACTCGAGTGGACCGAGGGTCAGCTCGTCCGCTTCCTCACGGCCTTGCGCGATGAGAAACGACAAGGAGACGGGAGGCGTGTTGTTCGGCTCGCTGAGGGCAAACTGCGCACCGACCCGGACGGGCCCTTGGTGTTCGGTCCACTTCACGACCCCGAGCTTCGCCACCTTTGAGATGCCACTCAGCACGTGCACGGTTACGTCAAACATGTTCGCGGCACCGCGGCCCAAAGAAGCGGAAAACCGAACCTTGCGACTCGACGTCACCTCGCTGGTCGTGGAGAAGCAAACGCTGCGAAGCACGTCGCGCGCGGTGTGCGCCGTGTTTCGCGGCAGCAGCGTGAACGTCACGGAGCGCTTGTCCTCGGAAACGGCAAATGTGGCGTATGCCTCGTCATCGAGGAATATGGCGGGTACGCGTTGGATCGTGGGGGTCGCGGCGACCATCACCGCGGTCGTCGCTGCCCGCAAGGATCGGTTGCGCTGCGCACTTCCGGCGGCCCCAGGACGCATGCTCACGGACGCGGCAAAAGAATCGCCGTCGCCCGACGCTGCCAACGTTCCCGGGTTGCCCGATCGGGCCATTCCTCGGCCGCTGCTGGCGCTCGCGTCCGTCGAGCCGGTGGGGTTGCGGCGCAGCGACGCGCTTGCGTGAAGCCCACTCGCCGCGCCACCGACCGAAGGAACTGGCGGCGGAGATGCGACTGTCACGGAGATCGTGCCGATACGGCAGCGGCGACCCGCCAAGCCGGGGAACGGCAACACTTTCAGCACGTCACCGTCTTTGTGCAGGTTCGCATCCAGGCTAACCGTCATGCTGCCTGCAAACTTGGTGCGTTGGGGATCGCTCACGGTCAGCCTGGGTGCGACCCACAGGACACTCGGCTCGGCCGAGAACCCGCTGACGCCGACAGAATGCAACCGATACCGCAACACCGCATTCGGCACCGCCACGTCGACTTGGTGGGCGGCGCTCACGATGTTGATGGTGCGGGTGTTCGTGAAGGACACCGGCACGGCGGCGAGCGGCAGCACCACCTTGAACGCCACGGTACGCGGCGATGGATCAAGGGGCACGGCGTCGGAGTAAAACACCACCGCTTGCAGCAGAAGATTAAAGACATCGACCGACAATGACCGACTCGTCACGCGAATGGAGGCGGTGCCCGTGGCAGGGTTCGCGCTCCACGTGGCCATTGGCTCTAGCATCCTGACCTGCTCATCCGTTAGCCGAATCGCGAGGGCGTCCTCCGCTTGGACGCGATTCACGAGGCGGAATTCGATTGTCGACGATCCGAAGTCGTCCTTCTCCTTCGGCAAGCTGAGCCGCGACACCGTCCGAGTTTGATTGCACGTCAAACACCGTCGGCCAATGAGTGCTCCGAAGCGGTAAATGGAGTTCGCAACCGACGAGGCATCGGGTAGCATGCCGTCGCCCCCGCCGGTCGCTGCGTCTCCCGCGGGACCAATGCTGCCCTCTTCGGCCACGCCTCGAGGGGTGGTGCCTAAGGATCCGGATGACGACACGCGTTGCAAGGCGCTGCTCGACGCGCCGCCCGGCGGCGCTCCGCTGCCCGCCATGATGAACGCCGCGGGAAGCCGATTGGGCCCCTTCAAGCCGAAGCGCAATTGACTGGGTGCTTGGCGCGCCTGGGTCACCTTTTGGTTGACATCTTGAAACGGCGGCCGCACCCTGAAATGGCCCATCACCGGAATGGCATCTTCGCGCTCGACGAACGATGCCGGCTCCTTCACGGCGACGAGGGGCGCGGGAACGACGGCGACGACCACGCTTCCGGTGCACGAGAGGTGCAAGCCACCCTTCTGCGTGGTCGCGTTGATGATGAAATCAACCGAACGGCTTCCGATGAAGGCATCGCCCTCGGGAACGGCCGCAAACGCCACGACGGCCAGCACGGCTTCGATGGCGCGGCTCGCCTCGACGCCGGGAACCAAGTTGAAGCGGACGGTGTCGGCGAATGAGGACGTAGGGTCCGCGTCGTCCGCAAGAGGTGAAGCAGCGTAGAGGGCGCGGCTGCCCCCTGCCATGTTAGCCAGGCCCCCGCTGGGGGTGGTGGCGTCCTCCGGTGTCGACGCAGCGGGCTGAGCCAACACGATGAGGGACTCGTCCGACATTGCAGTCGATTGGTCCTCCAGCGCCTGAGCTCGCGGCGTCTCGGGCCGCGACGCGCAGCATGGCAGCAGCGAAGCCGACACCAGCTGGGCCACCTTGATGCCCTTGGCGGTGTACAGCGAGCCATCTGGGGTAATGGTTGGCACGGTGAGGGCCCCGGAGGCAGACGGAACGGTGGGCGGGGCCGATGTCGACGCCACGGCCGGTGGCGCGGACGCTGCGCTGCCGGCAACCAGTCGCAGGTAGTCGCCGACAACAAAGCCCTCTGAGATCTCAAATTCAATGAAGCCTGTTGCGATCGTGTCATTGCGGCGTTCCGGGACTGTGACTGCCACGGTGGGTAAAAATAGAGCCGTGGGCTGCTTCGACCCATGTACGAAGGCGGACACGTTGGAACCCGTGCCCATGTCGATGAGGAGCCCAGCACCGCTAAACTGGCCGAGGACGGACTTCTCGGCATGTTTCTTCAGCGTATCTTTCCGCTTCGCGTAATCGGCGTCGGATTCGGCATTGCCGCGCCCCTCATAGTAGTCGATGAGCTGCGTTAACTTGGAGATCTCCTCCCTCAAGTTTTGCTCCGTCGCCCTCTGCTCTCGCTTCTCGTAGTTCAACACTTCGACCGCTTGGTGGCTCTGCGCGACCTCGGCCTTCAGCGTCGAGAGTTGCTTGTCGACGTTGAACCGCTCTGATTGGTACTGCTGTTCCCGTTCCTTCGCCCACTGCGTGTCACGCTTGTGCTGTTCGCGCTCGTTCTTAATGCGCTCGAGTTCGCGTTCCAGCTTTTGTTGTGTCAAATTCTGTGCATCGACGAGGCGCTGCAGCTGCTCCTGATTCTTCGCCTCCTTCTTCTTCTCCGCTTCGATAAAACGTTCGTGCTGCCGGGCTCGCTCTTTTTCCTGCCGACGGCGCTTTTCGGCCTCCACCTCGAGCTCCTTTTCCTTCGTTCGATCCTCGTCTAGCTGCGCGCGATCTTGCGCGATCTGCTGCTTCGCGAGGGCGACGGCCTGTTTTTCGCGCTCGAGCGCATCCCGCTGGCTCGAGAGGTCGGCATCGAGGGTCTTCAGGTGCTCCTCGAAAGTGGCAAGGCGATCCTCCTCGTCCTTGAGGTGCTGTTGGCGCGTGTCGAGCTGCTTGTGTCGCGAGGCGACGTCTTCCCAGCCTCGTCGCAGGTCCTCGTGCTTCTCCATGTACTGCCGCTTGCGCTCCTCACCCAGCATGATGTGCTGGTCGAGGTGCACGGACACGAGCCGTTGCACGTCAATCCACTCCAGGCGGATCATCGTGTGGTCTGACTCCGTCACGTAGTCCGCCCGAAGCGTGACGTTGACGGGGGCACTCGCCGCGTCGATGGAAATCTGCGAGTCGTGCGGGTGCGTGCCTTCGATGTAGATCATGGCCTCGTGGCCAGGCCCGCCTTTCCGCGCGGCCGTCAATCCCCCCGACTCCCCTCCTGCGGCAGCTCCTGATCCCGGCAGCGCGCCACGGAGAACCGCGCGGATGTGGCTTCGCGTGAGCCGGTGGTCGGTCGGCGTGACGCGGAGGAGCATCCGTGAGTGGCTCAGCGACGACGACGGCGCCATCGTACTCGCTTTCACGGGAATGGGTGGTGTCGGCGGAAGGGGAACGGGCACAGCGCTCACGGGGAGCGGCCGCCATTGCGTGTCATCGAGCGTCAGCACCGCCGTTTCCTCCGCGCCGCCCACGGCCATGAACGAACCATCGCCCAGGCGCGCGACGACACGGCCGCTGATACCGTAATTGTCCCCGGCGCGAACCGGCTGGCCGGTCATGCTACCACGACGCCGGCCGAAGGCCGTCACCTTGTCGAAAGACACCAGCATGCTCGTCGAGGAGTGGTCGGCCAAGTCGGCAGACGGTTCACCCTCGGTGCCTGGATGCTTCGTGCTTTCCGTCGTCGCGGCGCGGGGGCGCAGCAGCCACGTGCCGGGCGTGAACTCCCCCTTGGGGCCGCCACCGCCCGTCGTCGTCGGCGGCGGCTCCTGATTCGCACCGGTCAGCATCAAAGGCAGCGTCAGTCGACCCGTGACGCCGACGAGGGTCACGAGTAGCGCCAGGGATACGTCGCCTCCGGAGGACCTCTCAGTGGAGAGGCGGTCTCCGCTCGTGCGGCCGTCGTCCAGGATTCGCACGCCAGAGAGGATGACGGGTTGCCGCCTGACAGCATCTCCTTCGTTTGACAGAAACTCGTCGAGCAGACCGTCGTAGGCATGGCGCGGCTGCGAAGCACCAAAGTCGAAAGGTACTTCGACCCACCCTTCGTCGATCCACTGCTGACGCTGCGCGGCCGACTCCAAGGTTGAGCGTGCGGGCATCGGTGACGACGGTGGGTCGGAGGAGTAGGACGATGACGACGACGACGGCGATGTTGACGCGGAAATACGTTGCGATGGCGATGCACCGTCCCCGTCGGTGGGGCTCGCGTCAACGGCGGCGGCAGGGGCGTCACCGGACGGCGGTGGCGGCGTCGTCTTGGTCGTCTCGTTGCCGTCAACGGGGGGCGCAGAAGAAGGCGGTGGTGGCCGCAGCTCGGGGCGTCCCAATTGTCGATCAAAGTGATCATCGCGCAGACGCAGAACAAAGATACTGCGCGGCGCGTGACGTGCGTCGAATGCGATGAGCGTCCGCGACGGCACGTCGATGGCGAGTGTGTGGCCGCCCAGTGCGGGCGCCGGGATCGGCGACGACTGAGTGAGCCACGCCGCGGCCGAGTGACTCGTCACCCCACCGCTCGGGAGCTGCACGATATGCAGTTGGTTGCCGGTGGGCGCACCCGTTGCCGCATCCAACCCACCGTGGATGAGCAGGTAGCCCCGCAGTGGGTCAACCGTTAAGGCGGGCTGCTGCAAGGTTGTAAACGAAGGTATGAGGACGTGCGGGGGCAGCGATGGCAAGGACATCGATTCCGAAGGCTTGTCTGTGGGTTGTGTTTCGGCCGCGTTCAGGGCAGGCGCCGCCGTTGGAGGGGGGTGAGGGGCCGCCACGCCGCGGGACGGCCTCGGAGGCGACGTGGTTCTGCCACCCTTGGTCGAGGCGTCCGCGGTCTTCCGCGGCGCCGGTGCCGACTTGGCGTTGTGCGGGCCCGACGGTTTGGACGGCTGCGGAGTCGGCAAGGCCGGCGAGGGCTGCGCGAGAGTGCCGCTCGTGGGTAAGGCTAGAATCGCCGAGGTGGACGATGTGGCCTCTGTGACGTCGTTCAGCATCGGGCGACCACCGACGACGTAGATGGTCTCATCGTGCAGACAGGCTGACGCCCCTACGCGGGGCACGATATCCGGGTAGTGGCCGCATACTTTAAATTGGTGCAGGGCGCAGGAATACCGATAGACCATCATTCCGCCGTTGGATGGCATCATGTTGGTGGTCGCCCCGTGATGCGGGCGGTAGGGGGATGGGGCGGCTGCCTTCGCGTTGCTATAATCATGGACCGACTCGACGGATCTACCGCGGCTGGCCTGCCGCGAGGGGACGGAGGAGGGGCCGTTCGTCGTACCAGGCATGGATGACGCTCCATCGCCCCCTGCGATCCCCGAGCCCTTCCGGAAAGGCTGACCGGCGACCACCTTGGCGACGGGCGGCGGCGGCGGGGGTGGCGATGCCGCCACGATGAACGCATGCATCGTGTCGCACGATGCCACGGCTGGGGCGACGTGGTCGGTTATGTCGGCATGACCGGTTTGACCAACGGCCCGCATCT
>ERZ1292633.3871-Hain-H41-02um-R1-3871-length-14226-cov-7_pt1 | contig 14226 bp, 12 predicted proteins | sample MGYA00564406_ERZ1292633 | MGnify/ENA primary metagenome ERZ1292633 (study PRJEB36523, sample SAMEA6512639) | groundwater metagenome | collected 2019-01-08 | study: AquaDiva: Metagenomics assemblies of 32 groundwater samples
CCCCGGATCCGCGTACAGATCCAGGGCCCCGTTGTGTCGTGAGTCACCCGATCCGATCAGTCCCCTCACTCCGCAGGGACGGAGTACCGGCGCACGAGGGCGAGGGCACGCTCGTAGCGCACCGGATCGTCCTCTCGCTGGAAGCGGTGGAGGTACCGCACCGCGGTCGCGACGTTCGTCACCCGCCGTTCGAAGGCGTCCAAGCCCACCGTCAGCGCCATCCGGATGGAGGCGACGGGCGCCTTGGGGTAGTTCTCGCGCCCCTCTCGGTTGAGGTAGCCGTTGAACCCGTGCACCAGCGAGTTGACCTCATCGAACGTGAGCCCCGTCTGGTCCGCGAGCAGATCCCGCGCAACCTGGAGACACTCCGCGAAGAGCGGAGCATCCACGATGAAGGGGTTCCAGAGGATCTTCTCGAGACGACGGACATGATCGGAGATCGTGACGGTATCGTCGATCCAGGCCCGGATCGTGGACCGGACGCGCGTCTCGATGTCCGGGCAGCGACACGCCGCCCGGTACACGTTGACGAGATCGTGAACGTCCTCGATCTCTGCGACGCGCAGCAGGATGCGCTCGAGCGCCACCCTTGGATCCGTGGATACCTCCGCGTACCCGATAAGCTCCTTGAGGGGGAGACGGTCGACGGGCTCCATCTTCGCCAGCGCCCGCTCCTTCTGCTCCTTCGTGCTCGCCAGACGGTAGAGCGCCCCGATGTCATCGAGGCTCCTCGCCTTGTCGAGCGCGAGGGTGAAGAACATCTCCTGGATGAAGTCCGGGCTGCCGTCCGTCCAGCGCTGCAGGTGCATCACGTACGGCTCGATGTCGCGGAAGTGGACACCGACGGCCACGAAGCGGAACTGGATCAGATGGAACAGCGGCTCCCACTGATGCGAGTAGTGGACGAAGTATTCCCGGTACATCGCGGCGAGCGCGTGAGCCGTGGGCGGCGCGTCCTTGCTGCGACTGTCGTCGGTCGTTGGTTCGAGTGCATCCACGAGACGCGTGAGGACATCGTCATCGATCTTCCGATCTTCGTGAACGAGCAGGAGCTCGACCCAGGAGAGGTGATCGACCCCGACGATGAAGCCGAGGGCGGTTGCGAAGGCGGAACGAGGAAAGGACGAGGGCGGGTTGCGCATGGTTGAATCTCCCGAAAAAAGACTGCCACAAATCAAAGCATCCGTCACGCGATGCGCAACGGATGCTTCTGGAAGCTACACCACAAAACTCACCAACTTCCCTTTCACCACAATTACCTTCTTTGGCTCAATCGTCACATACTTAGCAACGTTTTCCTCGGCACGAGCTTTGGCGACGATTTCTTCGTCTGTTGCGCCAACGGGCATGGTGATGGTGGCACGGATCTTTCCGTTTACTTGCACGGCAATTTGCATTTCGTCCTCCACCAGAATCGAGGTATCGGCCACTGGCCACGGCTGAATTTCCGCAAATCCCTCGCCGCCGATCTTTTCCCACAATTCGTTAGCGACGTGCGGCGCGAATGGTGCGAGAACCTTCAGGAATGTTCCGAGACTTTCTTTCGTAATCGCTCCTCGCTCTTGCACCGTATTCACAAAGATCATTAGCTGAGCAACTGCCGTGTTGAACCGGAAGTTTTCGATATCCTCGGTGATCTTGACGATCGTCTTGTGCAACATCTTCGTTACCGCCGGATCTTCCACCTCGGCGATCTTCTCGACGAGCCGGACGGTCTTATCCAAGAATCGTCGCACACCAATCACACCATTCGTCGTCCACGGCGCTGCTTCTTCGAAAGGACCGATAAACAGAATGTTCACACGGAACGTGTCGGCACCAAACTCGTTGACGATGTCATCCGGATTAACCACGTTCCCCTTAGACTTACTCATCTTCGTCCCGTCTTCGGACATGATGAGACCATGACTGTGGCGACGCGCGTATGGCTCGGATGTCGGGACGTGACCACGGTCGAACAAGAATTTGTTCCAGAAGCGCGAGTAGAGCAGGTGAAGCACCGTGTGTTCCATGCCACCGTTGTACAAATCCACCGGCGTCCAGTACTTCAACGCCTCTTTTGATGCGAATGCTTGATCATTCTTTGGATCGATATAGCGCAAGAAATACCAGCTCGATCCTGCCCAGTTCGGCATCGTATCCGTCTCCCGTTTCGCTGCTCCCCCACACTCCGGACATTTGGTGTTCACGAAGCTATCAATGGTCGACAGTGGCGACTCTCCGTTATCCGTCGGTTCGTATTTCTCAACTTCCGGTAACCTCACCGGCAATTCCGCATCCGGCACTGCTACCCATCCATCTTTCTCACAATGAATCAACGGAATCGGCTCCCCCCAGTACCGTTGCCGGGAAAAAACCCAATCGCGGAGTTTGTATTTGACGACCAGCCGACCATATCGCTCCGTCATCACTGATCGTGCGTCTTCGCTCTTCATTCCTGTGTATTCTCCCGAATCGATAAGCACACCCTCGCCAGTAAACACATCATCGCCTGTTATCACACGGGGCCAAAACGTTTCAAAGTCACCGTGTTGTAACTTTGCAGCCACGACTTCTTCCTCCGTCAACCAAAGCAAATCATATTGTTCTTGCTCTTCTTGTGTCCGTTCTTTCTGGGTGCGACTCACGAGTTCAAAAAACACCGTTTGGCTATGCACTCGTCGATTCACATTTTTGTGCGCAGCAAAGAACTGACTTTCGATCATGCCTCCAAGCGGACGAATCAAACGAAGATCTGAATATCCCGTCTCTTCTTCAACCTCCCGTCGCGATGCCTCAATTGCATCTTCACCCTCTTCAACTCCCCCGGTAATAAACGTCGTCCATGGCTGCTTCTTCCACTTCAAACAAAGATACTTGTTCGTTTCTGGATCACGAACGATCACGAGGACTGTTTTTCGGAAGGTATTTTCTTTTCCTTCCTGCGGTGGATTTCGATGATCGTAGACGGTAGGAATAAGAACTTCTTTCAACGGAACATTGTACTTTTTCGCGAAGGCAACATCGCGGACATCATGAGCATCACCAAATATCGCTCCTGTACCGTATTGCGGTAGAACATAATCCGCAATAAACACGGGAATCTGTTCTCCCGTTGCAGGATTAATCGCCTTCACACCCTTGAGTTCCACTCCCGTCTTCTCCTTTCCTTCGGCTGTACGTTCAATTTCAGGGCGAACTTTTACACTTTCGACGTACGCTTTCACTTCTTCTTTATTCTCAAGAAGATCGTGCTGATCATCGGTCGCAAGAGTCACCCACAAATGTTCGGGAGCGAGAACGAGGTACGTTGCGCCGAACAGCGTATCGATGCGCGTTGTGAACGTCGTGATGCGCGCCTTCTCACCATTCGGACCACGATTCTCATTCGCCGAAGGGTCTTTTACAAAGTGCAATTCAAAATCAACTTCCGCGCCTTCGCTTCGTCCGATCCATTCTTCTTGCTGCTTCTTAATCTTCGGCAAGTAATTCACCGTATCGAGGTCAGACAACAAACGATCAGCGTATTTGGTGATCGCGATCATCCATTGTTCTTTATCGCGCTTCTCCACCGGTGTTCCGCAACGTTCACAATTTCCCGCCACCACTTCTTCGTTCGCCAATCCAATTTTGCACGATGGACACCAATTAATGGCCATCCTTGTTTTGTATGCTAATCCCGCTTTGAAAAACTCCAAGAACATCCACTGCGTCCACCGATAGTAGGCGGGATCGGTGGTGTCGACTTCCCTACTCCAATCAAAACTAAATCCGATCGACTGCAATTGACGACGGAACGTGTCGATATTTTGCTTCGTCACGATAGACGGATGAATGCCGGTTTTGATGGCGTAATTTTCTGCCGGCAAACCAAAAGCGTCCCAACCCATCGGAAAAAGCACATTCTTTCCTTCCATCCGTTTCTTGCGCGCCACAATGTCGAGCGCGGTGTAGCTGCGCGGATGACCGACGTGTAGTCCCGCTCCCGATGGATACGGAAACTCCACCAGAAGGTAAAACTTTTCCTTGTCCGATCCGTTCTTTGCTTCAAAAACTCCAGACTCTAACCAACGCTTCTGCCACTTCGCGTCGATATTCTTATGGTCGTAGGACATATGGGAAAGAGTGTATAAGGGAAAAGAGAAAATGGAAAATAATGTGAATAAACCGTTTTGACGACGAGAAGATGATGTGATGTAATCTTTTTAGCGGATGTGGTGGCTATCGCCATTAATTCCCGGTGTCACAAATACTCCCACGACGAGAATCGTAGCAATACGAAATATCGTTGGGGGTATTTTGTTTCTTCGGGGCTCCGTGGGCCGATGGTGGTAAAGGTAACCACACCCGCGTCGACACCGGGAATTACGGGTTCAAGTCCCGCTCGGTCCACCAAATGAGCCCCGATCACCAATCCCGTCGAGTAATCGGCGGGATTGTGTTTTGGAAAAATCGATCACAACCGTTACTATTCTTTCTATGCCTCCGCAACTCCCCCAACCGCTCCTTGATCGTCTCACGCGCCAGTTTGGTGTTGGGAAGGTGAAGGAGATTTTGACGAATTGTTCAACGTCGCGATTGCCGACGCTTCGTGTGAACACCATCAAATCCACCGACGAGGCGGTCATGTCTGTTTTTCGTGATGAAGCGATCCAATTTGAACGCGTCAAAAATATTCCGCACGCGTTCGTCGTTCGCAATCGCACCGATCGTCAGCTCCTGGAGCACGATCTCGCACGATCGGGAAAAATCTATCTCCAAGGATTAACCTCGATGCTACCGGCGTTCGTCCTCAGTCCCAAACCCGGTCAAACGCTCCTGGATCTCTGCGCCGCACCAGGCAGCAAAACCACTCAAATCGCCGCCATGATGGAAAACCGTGGACGAATTGTGGCATGCGAAGAAAATTCGGTTCGTTTTGAAAAGTTAAAAAACTCAGTCACCATCCAAGGCGCGAGTGTCGTCGAAGCACGATGTACCGACGCCACACTCCTGCATCACGAAATGCCTGAACTCTTCGATGCGGTTCTCGCCGATGTCCCCTGCTCGGCCGAAGGACGCATCGATTGCACCGATCCACGCTCGTATCGTTTCTGGAGCGAAAAAAATATCGTCGCACATGCCAAACTTCAACGTCGCCTGATTCGATCGGCCGTCGTGTGCCTCAAGACTGGAGGAACACTCGTCTACTCCACCTGCACACTCGCTCCCGAAGAGAATGAAGAAATGATCATCTGGGCTCTCGCCGAGTTCTCTCAGCTTAAACCTCAACCAATCACCCTCCCATTCCCCGGCGTCACTCACAAAGCAACCCAATCCGTCACGCTTCTTCCCACCAAGCAGTATGAAGGATTTTTCGTGGCGAAATTAAAGAAAGGATAAGTCGAGTTTTCATACCCGAACAAACACCGTACACTTGTTTGGTATGGACCTCTTTGATTCCGCTCTCGCCCTCCCATCGCCCAACACGCCGCTCGCCGAACGGATGCGGCCGAAAACTCTTGAGGAATTCGAGGGTCAACAAGAAGTTGTTGGACCAGGCACGCCACTTCACACTGCGGTGATCAACGATGAAGTTCCATCGCTCATGCTTTGGGGTCCACCGGGAACGGGAAAAACTACCCTCGCCCGCATTATTGCCAACATGACGAAGGCGAGATTCGTTCCCTTCTCTGCCGTTGGTGGCAGTGTGAAGGACGTACGCGAAATCATCCTCCAGGCGGAAAACGATCGGAAGTATTACAAACGGAAAACGATTCTCTTCGTCGACGAAATTCATCGCTTCAATAAGGCACAGCAGGACGCATTTTTGCCGTCAGTCGAAAACGGCACGATTACGCTCATTGGCGCTACCACAGAGAATCCTTCGTTCGCCGTGAACGGTGCTCTTCTTTCTCGATCAAGAGTGATCGTCCTGAAACAACTCGAGCCGGAATCGATCGTTAGCATCCTCAAACGCGCGATCAACGATAAAGAACTCGGACTCGGAAAAGAAAATGTCACCATCGAGAACGATGCGCTCGAATTGCTCGCAAACTTTTCGAGTGGTGATGCACGGTCGGCGTTGAATACGCTTGATTTGGCGGTGAAAACTGCGACCTCCCCTAGCCCCTCCTTGGTAAGGAGGGGGAACGCGACTGAGCCTGAGTCCCTCCCCCTTACCAAAGGGGAGCTGGAGGAGGTCTCTGTAACAAGCGACATGATCAAAACCGCACTTGCCAAGTCACACCTTCAGTACGATAAAACCGGTGAGGAGCATTACAATATTATTTCGGCACTACACAAATCGATGCGGGGGAACGATGCAAATGCTGCACTCTATTGGATGGGACTGATGTTGCTCGCTGGCGAAGATCCGCTGTATATCACCCGTCGATTGATCCGATTTGCAAGTGAAGATATCGGGCTCGCCGATCCGAATGCTCTTCTCCAAGCACTCGCCGCCCATCAAGCAGTGCAGTCGATCGGTATGCCAGAGTGCAGCGTCAATATCGCGCAGTGTGTGGCGTATTTATCGAAGGCACCAAAATCGAACGCACTCTACACGGCGTGGCACAATGTTGAACGCGATATTCAAGAGCTCCCTAATGAACCCGTACCGATCCACCTTCGAAACGCACCAACGAAACTTATGAAAGACCTTGGATACGGCAAAGACTACAAATACACACCGAGTTTCAAAAACACCGAGGACGCAAAACAGGATTACCTCCCAAAACGGCTCAAGAACAAAAAATATCTTCCGTAAATGGAAAAGTCGGCAACTAATGCGTCATTTCAATCCCCCTGACCACTCATAACTGCGAGCGATCGGCCACCGGACGGGGGAGAAATTCACAAAAGTTGCCGACTTGTTCGTGCACTCATCCTTTCGGAGAGCAAAGGGACTACTCGACCTCGGTAACAATTGGCGCAAGAACACTGCGAAACGGGCTCATCACAGCCCGCGAGGAGGATTCACAGTCCGTTTTCCAAAGAATCACGAGGTCGAGCCGTGAGACTTCTATAACTGAAATCAGCGACAATTGCAACTTACGAACTCTGGTGTTCCAACCAGCGCTCGGCATCAAGCGCCGCCATACACCCCGTACCTGCCGCGGTCACCGCCTGACGATAAACATGATCCATCACGTCTCCACAGGCAAAAATCCCTGGGATATTCGTAATCGTGGAGCGAGGTTCGGTCACGATGTATCCCTTTTCATCAAGAGTGAGGAGATCTTTCACAATGGCGGTATTCGGCTTGTGGCCGATCCCCATGAAAACGCCGTCGCATGCAAAATCCCTCGTTTCATTGTTGACGACATTTCGTGTTCGCACACCGGTAACATGATCCTCGCCCAGAATTTCATCAACGACCATATTCATCAGCAGCGAAATCTTCGGGTTACTCCTCGCCTTGTCGATCATGATCTTGGACGCCCGGAATTCATCGCGACGATGAATGATCGTCACCTTACTGGCAAATCGTGTCAAAAATGTCGCCTCTTCCATCGCCGTATCTCCCCCACCCACCACAACGATCTCTTTGCCACGGAAAAAGAATCCGTCACACGTGGCACACGCCGAAACACCTTTGCCTTGAAGTCGTTCCTCGCCGGGAACACCCAGCCACATCGCAGAGGCGCCCGTCGCCAAAATAATTGCTTTCGCTTGGAACGTTTCGCCCGCCGTCTTGATCGTAAAAGGCGACGACGAGCCCGAAATTTCGGTCACAGTATCGGAAACAATTTTCGTTCCAAATCGTTCAGCCTGTTGCTTGAGCTTCTCCATGAGTTGAGTACCCAACACGCCCGTTGGCTCACCCGGCCAGTTTTCAACATCAGACGTCAACGTCAACTGCCCACCAGGCTGCAAGCCAGCGATGAGGATTGGAGAAAGATTGGCGCGTGCAGCGTAAATGGCGGCCGTGTATCCGGCAGGCCCGGATCCGATGATGATGACGTTGGAAATATTCATAATGAAAGTGAGGGCAAGGGGCAGAGGGCAGAGGGCAGAGGTGGTCGCATCTGATGCGTCATAACCTTTGCCCATTGCCCTATGCCCTCACATAAATTCTACAGGTGACGGGCAACGCGTTCCACCAATGTTTCCTTGGTCATGGCACCGGCAAACTGATCAACCACTGCTCCGCCTTTCATGACGATGTAGGTCGGAATCGAGAGAACGTTGTAGCGCTGCGCGAGATCAGGCGATTCGTCGACGTTCACTTTGGCAACAAGAATTTCTGCATGCTCTTTGGCATATGTCTCCATCACTGGCTCCATCATCACGCACGGACCGCACCACGGGGCCCAAAAATCGATGAGCACAGGTGACGATGACTGCAACACGGTCGCATCAAAGTTTGCCGAATTCAATTCTTGCATACGCGATATTATTTCGCGCCCTCGACGGTCAACGTACGGGCGTGAAGTTCTTCTGTGTAGGCTTCAAGAATATCGCCAATTTCGATTTTTGTCTTGCCGATAAATGAGAGTCCACATTCTTGGCCAGGAAGCACGTCTTTGACGACGGATTTCCCGATTTGGAGGACATCGATCTTCCCTTCACCCATCATCTGTCCATCGCGCAGCACACGGATGGTGGCACCTGGTGCAAGTTTTCCTTTCTTCACCTTGGCACCAATAATGTGCCCCTTCTCGGTCTTCTTAAAGACCATCAACGTTTCGGCAGTTCCCAGCTCGGTGTGAATCTTCTCCGATGGAATGAGCTTCTTCAAGCGCTCGACAGTGTTTTCAAAGAGCTTATAAATAACAGAATACTCTTCGATGTCGACGTGTTTATCGCGAGCGAGCTCGGATGCGGCTGGTGTCGGCTTCACGTTGAAAGCGAGGATAACGGCCTGTGACGCTTCGGCGCGGAGAATTTCGGCATCCGTAACGTTGCCCAATCCTTTACCTACGATTTTCAAGCCCACATATGGGTTGTCGATCTTTTCGAGCATACCAATAAGCGCTTCCAGCGATCCCAGCACGTCGGCCTTCACCACGACGTTCAATGTTAACTTCGTTTCGCCAGCTTCCTTATCTTCTTCAGTCTGTGCCGTAGACTTTACCGTCACCTGGCCAACACCACTTTTCTTGGTTGGCTGAGCCTTAATCTTTTCCAAAACAGCATCATTGGCTGGCACTTCCAAAATATCGCCCACGGATGGAGCTTCCTTAAACCCGAGAATCTTGACCGGCGTCGACGGCGGGGCTTCTTTGAGCTCTTTGCCTTCAAACGTCTTCATGGCACGAACGCGGCCGTACGCCACGCCACGTACCGAAAGAATATCCTGCGCATGCAGCGTACCGGTCTGGACGATGATCGTCGCGACGGGGCCCTGACCTTTGTCGACATGCGATTCGATGATCGTTCCGACGGCATGACGTTTTGGGTTGGCAACAATGTTTGCCTTTTCTAAATCGGCCACCAATAACACCATGTCGAGCAGCTGATCGATGTTCTGTCCAGTTTTTGCGGAGACCGGAACACAAATTGTCTTTCCACCCCAGTCTTCAGGTGTAAGTCCAACCTCACCAAGCTGACTCTTTACGTGCTCCAAATTGGCACCCGGCTTATCGATCTTGTTGATCGCCACCACAAACGGCAACTTCGCCGCTTTGATGATGTCGATCGCTTCACGCGTTTGCGGACGCATACCGTCATCTGCCGCAATCACCAAAATCGCGACGTCTGCCACCTTCGCACCACGGGAGCGCATCACCGTAAATGCTTCATGACCTGGCGTATCAATAAACGTCAGCAACTTTCCATTTTTCGAAACCTGATAGGCACCGATGTGCTGCGTAATACCACCTGCTTCCGTGTCGATCACACGCGTTGCACGGATCGTGTCCAAAATAAGCGTCTTTCCGTGGTCGACGTGACCCATGACGACGATGACTGGTGGACGAGGTGCAAGCTCCTCACCAGAGTTCGCCTCTTCCTCTTTCACCTCGGCCATGCGGTCCGCAGCCAGTGCATCGACAGATTCGTCTTTCGATGCTTCAGGCTCGGCGATAAACCCAAGATCTTCCGCCACGATCGATGCCGTTTCGTAGTCGATGCGTTCGTTGAGCGATGCCAAAATTCCGGCCTTCATCAACTCCTGCATCACCTTCGCCACCGGCATATTCAAGGCCGTCGCAAATTCACGCACAGAGAGGGTTGGCGGCACCTTCACACGAGGCGCGTCGCCAGACTTCACTTTTTCCTTCAGCAAAAGCTGCGCCTTCTGATCCTCCATTTTCTTTTGAAGGTATTGGCGCTTTTTGTAGTCCTGCCAGGCATTCATGATGCGGCCCGCATCGCGATCTGGAATTTTGATCGCCTTCCCACCAATGTCAAAACCGAGCTCTGGGAGCTTGGACCGTAATTCTTCCGTCGGCACGCGCAGCCGACGAGCAAGTTCTGAGATATTCATGGCCCAGAGTGTAGCCGAGAAAGCGCCTTGGAGCAAGAAAAAGAAGAACCCCGGCGCCAGCGCGGACGACGGGGTCCTTCGAAGGCGACGGGGGAGCGTCACGAGGTCCGGCGCGACGGCCGGACGATGGAGAGCGTGGCTCCGACACAGGTGAGCAACCCCGCAGCCAGCATCGCTGCGGAGAACTTGAGTTCGGGGGTAGACCAGTCGGAAGTCATGACCCCGGAAAAACCGATGAGGACAAAGAGAACACCGAAACGGAAGTACGCGAACATCCTGATCCCTCCCGAAAAGACGATGAGTACAAACGAACATAAGAATAGCAAAAAACGAGGCTTTTGTAAAGAAATTTGGCTAATGTTAGAAAATGTCCAAAACGCAACGCGCACCGGCTCCCTGGGGAAGTCGGTGCGCGCGTTGTTGTCGGAACACGTCGATCGTCTTCGACGTGTCGTGCGTTGTGCCGAACCCGGACGTTCAGACGGGAGGACGAAGGACGCTGGGCGGGAACCGAGCGAGCTCCTCCAGGGCCTGCTGGCCGTAGATGACCGTCATCATGTCGTTCTTTCGGGAGTAGAGCGCCCGATACCACGGTTCCGACGTCAGCCGATCGACCATCATTGGACGCATCCGCCACAGCTCAGGGGTCCTCGACGCCGGAAGATTCGCCACGTAGGCGTGACTCGACAGCGTCGAAGGCGACCGCTCCCACAGCTCGCTCACCGACCCGCTCGGCACCCGGAGCGTCCGTTTCCAACCGTCCCAGTCACCTTCGTCGACGAACGACGGTCGTTCCGTCTTCTCCGGAATGCGATCGCCGAACCGACGTTCCAGGATGTAGGCGACGGCATCCATCTCAACGTCGGCGTCCGTGTTCGACACGAGCACCGTCTGCGACCGGATGAGCTCCATCTTCTGCACGGCGACGAACGGGATGCTCACCGACTTGCCCATCAGGCGCAGCGTGATCATCGGGTAGCCTTCGTGGAAGCTGAGTCCGAACCCGGTGCTGTCATCGAACCCAACCGGCAGCGGCACGATGATCTCGTTGAACATCGGCGCCTGGCCGTTGCCCCGACGAACGACGAAGGCGCTGTAGGCTTCCGCGCTCGCGCTGTCGTGGATGCGACCATCGTCAATCCACAGCCGCATCGCGTTCACGATGTGCGGAACGACGATGGCGATGCGCGACAGAAGGAGCACGGACAGCGGTACTTCTTTTCCCTGCCACGTCACCTTCTCCACCTCCGCCTCACCCCGGTTGTGGAGCCGACCGAGCTCCTTGCCCAGGAAAGCGACGCCACCTTCCACCCCCACCGCCTGCGCCACGCACAGATCGGCACGGAAAAGGGTGACCGCATCCTGGAACTCGGGAATCTCCTTGTTGAGATCCTTGTCGCCGGATTTCGGCAGGGCGATCAAGGCCTCGGTGACACACTGGGCGTTCCACCGAATCGACGTGAACCGCCAGCGACCCTTCTTCTCCCCGAGCACGTTGAGCACCCGTCGCGGCGCCCGCCAGGAGTCGCCCTCGTTGATGTCCTTTGCCCACCCGAACAGTCTTTCGGCGTGACGGTTGAGCCCTGCGTACACCGCACCCATGTCTTGAACCATGCACACCTCACGCAATCGAGGGTGATACAAAGTAGGGCACTCGTCAATCATTTTTAACACTGACAATTCGAACAAAAATGCGTTCCTCGCCCACCGACCACAACCTTCTCAATCGGCGACGTGCACGTCAGACACGGCTTCCCGGTTCGTTGGTACACACGAAGTAGCGACAAGAATCCACCCTGCTTCCCTTCTGTATCAACGTAATCATTTGCACTCGTTCCCTTTTGGGCCAACGATGCCTTCAGCACTTCTTGCGCCGAGGTCGCAACGCGCTCCCGCTCATCACCGCTCAACGATCCTAACCGTCGCGTCGGCAAAACGCCCGCCCGATGACACGCCTCGTCAACATAAATATTTCCGATACCAGCGATCGTTGCCTGATCGAGCAAAGCAACTTTCAACATCCTCGTTTTCGGCTTCAGCAATCGATCAGCGAGGTCTGACACCGATGTTTCAAGCGGCTCGGGACCGTACTTCGCAAGTACCTGTTCCAACTCGGTCACATTAAAAACTTTCAAATATCCAAATTGCCGAACGTCAGACCACACCACTCTCGTTCCGTCATCAAGCACGAACAGCATTCGATCGTGCTTCTCCTGCCTGTACCCATCACGGACAAAAATAAACTTTCCGGTCATTTTCAAATGCCCCACCATCGCCCCGTCACCAAAGTGAAAGATAATTGCTTTGGCCCGCCGATAGACCTTTTCAATTCTCCGATTAATTACCGCCTTTACAAACTGGTCCCCGCCAAGAAACTCCCTCCCCGTCTTCCACATCTCCACGCCAACAATCCGCTTCCCCGCCAAGCGCCGATGCAACTGCCGACAAACGGTTTCAACTTCGGGAAGTTCAGGCATGGGAACGAATGAATTCAACAACTCGACGAGAAACTTCTTCGATCGGTGCATCGGTAGAAATTTCTCCATAATGCACACCGGGCTGATCCTTCCAAAGATCACACGCCGGCTTTTCGACCTCGTGATAACGACGAATACGGGTTTCGACCGCTTCTGATGCGTCGTCCTGTCGACCACGTACTTTGAGCCGCTCACGAACTCCATTGTCGGACAATAAGAGGTGAATAACGTGCGTCGGACGATCGTAAGAAAGGTATGTTCCTACCGATTCAACGGTTCGAGGATAACCGTTCAAAACATATCCCTTTTTCTTTGCCTCTTCCTGAATACGCGCCTTCAAGAGTTCAGTCGCCACATTTCCCGGCGCGATCTCTCCCCGAGCAACGTACTGAGCAATCTCCAGACCGATCGCTGTCTTTTTCTGAATTTCTTCTCGCATTAAGCCACCGGCCGAAAAGGCTGGAATCCCGAATGTTGCTGAGATCACCTCGGAATGCGTATCCTTGCCAGATCCCGTTGGGCCGTAGAGTAAAATTTTGAGCGGTTTTTTCATACACTCCATCCTATGCCATTTCTTCTGGTAAATAAACCCGCCGGTATCACGAGCCACGATGTTGTTGATCGTGTCCGGAAAATAACGGGAGAGCAGCGCGTCGGCCATGCCGGCACACTCGATCCGTTTGCCACCGGCCTCCTTATTGTGGGTGTGGGGCGAGAATCGACAAAGCATCTTGATACTTTCTTAGGAATGCCGAAAACGTACGAAGCGACGATCCGCATTGGTCAAAGTTCGACGACGCTTGATCCGGAGGGAGTGATTGAAGACGCGACCCCCACTGACCCGATCACGGCCGAAGCGCTCGAAGCTGCCATGAAAAACCTCACCGGTGATCTGCAACAGATTCCGCCGATGCATTCAGCGATTAAGATTGGTGGAAAGAAACTTTACGAGTTAGCCAGAAAAGGAATCGAAATCGACCGGCCACCACGTGCCGTAACGGTTACTCGATTCGAAGCAACCATCCCCCTACTGCCTACTACCTATACCCCTCCCTTCAACCTCCCCGTCATCATCGACTGTTCCTCAGGCACCTATATCCGAGCCCTCGCTCGCGACCTTGGAGAAACTTTGGGCACAAAGGCATACCTCACCGCCCTCTGTCGAGGCGCGATTGGTCCGTACACCCTCGCCGGGGCAACTGATCTCGGTGCCCTCACCCCAGAAAACTGGCAACTCTTGGCCAAAAACCTGATGCCGTGATAGACTCGAATCGTAAATATTATTGATGTTTCGGCTCGGTTCTGGTGGTGTCCTTGTGGGTATGAACTCGTCTTTTTCTGAACAACCCCTGGTGCGCA
>ERZ1292633.3872-Hain-H41-02um-R1-3872-length-14226-cov-5_pt1 | contig 14226 bp, 18 predicted proteins | sample MGYA00564406_ERZ1292633 | MGnify/ENA primary metagenome ERZ1292633 (study PRJEB36523, sample SAMEA6512639) | groundwater metagenome | collected 2019-01-08 | study: AquaDiva: Metagenomics assemblies of 32 groundwater samples
TGCCGCGAAGCAATTTTGCAGAATTTGCCAAAAATGCAATTGCGGCTGGGCTTGGCGGCGATACACCTGCGGCTTTAGTTATTGATGCGACTAGGGAAGGGCAAAAGTCATTTTATGCCACTATTTCGAGATTACCTATTGTGCTAAATGACATTCCAAGCGGCGGGCCTGAAATAATTGTAATCGGTCGAGTTTTGCAAAATGCGGGAGAATATAATGGGTGCGCGTAAAACTGGAAGTCTCGATGCAATTGATCGCCGTATTCTAATTGCTTTGATGGAAAAAGGCGATATGGCCTTAACCGAGCTTTCAAAGAAAGTTGGACTTTCGCAAACCCCGTGTTGGCAACGTGTGCAGAAACTACAGGCCAAAGGCATAATCAAGAAACAAGTCGCGATTGTTGATCCGTCCTTGGTCGGTCTAAATCTTGTTGTGGTGGTTTCAATCGAAGCGGGCGAGCATACTACAAATTGGCTGGCGAAATTCAATGCCTATATCAATAAATGCCCACAAGTCGTTGAAGTTCTGCGTATGGCGGGCGATATTGATTATATCTTGAAATTAATCGTGCAAGATATGGCTGTTTATGACAAATTCTATCAAGGCCTGATTGAAAACGTGCCAATGAAAAATGTTTCTTCGCGCTTTGTTATGGAAACTATTAAGAACACTACGGTTTTGGCAATACCAGAGGTAAATCAGGATTGAGAATTGAGTTGAAGTGCATAGAATTATATGTTAAATTCCATGCAGAGGCGGAAAATGCTCAATTTGAAGAAGATTAATCCCGTTACGGATTTTGTTAGAAACTATAAAGCTTTTCTCGGGCGTATAAAGGAAAGTGGCCAACCAGAAGTGCTTACAATCAATGGCAAACCTGAATATGTAATAATTGACGCCAATAGCTATGGTGAAATTTCTGAAGAAATAGAACGTCGCCGCTTCGTGAAAGCCGTCAATGAAGGCATTGAAGACTTTAAGAATGGCAAGGGAGCAGATTTGAAATCGGCATTTGCGGGCATTAGGACGCAAATTGATTTATGAAATTATCATTCAAGATAAAGCCGTTGAAGATGCCCAAGATTATGCCGTATATATTCTTTCTGAATCTGGTCGAGTGGCAGCATTAAAATGGCTCGATGGGTTATATGATGAAATCGAAACACTGTCTCAAATGCCACAAAGGTTCAAAATTATTGATGAAAATGATAGCATTGAAATTGAACTAAGGCAGTTACTGTATTTTTCCCACCGAGTAATTTATCACATTAATGATGAAAGCAACTCGGTTCACATCATTAGAGTTTACCACAGTGCGCGATTGCTAAAATAAAGTTCAAAACTGGTGCAGCACTTGCCCTAATTATTCAGCTTCAACGCCTCAACCAGCCCCAAAAACACTAAATCTGGTTCAATCACGTCAAAAATTTCTGCATCGCGATAGAGGCTAGAGAAACCGCCAGTGCCAATAACAAATGGCGCTTCGTTTCCAAAACATTCATGGCTAATACGCGAAATAATTTCTTTCATTGCGCCTAAATTTCCAAAATAAAGGCCCGATTGCAAGCCTTCAATTGTGGTATTGCCAAGAGCATTTTCAATTTTGCTGATTTCGAAACTTGGTAATTTCGCGGTTTTTGAAACCAAGGCTTCCATATTCAAACGCAAACCCGCCATGATTGAGCCGCCCAAATATTCGCGCTTTTTGGAAATCGCGCAAAAAGTTGTGGCGGTTCCTAAATCAATAACAATCAGATTTTTATCAGGATATTTATGGACGGCGGCGATGGCATTGGCAATTCTATCGGCGCCAATTTCGCTGGGGTTTTTGTAGCCAATAATCAAATTGGACTTGGAAGCGCCCGATAATTGAAATGCATTGGTGCCGAAATATTTCAAACAAGCCGAGCCAATTGAATGCACAACTTCTGGAACCACCGAGCACATTGCAATTTGGTTTATGGCTTTGGGGTCAATGTCATTTTCGCGCAAAACCGAACGCAAAAAAATACCAATTTCATCGGATGAAGCGCCAGTTTTGGAGGCCCTGCGAAAACTGAAAATTATGTTTCCAGCTTCATCAACCACGCCGCCATAAATTTGGCTGTTTCCGACATCAAGCGCTAAAATCATTTTGCATATTCCTACTTAAAATTATTTGCGCGATTGCCAAGCCCATGCTTCGCGCTCCAATATATTCGCCTTGCTCTTTCGCATTCTCATCGAAAATATGGTATTTGTGCATTGTTTTATCGCCCGAAATTTCTTGAATATCATTCTGGATTACGAAATCACAATGGTTGGTTTTGATTTGCTTCTCGATCTCCAAAGTCAATTCATCACCATTTAACCCATCACTCAATTTGAAGCCAAATAATAGGGCGATATCGTTTTTTGATTTGGCTCTTATTTGTGAAATTAGTTTTGGGTTTTTCTTCAGCGTGACTATCATCTTATCTGAGACAGAAGGCAGTTTAGCTGATTTTGGCTCAAAAGACTCTCCGCCTATCGAAACATTTGCAACACTATAATCTGCGACCGCCGCACAATGGATAATCGCGCTATAATCGTTGGTTTCAAGTGCCGAAAATAATTCGCTTTGGAGTGAGATAAAATCTGAAAAATAAGTGATTTTGCAATCGGCCACTGGGAGAGCGCCATTTTTTGCACCAATGAAATCCACTTCAAAACCCATTTCCGCAAACACATCGGCAATAGCCGCGCCAGTTTTGCCGCTGCTGGTATTGGTGATTGATCGCACGCTGTCAATTGGTTCTGCAGTGCCACCCGAAGTTAGCAAAACGCGCAATTGCTTTTGTTTCGAAATTGGTGGTAATCTGTCCGAAGAAGGAACAGCTTTGGCAATTTCATCGAATATCAAATCGGGATCCAGAAGTTTGCCCACCCCTTCTTCACCACATGCCAAAACGCCCGAAGCAGTTTCCAAAATTTGGAAACCATACTCACGCAATTGCTTCAATGATTTTTGCGTCGCGGGGTGCAAATACATTTGCGTGTTCATTGCGGGGGCAATCAAAAAAGGCTTGGTAAAATCATGCGCCAATGCAATAGTTGTCAGTAAATCATCGCCAATTCCCGCCGCCAATTTATTGATGAAATTGGCGGTGGCGGGAACGCAAATCACAATATCGGCCCAGCGAATTAAGTGGATATGATCCATTGCGCGGCCCTCTTCAAAACTATCATAGGCGACGCTATTTTGGCTTAGTCCCTCAAGTGCCGCCACGCCCACAAACTTCAACGCCGATGAGCTGGCGGCGATTTTGACCAAAAAGCCCGATTGCACCAATTTGGATACTAAATAACAGGCCTTATAGGCCGCAATTGAGCCAGTAATCAGGACAAGAACTTTAGATTTCGACATTATCTATGAGCCTAACAGCAGAACCGGTTTTTGTTTGATTGGTTTTTACGGCAACCAATCTGCGGCCAAAAACATCGGCAATATAGTCAATTTCAAAACCAATGGATTTCAGTCCTGCAGATGCTTGATTTGTATCGCCTGCCGTCTTGATTATATCGTTAATCTGCCCCGCCAAAACTCGTCCATGTGCTGATAAATGCTGGTTACGTGAACTATAGGCAAGGCCATCATCTTCACGCACTGTCGGCACGCCAATAATTTCGCAATCGAGGAAGAAGGCTTCGGCCATGCCGCGAATAAGTGTCAATTGTTGAAAGTCTTTTTCGCCAAAATAGGCACGGGTCGGCGCTACGATATTCAATAATTTCAAAACCACACTCAAAACACCGTCAAAATGACCAAGCCTTGATGCGCCACACAAAGTTTTTGAAATGCTATTTTCCACCACCGAATAAGTATAATTATCGGGATATATGGCGGCATAATTTGGCGCAAAAATCGCATCCACTTTGTGCTGTTTTGCGACTTTCAAGTCAGCTTCCCAATTTTGCGGATAGTTTTGTAAGTCTTGCTTATTATCAAATTGTGTGGGGTTTACATAAATTGAAATAGCGACCAATTCATTTTGGTTTTTCGCATGTCTAATTAAGCTTTCATGCCCCACATGCAAAGCACCCATTGTCGGTACAAAACCCAAAGTTTTGCCTTGGTTGGCATTACGCCAATTCTTGAATTCTTGCGGATTTTCAACGACAATTGTCATTTAAAACTCTCGACTTCGCTCGGGAAGGTTTGACCCAAAACATCGGCATGATAATGATTTAGGGCCTTTTGGAATTCGCCAAAGCCGTCAAAATATCTGCGCACAAATTTTGGCTTGAATTGGGTATTTAACCCCAACAAATCTTGCCACACCAAAACTTGGCCGTCGGTTTCATTTCCAGCGCCAATTCCAATTGTTACAATTTGCACTTGCGAACTTATTTCCCTCGCCAAAAGGGCAGGAACGCATTCCAACACCATTCCAAAGCAACCCGCAACTTCTAATGCTTTGGCATCGTCTAACATCGCTTGGTGCGCTTCGGGAGTTTTGCCTTGCACTTTGTAGCCACCAATTTGATTTACAGATTGCGGCGTTAATCCCAAATGCCCCATAACTGGTACTCCACTATCGACCAAATGCTCGATTAAAGCCAAATTGCCTTTAGCGCCTTCAATCTTAATCGCATTCGCGCCCGCTTGCATGATTGTTAGTGCGGCATCAACATTTGCGCTTCTGTCCTTGCGGTAAGATAGGAACGGCAAGTCGGCAATTACAAACGGTGTCTTATCGGCGGCTTTTGTTCCGTCTTTTAGGCCGCGAATAACCCATTCAGTGTGCATTGCCATTTGTTGAACAGTCGCGCTGATAGTTGAAGCGGCTCCGTGCATAGTCATGGCGACACTATCGCCAACTAACACGCAATCAATATTTGATGCCGCGACCATCAAAGCCGAAGTGTAATCATAACAAGTAACAACAGAAATTTTTGTGCCACTAGATTTTTTTGATGAAAAATCCAAAATATTGTGAATTCGTGCCATCAAAACTCCAGGTCGCTAGTTAGGGTCAGGACTCATAGAATAGACGAAAATCCGCCAAAATGGCTTCATATTGGGCGCAAATCTCACTCAAAGAGGCGATAAAGCCTCTTTTCGTAATCTTCGCACCCACTATTTTGCCATTTTCACGGCTTCCTCGCCAATTCAATGAGTCCTGACCCTAGGATTGAATCTCATTATAGCGAATAATTTGCCTTGCAAAAATAGTTTTCGCACTTGCAGCAAAAACAAACTATTTCCGATCTCGCTTTTGCCAGACCATCATTTTCTGACGAGATGGTATCTCAATCAAAATATGCGCTAAATATGACAATGCTATTACAATCGCGAGCCAAACTAACCCCAAGCCAAGTGAAGCTTCGGTGCCCGTAACTTTCAGATATTTAAGCCCAAGACCGAGCAAAAATATATGCATTAAATATAAAGAATAGGAAATTTTGGCGAAGAAGTTCGCAATAGGATTGTTCAAAATCCATATTTTGGAATGGCAAATTGTGCCGACCAGAAATGGAAATCCAAAATATATCAAAGCAAGCTCGATATAAGGATTGTCGTCCTTCACCCAAACGCCTTGATAGAAACTCCCGCCGATTATAAGCCATGCTATGGTCATCAAAGCGACGCTGCGCGCCTTGTCATTTGCGTCATACCAGTTCTTGATAATTTTGGCGCTTAAATAGCCGCCATACAGCCCAACAAAAGCCCGCAAACCGCCAATAATAAAGCCATCGCCTTTCCAGCCGCCATCAATCCGCATAGTTGGCATTGCTACAACATAAAGCAAAACTGCAAATATCAACCAAAGCAAAACCGCAAACCGTGCACCATATTTTACCCAAAAATAAAATGCGAAGGCGACAATAAACTCCCAGAAAACTGCCCAGGCTTGTAATGCAAATGGAAATACTGGCCCGCCACCAACTAAGCTTGTGGTTTCAAAATACGGCAATGTAAGCGCATTTACGCCAAATGCCGCCCAAAACGCGCCGCCAGTTTGGCCCCATAAATGCTTTTCGCTTATAACATAGGCAAGCGAGCAGGCCCCCAAAATCAACGTGAATAAATACAAGGGATAAAGTCGTGCAAACCTTGAAAACGCGAAATCTCGAAAGGTTTCACCGCCATTTACGCGGCCTTCATAACTATAGGTCATCACAAAGCCGCTTAGGACGAAGAAGAAATCAACCAATAAATAACCATGCGCCGCCAAGGTTGGGGCTGCAAACATTTTGCCACTGTGATAAAGCACGATTATCACAGCCCCAAGGCCGCGCAATGTATCGATCGAATGCAGATGCGGTTGTTTCATGCTTGCCCCTATTTCAGCATTGGATACAAACTTAACACCAAAAGAACCGCCATGCCAATATTGAAAATTTTGAGGGTCTTGGGGTTAGAAAGAAACTTTTGCATCAAAGTGCCGAACCCAGCCCACAACGAAACACAAGGCACATTGATGGCAACAAAAATCAGAGAAATCAAAATCAAACTGCCAAAATAATTGTAGTGATTGGTGTAGGCCACGACAGCAGTTATTGCCATGACCCATGCTTTAGGGTTCACGCATTGAAACAATGCCGCGCCCAAAAAAGTCATTGGTTTCGCGCTAGATTTTGCTTCGCCTATCGTGGTGTCGGCGGCAATGTGATAGGCAATCCAAAGCAAATAAATGCTTCCCGCAATTTTAATCGCCAAATAGAGCCTGGGATAGTTTTCAAATATTTTGCCAAGGCCAAGTCCAACGCAAATCACCATAATTCCAAAGCCAAATCCAATACCCAACATATGCGGTATGGTTTTGCGAAATCCGAAATTAACCCCGCTGGCGAATAACATCATATTGTTGGGGCCAGGAGTGATAGAGCTTACAAAAGCGAATAAACAAAGCGCGAAAAGTGTTGCGGCCGTCATGCGGCGGCTTCGTCAATTATCCTGATAAGCGTGGCTTCAACTTCGCCTGCGGCTTCACTTAATTCTTCGCTATCGTTCAAAAGCGCTAATTGTGCGGTGGGCCGAACCATGCCGATAAATGCGCTACCATCTTTTTCCCATACCGAGATTTTGCACGGCAAAACCATTGCCATTGAAATGTCAAAACTCAAAACTTCAATCGCTTTTTGTGGGTTGCAGACATCAAGTGCAAAAGCCGCACTGCCGAATGGAAAACCTTTGGAAATTAGGGTGTTTTGCAAATCATGGACGTGCAATACGCCAAACTTATTGGCAACTGCCGCAGTTTTTATGGCTTCAACGCTTTCTAAGGCGGATTTATTGCTTTTGACTATGTATTTCATGAGATACTCCTTGGGTTTCTAATTTTCGCGGTGAACCGCAAACGGTGAGAAGGCTTGGCAAACTGGCATAATTTCAATTGTGTTGACATTGATGTGGTTTGGCAATCGCAAAATGCCTTCAATAGTCAATGCGACATCATCGGCACTTAATGGCTTGGCACCGGCATAGACTTTTGCGGCTGCTGCTTTATCGCCGGCAAAACGAACTTCCGAAAATTCGGTTTCACACATACCGGGTTCAAAGCTGGTTACGCGGATATTTTTGCCCAATAAATCAGCTCGCAAATTAAGCGAAAATTGATGCACAAACGCCTTGGTTGCACCATATACATTGCCGCCAGGGTAGGGGTATGAACCTGCAACCGAACCAACATTGATTATATCGCCACGATTGCGCGAAACCATGCCCGGCAATATCGCATGGGTTAAATGAACCAAACCGCTTATATTAGTCGCGATCATTGTGTCCCAATCCTGAAGGCTGGCTTCATGCGCACCTTTGATGCCAAGTGCCAAGCCCGCATTATTGAACAATATATTAATGGCCTGAAACGCAGGTGGCAAATTTGCAATTGCGGCAGTAATTTCTGCTGGCTTGGTAACGTCCAATTGTAAGGTCAAAAGGCTTGGTGTGGCCGCTTCTGCCGCAAATGCCGCCAGCCTATCAGCGCGCCTTCCGGTCGCAATGACTTTGCCGCCCGCAGCCAAAATCCGCCGCGCCAAAGCATGCCCAAAGCCCGATGTGGCCCCGCTTATGAATGCAATGCGCCCTTTGGCCCATGAATTTTCGGTCACTACCAATGTTCCATTTCGATATTGCTTGAATTTATTTTTTCAAATGCCATATAGCATAGGGCAAGCAAAGTTGGGAATAATAATCAATGACAATTCAGATACGAAAATCCGATGAGCGTGGCAAGGCAAATCATGGTTGGCTTGATACCAAATATAGCTTTTCATTTTCCAATTATCATGACCCACGCTTTATGGGTTTTGGGCCACTGCGAGTAATTAATGATGACAGGATTTCGGGCGGCGGCGGCTTCCCCACCCATGGCCATGACAATATGGAAATTGTCACTTATGTGCTTGAAGGGGCCTTGGAACATAAAGACAGCCTTGGCAATGGCAGCATAATTGCCGCAGGTGATGTGCAAAGAATGTGCGCAGGGACAGGTATTCGCCATTCCGAATTCAACCCGTCCAAAACCGAAACTTGCCACTTATTGCAAATTTGGATTTTGCCGAACGCGCAAGGCCTAACTCCCTCTTATGAACAAAAACAATTTAGCGCCGAAGACAAACGCGGGAAACTCCGCCTTATTGCCTCAAATGATGGAAGTGATGGCTCAGTCACAATCAATCAAAACGTCAAACTATATGCCAGTATTTTTGATGGCGAAGACACAATCACACACCAAATCGCCAAGGGCAGGGGCGTCTGGCTTCAAATCGCCAAAGGTAATTTAATCCTAAACCAAACGCCATTGTTTGAGGGCGACGGCGTGGCAATTTGGGATGAAAACTCCATTGATTTGCACGCCAATGGCAAAAGCGAATTTTTGTTGTTTGATATGGGGTGAATTTCCAGCTTTGCCGTCATTTACTCCGAGAACTTGCCGCCTCTATGAATGCATTGCGAATACTATAATCGTTCGATGTTACATCGTGAATACGCCAATCATCGCCCTGTTTCACTAAATCGAGAGATACTTCGCTATCCACTAATTTAACATGCGCCTTTGCAGAATTGGCGGTGACTTCACTGATTTGGAAGACAGTTTTTCCGATTGAATAATCTTGGCATGAGCAAAGAGGGTCAGAATCCAAAGTCCCCATTTCGTCCTCTGGAGTTGCTTCTTCATCAGCCACCATCAGCGCAAGCATTGAATTGTCGAAAACTTGGTTGCGCTCTGGTGGGCTTGCGCCATCTTTCTCGAAATAAGAATAAGTATCTTCAAGAAATGCCAAAATTTGCGGGGTTTGGTCAATTGGAACTGAGGCAGTAGGCGTCTCTTTCACACTATTTTCAACACTGGCAGGCTCGGAACAGCCAACCAAAAGAGCAAATGCGCTGACAAGCGCAAGATTGAGATTTAAGTTATTGCTCATTTTTATTCCTTCCCATGGAACTGGTAAAACGCGCGCCAAAATGACAAGATTTGGCATCTTGACCGCCAAAATTTCAACAGCCAAGACCCATCCTAAAGGCAATTTACGAGCAATTCAAGAATAACCTTAATATCGGCATTTCAAATTAAAAGTACCGCCTTCTCCTGAATTTAGCCAATTTCTCTGATGTGTCGTTCCGCCTAAACCCGCACCAATCCCCCCAACGCCCTAGTATTCGGCAAAGCGGGGAACAGGGTTCTTGCCACTAATTGCGGTTCAATGCCAAATCCTTCGCCTAACACGCCGGCAATAAGGCCGTATAAATCGGCGGTGGGCTTGAGATCGCGCCCCTCATAAAGTTGCGCGTTTGCAAGGCCGGGCCAATCGGCAATTACGCGCCCGCCATTGACTTTGCCGCCCAAAACATAGGCGACGGAGCCAGTGCCATGATCGGTGCCAATTGTGCCGTTGGTGGCAATCGTGCGTCCGAATTCGGTGGCAATAAGCACAATTGTCTTGGCCCATTTATCGCCCATACCAGCTTTGAAAGTCGCAATTTCTGCATCAAGGCCGCGCAAGCCATTTTCAAGACGGTTCTTCTGCCCTTGATGCGTATCCCAACCATTTGATTCAACCATGGCAATTCGTGGCCCATCATCGCGCACCAAAAATGAAGCGGCGAGGCGGCCCATGCTGCCTGCATTTTGGCGATTGTTTTCGCCCGCCGCCATTTCGCGGGTTGCAGTTGCCTGCATCCATAGTGCATAAAGCTGGGCGTCGGTTTCATATAATTGGCCAATGCGAGACATATAATCATTGTCGCTGGCGGGGATATTTGATGGAGCATAAGACGTAACTGGGTTTGTGCCGCGCAGCGCCATGGGAATAGTTGCTGAAAGCGCAATTGGATCTTTTCGACTATTGCGACCAATAGCCAGTAAGGTCAAAAACCGATTAAGCCAACCACTATCAATTTCATAAGCCCTAAGCCCGCCCGATTCCATGATATTTTGGCCATCAAAATGGGAGCGTTCACGGTAAGGCGAAGCAATTGCATGAACCATTGCCGCTTGGCCAGATTTATACAATTCGCCAATGTTTACGAGGCTTGGGTGCAGTGCAAATGTGCCATTTAGTTTGATGGCTTCGCTTTCACTTATCGCCAATGCCCCGCGTGCGCGGGCATATGCGGGGTCGGCATAGGGTATGACGCTATCAAGGCCATCGGCGGCGCCGCGTTGGATTACAAACAAGAACCTTGTGTCGGTATCGGCATTTGCAAATGCGAAATTTGGAAATGCGCTTGCCATCGCCCCGCCAAATGCGCCAAGGCCAAGTTTAATAAAATTGCGGCGTTCGAATGTGTTGCTCATTTTTATCTCCGCATGAATTCTGGTGAAACCAATAATAATGAAAGCCCGGATATTGGGCTTTCGGCGCGCGAAATTGCGGTTTTGGTATGCGGCAAAAGCCCGCTGCCAAATAGATTATCCGCCATTATATTGGGCGAGGTGATTCTAACGCGCGATGCAATTTGCGGTGCCAATTCTACTCTGCGCATCAATGCATCGGGCGCGGCCCAAGCACTTTCAATATCATCAAAGCCTTTTGGTGATTTTGGTTCCCACACTGCTTGGCCAAGATTGCGCATAATTGTGGCAACTTCGACTTGTTCGATATTGTGAAAACTGGTGGCGCGAAGGCTTGAAATCAGCCATTCCCACGGGGTTTTGAATTTGACTGGCGCCGCTGCCCAACATTCGGGGGCATTAATCAAAACCCGATAAAGTGATTTCAAATCGCCGTTTGTGTTTTGAAAAGTCGTCGCCAATTCATCGACAAGGCGTGGGGGCGGGTTATCGCCCGCAAAATGCCGCGCCAATTTGGTCGCTATATTGCGCGCAGTTGACGGGTGTTTAGCCAAGTCTTCGAGAACCGCCAATGGTTGTGCCATGCCGTTCTGACGGTAGGTTTTGCCCAAAATATTGCGCGGGCCATTTTCGTGAAAGCTCTCTTCGAAATAAGTCTGCCCAATGGTGACGCTTCCGCCACGCTGCGCACGCTGTTGGTTCATTATGGTAAGGCCGGTGAGCGCTTTGGCAAATTCGGTCACATCGGTTTGATTATAGCCGCCATGCACGCCAAGTGTATGCAATTCCATAATTTCGCGCGCAAGGTTCTCATTTATGCCAATGCGGCGATTTTGCCCAGTTGTTGCATTGCGCGTAACACGAGTTGCAAATTGCGAATTCGGGCCAATAGAGCGCGCTTGGTCGAGGTAAATCACCATTGCTTGATGGGTTATTGCGACCATTAAAATGTCGCGGAATTTACCCAAAATATTGGGCCTAATTGCTTCAAATTCATATGCACCCGCTAAAGCGCGAACCTGAATTTTATCAACCGAAATTGCAAAATGGTTTGCCCAAAAATGCACCAAACGCTCCATAAATGGCGTTGGCGATTTAATAGCAAAATCGGCGCGGGCATTTACATTGTCAAAATAAATTTCGCGCAAATCATCATAATTCTGTAAACGGGGCGATGGGTCGGCTTGTTTTTTTTCTTGGGCTTTGGCTTTTTGCCGCGCCTCAAGCCTTTGCGCGATATCTGCGCTATTACCGATTGCAAAATTGGACGGTGGACGGCTTTGGTAAGCCTCAAACTGATGGCTCAACCATGTTTTTGCATCGGTTTCGGCGGCGGGACCCAAGCCATTTGCGCCGAGACCAAAACGATTTTGCGCAATTATCATATCCATTTTTGCGGCTTTCCTTTCTGGGTCATAGTTTAGCACATAGGCGTCATAGATTTGGACAAAGCAACAATGCCGCTTTGGTGGCCAATTTTATATTATGTCGCTGAAACGCAAAAACACGTTCTCGAAAACCTTGGCTAACAAAATGGATGCTATACATAAACTTGTCACCTGTTTTTTATGAAGTTATTAAATTCTGTTTTGGCAATGGGATTCGTAAATAGAGAAGAATGCTCCCCGCCCGCTATCTCTACAAACTGACTATTTTTACAGTTGCTACAGTTCATCACGTCTTGCTTGAATCTAGGCCAAGAATACAGCTGAATAGGTTGGTCGCTTAACCCTTGCACGAACAATATGTCGGATTTAAATCCATTGGTAAAGTTTAATAATGACCTTTGCATATAGGCATTTGGATTACTTGATGTTGTTCCATAAGCATTTCTTAGTTTGTCACAAGTTGCACCTGCGCGAATTCGTCCATTTTCTTCAAGTTGGCATCGATACACAAGATTCAAGGGTCCAGGTGCATTGGCAATTACCCCATTTGTTTGGTGCATAGTATTTAGCCGCGTGGCTAAATATCCTCCTTGTGAGTGGCCTGCTACAAACACTCTTTTTACTGTTATGCCTAATTCTTGACTTGCCTGATTTTTAACCCACAACAATGCCGCTTCTGCCTGTGCAATATTGTCACCCAAAAGCATATTTTCTCCAGGGTAAGCGACACTTACTATCATCATGTCCTTATCGTCTAAAATAGACTTAAATTTATCCAAGGCGATATTTGCGGCTTCAACTATTGCGCAATCACAAAGGACAGTTCCGTGATATACTACTAACACGTCCACTTCTTTTAACGCTGGTTTGTCAATTACAACACTTACATTCACATTGTTGTAGGTGATAGATTTGATTCCTCGAAACGCGGTAGATGTTGATAAAGCCATATCAGTTGCGCAAGAAACCAAAAAAAGTGTCAGGAAAGGCAATATTCTGATATTCTTAACTTTCATCCGTCTGTGACTTCGAAATTTGTCAATGAGTTAAATACGGTCCTATGGCCTAGTTCCTATCGCGGTTATTGTGCTTTTTCTTATAGATTTTGGCATTGGCTTCGGCTTGCATTACGTTTAATCTAGCGCGATCTGCGACAGTTAATTGGCCACCATTGCGAGCCCGCATCCTTGCTTCTGTGCGCCGAATTTCAGCTTGGTCATCGCGCAAATTATCAGCTTCGCGATGCGTAAGCTCGCCCGAGTTGACGCCTTGGTTAATGCGCTTGGTTTGATTTTGTTGGTGCTGGTTTACTTGTGCAAGGGCCGCTGTTGTTCCCAATACCAAAATCATCGCTGCTGCACTGCCTAATAATTTATTCATTTATTACTCCCATGAATTTTGTGGTTTCAATTGTAACGATGAAGCAAGCATTTTCCGTCGAAATAATGTCAGTTTCATTGCTGCTGCAATTATTAACTGAAATTCCGAGAAAAAGCGACGGAAAATTTGGCATCGTCCGTTGAATTTCAATTAGCACACAAATCCTACAATCCATCGATGCACATTATTGCACATCATTAATGTTTTTGCCTTGCAATTCGGGCTAATATCAAACAACAATTTTAGAAATAATTTCTCCCCCAATAGGAAATAAAATGCCCACAACGAGCCATTCTGTCCACCAAAAGAAATCCCAAACATTTAAATCATCAATTTCAGTTTCTGCGTGGACTTTGGCACTTATTAGCGTTAGCGGGCCAAATTTCGCTTTTGCGCAAACGGCGCCTGAAGCCCCAAAGCCGCCCCAAGTTCGACCGCAAGTATCGCCAGCAACACAATCTCCACCAACTCAGACATCGCCGAATGAGCCAACAACAACGTCTGCACCCACCGCGGTAACTGATAACGCGCCAAGCACGACTGCGGCGGGCGCAACTGTTACTGTAACCGGTGAGCGCAATACCAACCGCATTGATCGGCAATCCTATGATTTGCGCAGTGACGTTACAGCGCAAACTGGCAATGCAGGCGATGCGCTTAACCGCGTGCCTTCGGTAAATGTTGACAGCGAAGGC
>ERZ1292633.3873-Hain-H41-02um-R1-3873-length-14224-cov-5_pt1 | contig 14224 bp, 12 predicted proteins | sample MGYA00564406_ERZ1292633 | MGnify/ENA primary metagenome ERZ1292633 (study PRJEB36523, sample SAMEA6512639) | groundwater metagenome | collected 2019-01-08 | study: AquaDiva: Metagenomics assemblies of 32 groundwater samples
ATACAGCGATGTGCGGCAAATAACACGGTCGATAATGTTGTAAGTACGATTGAATTGCCCGGTGACGAAATGAAAGGAAGGATTATTGGCCGTGAAGGTAGAAATATTCGTGCCTTTGAAAAAGCAACAGGAATTGACGTAATCGTTGATGATACCCCTGGAATCATAGTTCTTTCAGGATTTGACGGTGTTCGCAGGGAGGTTGCCAGGCTGGCAATGAAGAAATTAATCCTGGATGGTAGAATTCACCCTGCACGTATAGAAGAAGTAGTACAGGAGACAGAAAAAGATATTGAACAGATTATTCAGGAAACCGGGAAACAGACGAGCTTCGAGTTGGGAATACATGATTTGCATTCAGAGATCATCAATTTAATAGGCCGTCTAAGATATCGTACCAGCTACGGGCAGAATCAACTTCAGCATTCTATAGAGGTATCTAATTTAGCGGGTATCCTGGCAGGTGAATTAAAACTGGATGCACAGATTGCAAGAAGATGCGGTCTTCTGCATGACATTGGTAAGGCCGTTAGTTCAGATGTTGAAGGTACTCACGCTCTTGTAGGGGCGGATATTGCTAAAAGGTATGATGAAAAACCTGAGGTTGTAAATGCGATTGCTTCGCATCATGAAGAAGTGCCTTCCGAAACGGTTTATTCTGTATTGATAAATGCGGCAGATGCAATTTCGGCCAGCAGGCCGGGGGCAAGGCGGGAAACTCTTGAGAAGTATGTTAAACGGCTGGAGAAGTTGGAAAGTGTGGCAATGTCTTTTGGTGGCGTTGAAAGCGCCTATGCAATACAGGCTGGCAGAGAAATAAGGGTGATCGTTCATCCAGACAAGGTTAATGATAAATTGGCCTCAAAAATTTGCTATGATATAGCAAAAGAAATAGAAGAAGAACTTGAATATCCTGGAGAAGTTACGGTTACTGTGATTAGAGAGAAACGGGTGGTACAGAAGGCAAAATGATGTATATTAATTATGATGTTATTGTTGTCGGCGGTGGTCATGCCGGATGTGAGGCGGCATTGGCATCTGCAAGAATGGGTATGCAGACAGCCATGTTGACCATGAATCTTGATACTATCGCTCAAATGTCGTGCAACCCTGCAATTGGCGGACTTGCAAAAGGTCAATTAGTACGTGAAGTGGATGCCCTTGGCGGTGAAATGGGGAAGGTAATTGATGCGACCGGCATACAGTTCAGACTTCTTAATGCAAGTAAAGGACACGCAGTGCGGTCGCCTCGCGCACAGGCAGACAAAAGACTGTATCAGTTGACGATGAAAAGGAAACTGGAAGAGCAGGCCAATCTCTCATTACGCCAGGATTGCGTTGAAGAAATTATAATTCAAGATAATGGAATCCTGGGTTTAATTGGTAAAAGCGGGACAAGGTACAGGTCTAAGGCCGTAATTATTACAACCGGTACGTTTCTAAATGGATTAATTCACATTGGCAACTCCCAGTCAAAAGGAGGAAGATCCAGCGAACCGTCTGCCGAAAAATTATCGGACAGTTTGCAGAATTTAGGCTTCAAGATTGATAGGCTTAAAACAGGGACACCACCACGTCTTAACGGCAGTAGAATAAATTATGATATATTGCAGGCACAAGATGGCGATGAGAATCCTACAACATTTTCTTTTTCAACTAAGAAGATTCTAAGACCTCAGATCAAATGCTATATAACTCACACAAACAACATAACACACGAGATCATTAAAGCAAACCTTGATCGTTCTCCAATCTTTACGGGACAGATCAAAGCTGTAGGGCCAAGATATTGTCCTTCCATCGAAGACAAAATAACCAGATTTCCTGATAAAGATCATCATCAAATATTTCTTGAACCAGAAGGGCATGACACCACAGAGGTATATTGTAATGGCATATCTACAAGTATTCCGTTTGATGTTCAGGAAACAATGATTCGTTCAATAAGAGGATTAGAAAATGCAAATATTACACGTTATGGATATGCAATAGAATACGATTATGTGCCGCCCACTCAGATTAAGCCTTCACTGGAGGCAAAGGATGTTGAAAATATTTTCCTGGCAGGGCAGATAAATGGTACTTCAGGTTATGAGGAGGCTGCTGCGCAGGGAATTATGGCTGGAATAAATGCTGTGTTGAAAATCCGGGGATGCGAACCTTTTATCCTTGATCGTTCCGAAGCTTATATTGGTGTTCTGATTGATGATTTAGTTACAAAAGGTACGCAAGAGCCGTATAGAATGTTTACTTCCAGAGCCGAGTATAGACTTGTTCTTCGACATGATAATGCCGATAGAAGACTCATGAGATACGGCTATCAGTATGGTTTGATTAGTAGTGATCAATGGGGTGGGTTATTGGAGAAAGAGAAAAACATTTCAGAGACAAGAGAATATCTTGAGCACAAAAAGAACGGGGAAGATTCATTATTAAAGCTTTTGAGGCGTCCCAACATAAGCTTTAATGATTTGTTAGAAGTCGATAGTGACCTAAGGGCAAGAAGTATTTCGGTTCCCGTGCAGGAACAGGTGGAAATAGAGGCGAAATACGAAGGTTACATTAATAGACAAAAACAACATATCGAAAAGTTTAAAAAGATGGAAAAACTCTCACTTCCTTCACATTTCCACTATGACAGTATACCGGGATTAAGGAAAGAAGCTCAGCAGAAGCTAGACAGATTTCGCCCTGTTTCACTGGGGCAGGCTTCGCGTATTTCCGGAGTGTCTCCTGCAGACATTTCTATACTGATGGTATATTTGATGAGTAAGAGCAAGGGAAATACTCAATCGGCAGTTATAAATAGTTCTTTGAGTTTTAAACCAGTAACAACCTCTCTGAGTCGTAGACTCTACCCTCTGGGGCGTAGTCCCCTACGGGACGGAGTCAAGTCGGAGGCCGGTTGATCCAAAATCAAACAACTTTAAAATTTAGCTATTCTTTTATACAATAATGGAACAACACACATAAAGATCAAGGAATATATGAAATGGATATAGACTATTACCTTTTTAGATTCATGCTCATTAAGAATTCGGCATTTGTCTGAGTTTTTGTCAGTCTGCTGATTAGTAATTCCAATACATCTGGCGGATTCATTTCATTCAGAACCCTTCGTAACACCCATACTCTTTTCAGTTCATCAGGATCAAGTATTAACTCCTCCTTCCTTGTTCCAGACCTGTTTATGTCTATTGCAGGGAATAGCCTTTTATCTGCCAGTCTCCTGTCCAGGTGTAATTCCATGTTGCCGGTACCCTTAAACTCTTCGAAGATAACCTCGTCCATTCTGCTGCCGGTATCTATGAGCGCTGTAGCAACTATTGTCAAACTTCCGCCTTCTTCTATATTCCTTGCAGCGCCAAAGAATCGTTTGGGTTTCTGAAGCGCATTCGCATCAACACCACCTGATAATATCTTTCCACTATGCGGGATTTCAGTATTATATGCTCTTGCAAGGCGTGTGATGGAGTCAAGTAATATTACAACATCTTTTTTGTATTCTACCATACGTTTGGCTTTTTCTATCACCATTTCAGCGACCTGAACATGACGACTTGCCGGTTCATCAAAAGTTGAACCAATTACTTCGGCCCGGACAGCTCTGGCCATCTCTGTCACCTCTTCCGGTCGTTCATCAATTAAGAGAATTATCAGGTAGACTTCAGGGTGGTTTTTTGTAATACTGTTTGCAATTTCCTGAAGGAGAACAGTTTTTCCCGTGCGGGGAGGTGCAACGATCAAACCACGCTGTCCTTTTCCTATCGGAGTAACAAGGTCCATTATTCTCATCTCTACTTCGTCTTTCTTTACTTCCAACAAAAGACGTTTATTAGGATGTAGTGGCGTTAAATCATCAAAGACGATCATTTCATTCAAGAGGTCCGGATTCTCATAATTTATGGCCTCTACTCTGAGCAGAGCAAAATATCTTTCGTTTTCCTTAGGAGGCCGTATTTGCCCGGAAATTATTGCACCTGTTCTTATGCCAAAACGTCTTATTTGTGACGGTGAAATATATATATCATCAGGGCATGGTAAATAGTTATAGTCCGGAGAACGTAAAAACCCGAACCCTTCAGGTAATACCTCTACTACCCCCTCTCCATACATAAGGCCATTTTGATTTACACGCTCCTTAAGTATTTTAAAAATCAATTCTTGTTTCTTAAGACCGGAGCACTCCTTGATGCCTTCCTTTTTAGCTGTATCTTGAAGCTCTTTTATTGTCATTTTCTGCAATGCGGTGATATGCATATCACCTTTTTTAATTTCTTCATACTTTTCATTAGTATCATTAGTATCCATCGTATCCATCGTATCCATAGTGCCCTTGATATCCTTCTCTGCGGTAGCGGCACTTGCTTTCTTACTAGTCTTTGTTGAAACCATGTTATCCTCCAAATTACTTTTTAGTTATAAATTGACGCCAAAAATCTTTAACTTGTTTTAATGTATCCTCTTGAGACTGGTTATTGTTAATAACAATGTCTGCAATTTCCCTTTTTCTCCGTAATGAATCTTGGAATTTCTCTCTTTTGGTTATTTCATCTAAAGGCCACTTTCGACTTTCTTGTACTCTTGTCTTGCATGTACTCCTTTTGGTATTGACAAATAGCATAATGTCACAGATGTCTATTAAGTTTGATTCTACTAATAGAGCGGCATCTAGAACTATAGCCTTTGTTGTCGCTTCGTCCTTAAGGTTAGCAATTCGGCTTTTAATTCGATTTATTACCTTTGGGTGTATTATTTTATTTAATGCGGACAGCTCTTTTTTATCTGCGAATACGATTTTTCCAAGTTTGTGCCTTTCTATTTTACCGTGCTCGTTTTTTAAATGATCTCCCCATCTATCAGTGATTTTTTGTACTATATCTTTTGTATTAATGAGCCGATGGCAAATCTTGTCAGCGTCGATAATGTCTGCTCCCAATGATCCCAACATTTTTGCTGCTGTACTTTTTCCGCTTGCTATACCACCAGCGATACCAATTACCTTCACCCTTTGCTTCATTCAATTATTATCATGATTTTCAGTAAGGAATGAATTAAAGCCGTATTTGGTAAATAATTCATTAAGCTTGATATTGTCGAAATTTGTCAAACGGCAGGATTCGAGACTAAAATCCAACGGGACTTCTGTATTTATAGTTGCCAGTCTTTTAGAGAGCCTGGCCGACTCTATATACTTCAATAAGTTTTCCTGTTTTCTCTTGCCATTTATTTTGTCAACATTTGCTAATACATTTTCCAATGATTTCCACTCTCTAATGAGATATAAAGCAGTCTTATAGCCGATACCGGGAATACCGGGGATATTATCGCTGGAGTCACCCCCGAGAGCTAGAATGTCTATAATATTTTCCGGTTCAATTCCCTTCTCTTTGCGCATCTTCTCTAAATCATTTATCTCTTTCTTTCTGGGGTTGAAAATCTTTATATATTTATCAATCAACTGTTCCATATCCTTGTCTGTTGTTATAATTGTACATTCAATCTTCTCTTTAGACAATTTCTTGGAAATGGTTCCTATTATGTCATCAGCTTCGTAGCCCTGAATAGCATAAAATGGTATATTGTAAGCATTTATTACGTCATACATAAGAGGTATTTGAGAGATCAGGTCGTCCGGCGTAGTTTTTCTGTGAATTTTATATTCTTTATACTCTAAGTGTCTGAATGTAGGCCCCCTGGAATCAAAAGCTATTGCCATGTAAGAGGGCTTGTCCTCCTTCAGAATTTTACGTAACATCCTCGTAAAACCATACACTGCATTAATTGGTTGACCTGATGGTGTCGTTAATCCAGTGATTGCATAGTAAGCCTGGTATAATTGCGAATGACCATCTATAATAAAGAAATTCCTTGACACTTATGTATGGCTAAATGAGATTTGAATAGTCGATACTGGTTTTAAGAGATATTCATCTATTTGGAAATAAGCAATTATTAGAGAGGATTCTACTAGAAAAGGTTTTCTGATGATCTTTGCTTATGTTTTATCAACTCATTTGTTCTAATATGCAGAATAGTACTGATTTACAAGTTTCCAGGATTCACTTTGCTTTTGTATTTAGCACCTGATATTTTAATTTCTCTTGAAAACGTAGAAATCAAGAATTTTGCAAGATTCTGTGCCAGGGGATGTTGAATACTTCTTTTGATGTAAAATAGATGTATAAAACACAGTTACTATAATTGTGTTATTTAGATTTGTCAAGTACTTTTTATAATAATCTTTGGAATTATTTTGATGCTGTTTTGATTGTTTTTTCAGTTTTTTACTAAGTGTATTTTCAAATCCTGAGTATGTGAGAATGCAGTATACTCTATTACAGAATTTACATTCCTGTTTTACGCAATCATTTTTGTACTTGTGTAGGCATTAAAATGTACTGAATGAAAGAATTGATATAAGAATAAAAGGCTCCGCTAATGCCGTGTGAAGAATTTTTTCGTCAACCCTTTTTCAAGGTGGGCACCCTTTGTTAACCATTCTCCACATTAAGTAAAGAAAAAGGCCAGCAAAAAAAAGCTCCCTGTTAGACGCTTGTAGGTTTTAAAAATATTTTGCTTCTATCACGTACACTGCAGAACCTTTTACATCTGTCTTATATCAAATGTAATTATTTAATTCAAGTATAAATTTATATTAATGTGTAAATCATCGATATAGATTCTCTTGACAGAATTATTTCTTAGAAGTACTATTAATTTTTTATGATTGTTTATGCTTACCAAACGCATAGAGGTGAAAACCTGCCCGCCTGACCTGTCTTTCGGGCAGGAAGGTTTCCGCTACACTTGATTATAGTAGTCAGCCAGCAGGGTGTTAAATTTATTCAAAGTATTAAGAGAGGCTTAGTCATAAATGAAATTAGGTGCCAGTTATTTTGGTAACAGGACATTAAAACATGTCAGAACTGACATGGAGAAAATGGTAAATGATGGGTGTAATAGTGTTGTTCATACTATGAGTGAACACGATATTACTTATCATTCTCAAACCATGGTTGACATAGTTAAAATGAGCAGGGAGGTTGGGTTGGAGGTCTTTCTCGATCCATGGGGGATTGGCAGGGGTTTTGGCGGCGAATCATTTTCTACGTTTGTAAAACTGTTTCCGGAAGCAAGGCAGAAGCTGAGTTTTGCAGAAGGCGAAATTAATGTAAATAAGGCGTGTATAAATTCAAGAGCCTTCAGAGAAAAGATGTCTCAGTGGGTAGAACATGCGGCAAGTACAGGAGCGGAAGGCGTCTTTTGGGACGAGCCTCATCTGTTCTATGGAGAATTTACTGAATTGTTTGTTAAAACAAAAATAATATGGGGGTGTACGTGTAATACGTGCAAAGACATCTTTAAAAACTGTTATGGATATGAAATGCCCCTGGAGTTTACGGATCAAGTAATGGAGTTCAGACAGGAAACTATCCTGAATTTCTTAGAATATTTATCAGATATTTCCTCACAAAAAGGATTAAAGAATGCAGTTTGTGTTTTTCCAATAAGCGAGCCTAAATATGGGATATATCAGTGGGAAAAACTGGTTAAGTTAAAAAACATTGATATATTTGGAAGTGATCCATATTGGTTTGCTTATAAAGAGAATGTGAATGATTTTGTAGCGAAAGTTTCCCGTGAGGTAGTACGCCTGTGTGAAAAACACAGCAAAGAACCTCAGATATGGATACAGGGGTTCAGGGTTCCGGAAGGGAGAGAAGAAGAGGTATCTACTGCCATTAAGACGGCTTTTGATTCAGGTGTGAGAAATATTGCCGCCTGGTGTTTTGAGGGAGGCGCCTGTATGACATATGTCAGCTCCGACCGCCCTGAGATTGTGTGGGACAAAATTAGTAAAGAGTACAAAACTCTACAACAACAATAAATATCTACGAACGAATTCTAATTAATATAACGTGTAGGACGAATCTACCTTTATTCCATGAATACAAAGATAGAAAAGATTGCAAATAGAGTGCTACAGGGGAAAGGAATATCCTGCGACGAAGCCCATTTCTTGATGGGGATAAGCGGGAATGAAATATATGACCTGCTTTATTGGGCAAACCGTATACGATACAATTCGTTTAAAAACGTAATCAGTTTGTGTTCAATAATAAGCGCCAGGCAGGGGAGTTGTCCCGAAGATTGCAGATTCTGCTCTCAATCCAGCCGTTACCAAACGGATATATCAAATTTTCCATTAATTGAAAGAGAAGCGATTTCGGAAGCGGTAGAAAGAGGAAAGAAATATAAATCAAATTGTGTCGGAGTAGTGACGAGTGGATATAGTCTGGATGGCAGTGACGATTTCGACAGGATATGTGAAGACGCATATGAATTATCGAAGGAAGATGGCCCTCCCATTCATACGTCAATAGGTACAATTACAAGTGAAATGGCTAAGAAGCTTGTTTCAAGTGGAGTAGAGATGATTAACCACAATCTTGAAACATCAGAGGCATACTATCCAAATATTTGCACAACGCATACATATGAGGATAGAGTGGAGACAATTAAGGTTGCAAAAGAAGCGGGCCTGAAGATTTGCAGCGGTGGGATCTTTGGCGTTGGTGAGAGCGCTGAAGACAGGTTAGACCTGGCTTTCAGGCTGAAAGAGCTTGATGTAGATGCGATTCCCCTGAATTTCCTCAGTCCTGTAAAAGGCACTCCCTCCTCTCAGGAAAGCCCTCTGGAGCCAATGGAGATTTTAAAAATCATAGCTGTTTTCCGTCTTGTATTTCCTGATAAAGAGTTAAAGGTTGCGGGAGGCAGAGAAGAGAATCTGCGTGACGTGCAGAGCTGGATGTTTTACGCAGGGGCTAACAGCACAATGATAGGGGATTACCTTACTACCAGGGGTAAGTCTCCGGTTGACGATTTGCAAATGATAAAAGATTTAGGGCTGACATATGAAGGAAGAGATGGGCAAAAACCTTGACATATGATGTTGTTGGATTGGGGCAATGCTGTGTTGATTATCTGGGGGTTGTTGGACAATATCCGGATGTCAACGAGAAGGAGGAAGTCAAAGATCTCACTGTTCAGGGTGGAGGACCGGTGGCAACGGCAATGGTTACGTTGTCCAGGCTGGGAGCCAGAACTGCATTTATCGGGAAGATATCTGACGATTATTTTGGTGATCTTATTAAAGAAAGCTTAACAAGCGAATTTGTAAATATAGACAATATTGTTGTCGAAAAGGGCAAAAGATCTCAATTTGCTTTTATCGCAATAGAAAAGGAAACCGGAAAGAGAACTATTTTCTGGTCTGAAGCAACCGTTACACCATTAAGACCGGACGAGGTGAACAGGAATTTGATAAGCACAGCAAGGGTTTTGCACCTGGATGGACTTATGAAAGAATGTTCCCTTGAGGCTGCTAAATGCGCCAGAGATGCGGGAGTAACGGTTGTCGCTGACGCGGGCAGCATGAGGGAGGGTTCTCTGGAACTTATCAAAATGTCCGATTACTTTATTGCTTCTGAAGATTTTGCCAGGCAATATTACAATGGTAACAATCCCAAAGCAGCTGCAATGAAGCTGTTGGAAGTTGGCGCCAGGGCCGTAATAGTAACACTGGGTGAAAAGGGAAGTATAAGTGTTTCTAAAAAATGCTATTTTTATCAACCGGCATTCAAGGTTGAGGCTGTGGACACAACAGGATGTGGTGATGTATTTCATGGAGCATTCATATTTGGGTTACTACAGAGATGGGATCTACACAAAACAATGAGGTTTGCCTCTGCCACAGCGGCGCTTAAGTGCCGGGAGATTGGAGGCAGGACGGCAATCCCGGACCTCACGGAAGTAGAAGTATTCCTGGAGGAAGAAAACCCAACGTAGTCGGGCTGGCCTTAATGGTAAAAATAAATGTCTGATATCACAAAAAAACAAACAGCGAAATTATCAAAGAAATATTCTTTGCAAAAACATGTATTAGCCGTTAACGGCATAATAGTAGCGCTGATATATTTAGTGTTCATGTGCCTGTTTGGCTCAAACATCCTGAAACATCTTATCTCACAGATTACGGTCAATCAATACCTCTTGATAGCGCTTTATATTTTAGTCTTTGTTATAATTATTGACATAATCACCATCCCATTGAGTTTTTATGGAGGCTTTGTTTTAGAACACATCTTTAAATTATCAAATCAGAAATTTCTTGGGTGGGTTAAGGATGAAATAAAGAAGTTCCTGATATCGCTGGCGCTTCTTGTTCTTCTGGTTGAGATAATGTACATATTTCTCAGAAATTTCCCAAACTCATGGTGGATATTTGTTACCATTATCTGGATATTTTTCTCAATTATTATGGCAAAACTTGCTCCCGTTCTTATTTTCCCCCTGTTTTATAAAAGCGTACCGATGGAAAATGAGGAGATTAAGGAGGGTTTGGAATCACTTGCAGAAGGTACGGGAATCAATATTCAGGGGGTTTATAAGATTAACCTAAGCAAAAACACAAAGAAGGCAAACGCCGCACTTGCCGGTATGGGAAGCACCAGAAGAGTGCTTCTGGGCGATACACTGTTAGACTCATATTCATTGGCTGAGATAAAATCAGTTTTTGCCCACGAGTTGGGTCATCACGTTTATCGTCATATATGGAAAATGTTAGTGATTGGTACAATTACAGGTGGTTTAGGGTTTGCGTTATGCCATTATGTGCTGTCAAAACTGATAGTGGTATTTGGATATCAAAGTATACATGATGTCGCCGCATTTCCTGTTATATGCATGGTTTTGGGAGTTCTGGGTTTCATACTGATGCCGATTCAGAATGCAATTAGCCGAAGGTTTGAAAGGGCGTGTGACAGATATGCGATTGAGAAGACCAATGATCCGGAGGCCTTTATCTCCACAATGGACAAACTGGCAGAGCAGAATCTGGCAGACAGAACCCCAAACAGACTTGTAGAATTACTCTTTTACAGTCATCCGCCCATATCCAAACGCATAGAGATGGCAAGGAATATTTCGGCTTGATTAGCTAGTCTGTTCATTAGTCATTGATTCTCTGAATTTGTCATCGGTCTTTGTTTTATCCTCAGTGATACTCCCTATCCTACAATCTTTATGGCAGGGACTGGCCTGACGGCAGACCTCTCTTTTGAGAGGATTCCAATTTTGGAATCCTCTCAAAAGAGAGGCTGGACATGTATACGTATGTGGTAAATTAGTATGGAAGCAAACTCGAAAAGAAAGATATTTATTCAGGAAACCATCTCTGACAATGACCTGGTTGAAGAAGACTTATCTGGCAGATACCTGATTGGCAGCAATATTCAATCCTTCAGGTTTCGGGATGGACGTTGCCGTTATCTACGAGCGCAGGATGCCCGCTTGCAGAATGTCTCTATTGATTCATATCCGCAGGCATATCTTTTCCCTGCCTCTTGCTTGTTGTTTCTTGTTTCCGTCTTTTTGCCTATACCCTCCGTGTTCATCTGCGTATATCAACGTCCAATTTTCCCAGATGAATTTTATTGCAAAACAACCCCACTCTTTTATAATATCCCTGAACAAGAAGCAGTTAAGAATCGCTTTTATCACATTTTAATTATCTATTCTAAAAAAGCCTGAAAGACTATAAAAGGGGTTTAATAGCCCTATTAATTAAGGTCGTAATATTTATATTCACGGGGCTAAAGAAGAGATTCCAAAAAGGAAGCGCATCTTTTCTTTAATAAAAATGCCGTATTATGAAATTCAAAAGCAAGCCGTAAAACTAAACTTTTTCAGATTCGTTCGGGTCAAGTTTAACATTATAGAATAAGGAGGCGGCAGAAATGACAAAACTTACTGTAGAGACAGACAATAACTGGACAAAAAAGAAGATAAAGGAAGCTATACATACGGAAATCGAGATGCTCAGAAAGGCAGCACAGAGAACACAGGTTAAAGTAAGAGACTTTGAGAATAAACACGGGAAATTTGACAGAAATTCTTTTTACGGCAAAGTAGACGATTTAATTCTTGTTGAATGGGAAGGAGAGCTTGAAACATTGAAAAAACTGCAGGAGAAATTAAAATCTCTTGAGGATATAACATTTGAATATAAATGATTACATCACCAGGCAAGAATCAATCATCAACTCCTGTTCTTTAATAGCAAGTTATAATTTGAATATTGACAGAAAAGCCGATGAGATTGCCTTTATTTCCGGCTTCATAGAATTTCGCAACGGTTCCATCCTTGATTTCAAAGAATTTATCGAGAAAACTGACAAAGGAATCGGAAAATACAAATATGCCTATAATTACAGAAAAGGTTCTAATAATTTATTCAGATATGATAATGCCCCTGACCCAAGAGCAAAAAACATAAAGACATTTCCCTGCCATAAACACCTTGAAGATGGAAATATTATTGAATCAAAACATCTGGAGTTATCAGACATTATTAATGAAATTGAAAATCTTTTTATTTCGGAACATAAAGAATAATCCCTATACTCTAAGTTTTCCTTTGCGCCTACCCGTGCCGGATCGAACGGGGGTAGGTCTGAGATGAATCTTCCTTCTCCCCTACTCCGAACTTCCTGCCCGAAAGACATTGTCAGGCGGGCGAACTTTTCCACTCCGAACTATAAAAGCAGGCTCTTCTCTGCGAATTTTATTGCAAAACAACCCCACTCTTTTATAATAACGACAGTTTCAAACCAAATTTATCACATTTTAATTGTCTTCAAAAACGATAGTTTTACTTGTTTATACAAGTAAGCGTTTCACATACTTTAATTTCTATACAGCATGAAAAATCATGAGACTGGATAATGGACAGATAGAAGTAGTAGATGAAAGGGTTGCGGAAATATTAAGGACAAAAACCGGCCAGGAACGACTCAAAATGGTCTGGGATTCCTGGACTTTCTTTTATCAGAGGCTTAAGGCTTATTTAAGAAATGCTCATCCTGAATGGACGCAGGAAGAAATACAGAAAGAGGTTGTAAAACGGGTATCTTATGGAACAAAGCGAACTGATGAGTCTGATTATTAAGGCATTTGAATCCTTAAAAATACCATATATGATTACGGGCTCTCAGGCTTCTGCATATTATGGTGAACCCCGTTTTACCAGGGATATTGACATTGTGACAGAATTAAAAGAAGAACATGTAGACGATTTTTCCGGGGTTTTTCAGGGAAATGAATTTTATTGTGATAAGGACATGATAAAGGCAGAAATAAAACGACGTGGCCAATTTAATATTATTCATTCTGCTTCTGGATTAAAAATAGACATTATCTTAACCAAGGCAACCCCCTTTTCTAAAACAGAATTTTCCAGAAGAAAAATGGGTCCGGTATCACCGGAACAGGAAGCATATTTTGCTTCTCCGGAGGATGTGATTATCAAGAAGATGGATTTTTATAGAGAAGGAGGTTCCGAAAAACACCTTCGTGATATTACGGGAATTCTTAAAATATCAAGTGACATAATAGACATAGACTATATTACTAAATGGGCAGACAGCTTAAGCCTTCGTGATATCTGGGATGCAATATTAAAGAGAATAAGGGAATGAATAAACCCGCTCTTTTATAATAACGGCAATGTCGCTGTCAGCGATATTGCTTAGCTCTTTTGTGAAGCAAAAGAGCCGTAGAGCATTTACAAACCACTTTTGTCACAATCTAAATATCTTCAAAAAAGATAGTTTTACTTATTTTTGCAACTAAGATTTTCACATACATTATTTTCGAGCAAGATTAAAGACCTGCCCCGGTTATTCTTTAGAAAAAAGAAGAGGGTAAACCTTATCTATTAACAAAAGATTCAATCCATCATGTTTCTTTTTTTTAACAGGAGATACAATTGAACTGGCCAAATTGGATGCAAGACCATGTCTGGCAATGGTTGATAGGTATAATCCTTATTATTATCGGTATTATTATTTCTATTGTTTTATTTAGCTTCTCATCGTCAACTCCTCCTGCCCAGGTATCAAGTATAACGGGTGACGACAATGTTCAAATTGTTGATTCCCCTGGAACCACAGTCACAATTAATGAAAAAGACCCGGAGGAGCGCGTAAAACAAGATGCCATTCTTAAAAATACAGAGATAATGATTCAGTTAGCAAAAAAAGGCATTGAAGCACTGGAGGAATTGCCCGGCATAGGAGAAGGAATTGCAAAAAAAATCATTGATTTTCTGGAAAATGGCAAATCAAAACATCTTGAAGAATTAAAGAAAAAAACCCCTATC
>ERZ1292633.3876-Hain-H41-02um-R1-3876-length-14217-cov-9_pt1 | contig 14217 bp, 12 predicted proteins | sample MGYA00564406_ERZ1292633 | MGnify/ENA primary metagenome ERZ1292633 (study PRJEB36523, sample SAMEA6512639) | groundwater metagenome | collected 2019-01-08 | study: AquaDiva: Metagenomics assemblies of 32 groundwater samples
TGACCTCGCCCTCCTGCACCACGTAGTGCGTGTCGCGCAGGAACAGGTGGTGCGCCCGCAATGCCGCGTACAGGTGGTGTATCAGGTTGATGAATGCAGGCTCGTACAGGCTGCGTCCCTCGGGCAGGAGGCCGACACGCGCGAGCAGTTGCTCGGCATGTTCGTGGCCGGCTTCCGTCAGGAGCACCTGGCGCGATTTCTCGTCCATGGAGAAATCGCCCGGCCCGTCCTCCTCGGCCTGGCGCGCGAGCAGCGGCGCCACTTCGTTCATGCGGTAGTACAGATCGGTGTGATCTTCGGCCTGGCCGGAGATGATGAGCGGCGTGCGCGCCTCGTCAATCAGGATCGAGTCGACCTCATCGACGATGGCGAAATTGAGACCACGCTGGTAGCGATCCGCCACCTGCATCGCCATGTTGTCGCGCAGGTAGTCGAAGCCGAACTCGTTGTTGGTGCCGTAAGTGATGTCGGCGGCGTAGGCCTGCTGCTTCACATCGGCGGCGCTCTGGGACAGGTTCACCCCGACCGAGAGCCCGAGGAAACGGTAGACGCGGCCCATCCAGTCGGCGTCGCGGCTCGCCAGGTAATCGTTCACCGTGACGATATGCACGCCCAGGCCCGATAGCGCATTCAGGTAGGCCGGCAGGGTCGCCACCAGGGTCTTGCCCTCGCCAGTGCGCATCTCGGAAATTTTGCCGGCGTGCAAGATCATGCCGCCGACCAGTTGCACGTCGAAATGGCGCATGTTGAGCACGCGTTTTCCGGCTTCGCGCACCACGGCAAACGCCTCGGGCAAAAGGTCGTCCAGCACCTCACCCTTGGCCAGCCGTTCCTTGAACTCCGCTGTCTTCGCGCGCAGGGCATCGTCGGTCAACGCGGAAATGGCGGGCTCCAGCGCGTTGATGCGCTGCACCGTCTTGTTATAGCGCTTGATCAGCCGGTCGTTGCGGCTGCCGAAAATGCGAGTCAGGATGCGGGTGAACATTAAAAAGTGGGGAAGATGGTGAAAAGGATGCGAATTTTACCATGCCTACCCGGCCTTAAACGGCGGGCGGAGAGCCTAGTCTGAGCCAGCACAGCGAGATGGAAACGGGCTCAGGCATGCATCAAAGCGAACATGGCACAACAGGAAGATCAGCGACGGAGCGCGAATGCGCCCCGCTACTCAATTCGTCACGCCGAACTCATTTTGCCTTGGCAGTGGCGGCGGAAACCTGGAGGAAGCGATTGGGGTTCTGTGCGACGCCCTTGTAGCGCACTTCAAAATGCACATGCGGCCCGGTCGAGCGTCCGGTGGAACCGGACTCGGCGATTATCGCGCCGCGCTGCACTAGGCTTCCCGCTTTTACCAGAAGCTTCGAATTGTGGGCATAGCGGGTAGCAAAGTCGTTGCCATGGTCGATGTCGACCATATAGCCGTATTGCGGATGGAACTCCGCGACGACCACCAAGCCGTCCGCCGCGGCGTGAACCGGGGTGCCGGTGTCAACCAGAAAATCGACGCCCTCGTGCATGGCGTTCTGTCCGGTAATGGGATCTATGCGCCAACCGAAGCTGGAGGCGTTCCATTCAACGTCCACCGGCTTGACTGTCGGCATGAGCTTTTTCTTCACCTTGGCGTCGAACATCCGGCTTTCGAGAATGCCCATGTAGTCGTAGCGGTTTTCCATATGCTTGGAAAGCGCGTCGACTTGCCAGGTAAACTCGTTCATCGACAAGTCCTGCACCGGGATGCTGGTGGACAGCGCTCCGCCGCGGCCGGGTGGCTCGCTCATGCGAAACTCCTGCGGCTTGATGCCCGCGAGCGCCGACAGGCGCTCGCCCAGTGCGTCCAGGCGCATTAACTGCGCCTGCATCTGACCCAGCTTGACCGCCATTGCGTTCAGGTTCTCACGCATGAATTCCTTGGCGTTCTGGGTTTGCTGTTCCTGCGCCGATAGCAATAGCGTCTGCAGCAGCGGCAGCTTGATCTCGGCCGCGTGGCGGAATACCACATAGAACATGGAACTGGACAAGACCACGACGGTGGCTACCAGCAGCGCCGCCCCCAGCAACAGGTGGCGAGCACTCAGTGAAATCGATTTGGCCGTTGCCAGCCGGTTCGATACCAGAATAATATGCATGATCCCCTCCGAGAGACAACTCCATGCATTCCAAGAATCTTCGTGCTTACCTGGACTCGGCCGCGGGTATCGCGGCCCTATTGCCCCAGGCAGAACGCCTAATCGAATTGCGGCGTATTTTCCAGGAAATCATGCCACAGCAGTTGTTGCGATCTTCATCGATCGTCAATTACAAGCAGGAAACTGTCGTTATTTTCGCCGAAAACAACGCGATCGCGGCCAAGATTAAATTGCTAAGTCCTCGATTGGTCAACGATTTTTCGAAGCGCGGGCTGCAGGTTACCGGAATTCGCCTGGAAGTGCAACCCCGGGAAACCCCCAGGGAACAGTCGGTGCAAAAGCACGCCAAGCTCAGCGCAGCCGGGGCCGAAAGCCTGGAAGCCTTGGCCAAGCGCCTGCCGGATTCAAAACTAAAACAAACCCTTACGGAAATGGCAGGGCGCAAGACGCCCTAAGGAGTGGCCCCTCAGACCGGCTGGGCGAGAAAGCGGGTGAGCCCGGCCGGGGCATCCTCGGCGTGCTCGAAGCTCACATATTCCCAGGCATCGGCCTGTGCCAGTGTGGCACGCAGCAGGGCATTATTCAGGCCGTGGCCGGACTTATGCGCCGAAAACGCCCCAATTACGGAATGACCAAGCAGGTATAGGTCACCGATTGCGTCCAGTATCTTGTGCTTCACGAATTCGTCGGCATAGCGCAGGCCATCGGCGTTCAGCACCCGGTATTCATCCATCACCACGGCGTTGTCCAAACTTCCGCCCATGGCCAAACCGCTGGCGCGCAGGCTTTCCACATCCTGCATGAAGCCGAAGGTGCGCGCCCGCGCCACCTCCTTGACATAGGAAGTTTCGGCGAAATCGACCACCACTTGCTGGCTGGATTTGTCGAACACCGGATGGTTGAAAACGATGGAAAAAGTCAGCTTGAAGCCGGGGTAGGGCTCGAAGCGCGCCCATTTGTCGCCTTCCCTGACTTCCACCGCTTTCTTGATGCGGATGAAGCGCTTGGCGACCGGCTGCTCCACGATGCCCGCCGACTGCAGCAGGAATACGAAAGGCGAGGCGCTGCCGTCCATGATGGGCACTTCCGCCCCGGTGAGATCGACATAGGCGTTGTCCACGCCCAGCCCGGCGAAAGCCGACATCAGGTGCTCCACCGTCGCCACTTTGGCGCCGCCGTCTTCCAGCGTGCTGCACAGGCGCGTGTCGCCGACCTTATAGGCATCGGCGCGTACATCCGCCGGTTGCGGCAGATCGAGACGTCGAAACACAATGCCCGTGTTTGCTTGCGCCGGACGCAGCGTCAGTTCCACCTTCTCGCCCGAATGCAGCCCGACGCCGGTGGCGCGAATAACGGATTTGAGGGTGCGCTGCTTTAACATGAATACGTTGTCACTTGACTGCAACAGGCAAATTTTAACATAGGCGTGCGGCTGGCCGCGCGACCCGGAGCGCGGCCAGCCAGGCCATGCCCGAACTCAGTCAGCTTGCCTGCGCAGGAAAGCCGGGATGTCGTACTTATCCACCCCGCTTTGCTGCAGCGCCTCGATGGTCGAGGCGCGGTTCTTGCGGATCACCGCCGGCATCGCGTCCAGTTCGTTGTAGTTGACGGCCGCAACAGGCATGTTGTCGGTGCCGTTTTTCAGCACCAGCTGCGGCTTCGTTTGGCGTATGGCTGCCGGCTGCCCGAGCCCGGTCGCAACCACGGTCACCCGCATTTCGTCGCCCATGTTCTCGTCATAGACCGCACCCAGAATTACGGTGGCATCGTCGGCGGCGAAGCTGCGTATGGTTTCCATCACCTCCTTGGTTTCACGCAGCTTGAGGCCGGATTTGGCGGCAGTAATGTTGACCAGCACCCCGCGCGCCCCGGAGAGGTTGACGCCCTCGAGCAGCGGGCAGGCCACCGCCTGCTCGGCGGCGATGCGCGCCCGGTCCATGCCCGAAGATGAGGCCGAGCCCATCATCGCCATGCCCTGTTCGTGCATGACGGTCTTGACGTCCTGGAAATCGACGTTGATCAGACCGCGGATGTTGATGATCTCGGAAATGCCTGCAACCGCGTTCTTCAACACGTTGTCAGCGGCGCCGAATGCCTCTTCCATCGATACATCCCCGCCCAGAACTTCTTCCAGTTTCTCGTTCAGGATCACGATCACCGAGTCGACGTTCTGCGCCAGCTCATCGATGCCGCTCTCGGCCGCCTGCATGCGCTTGACGCCCTCGAAAGAGAACGGTTTCGTGACCACCGCCACCGTCAGGATACCCAACTGTTTCGCCACCTCGGCCACCAGGGGCGCAGCGCCGGTGCCGGTGCCGCCACCCATGCCGGCGGTGATGAACACCATGTGCGCCCCCTGCAGCGCCTCTTCGATATGCTCGCGCGCCTCCATTGCGGCCGCGCGCCCTGCCTCGGGTTTGGCCCCCGCGCCCAGCCCTGAAGCACCAAGCTGAATCTGGTTCTTCGCCTGTCCATACGCAAGCGCCTGGGCATCGGTGTTCATGGCGATGAACTCCACTCCCTGCACGGCGTTGCGGATCATGTGATCGACGGCGTTGCCGCCGGCGCCGCCTACGCCAACCACCTTGATCACGGTACCGTTGTTTTGTACATCCACGATTTCAAACATAGTGCCTCCTTCCGGGTCTTAGTTAGAAAACGAACTGCGAATTCACCGCCAATTGCGACCGGGGACTACGAACCGGGAACTGGACAAAACGCCGACTGCGGCGCTCGCCCCCCACCCCGGCTTGCGAACCCCGGTCCCTAAAAATTGCGCTGGAACCATTCCCTCATCCTCGACAGCACCTGCCTGAACGACGCGCCCTGCATCGACTGGATCCCGCGCTGGGTCTGCGTCTGCCCCTCGAGCAAAAGACCGATCGCCGTGGCATAGCGCGGGTGTTTCACCACATCTGCCAGCCCGCCTGAGTAGCGCGGCGTGCCCAGGCGCACCGGCATGTGAAAGATTTCCTCTCCCAGCTCGACCATGCCCCGCATCACGCTGGAGCCGCCGGTGAGCACCAGGCCCGAAGACAGCAGCTCCTCGTAGCCCGACTCGCGCAGCACTTTCTGGATCAGGGAATACAGCTCTTCCACGCGCGGCTCGATCACTTCGGCCAGGGTCTGCCGCGACAACTGCCGCGACCCGCGATCGCCGATGCCCGGCACCTCCACCAGTTCATCGGGATCGGCGAGCTGGCGCAGCGCGCAGCCGCTTCTGATCTTGATTTCCTCGGCTTCGGCAGTGGGCGTCCGCAGCGCCATGGCGATGTCGTTGGTAATCTGGTCGCCGGCGATGGGAATCACCGCGGTGTGCCGGATCGCGCCCTCGCGAAATAGGGCGATGTCGGTGGTGCCGCCGCCGATGTCAACCAGGCACACGCCCAGCTCTTTTTCATCTTCGGTTAGCACGGCAATCGACGAGGCCAGCGGCTGCAGGATCAGATCGTTCACTTCCAGACCGCAGCGGCGCACGCATTTCACTATGTTTTGCGCGGCCGACACCGCGCCGGTAACGATGTGCACTTCCACTTCCAGTCGCACCCCGCTCATGCCCAGCGGTTCGCGCACGCCGTCCTGGCCGTCGACGACGAACTGCTGCGTGAGAATGTGCAGGATCTGCTGGTCGGTGGGGATGGGCAGGGCGCGCGCGGTCTCGATCACGCGCTCGACGTCGAGCGCCGACACCTCCTTGTCCTTGATCGCCACCATGCCGCGGGAATTGAAACTCTTGATGTGGCTGCCGGCGATGCCGGTATAGACGCGTGCGATCTTGCAATCGGCCATCAGCTCGGCTTCCTCCAGCGCGCGCTGGATGGCACTGACCGTGGCTTCAATATTGACCACCACGCCCTTTTTCAGACCTTTCGACTCGTGTGCGCCCATGCCGATGATGTTCAGCCGGTTGTCCGGCAGCAGCTCCGCGACAATCGCCACCACCTTGGAGGTGCCGATATCGAGGCCGACGACGAGGTTCTTGTTTTCCTTGCTCATGCCGCCGCCTCCGATCCCTTTGCGTAACTCATAGGTAGCCACTGTCGGCGTCCGGCGGCAATCGCGGACGGTCGCATCCCCGCTTCGCGTGGCCCCTGCTCCCTGCTCATGCCGCCCCCCCTTTGCCGCGCTTAGCTTTAGTGCTCTTCGGTTCCGCGACCGGATGCATGATCTCGGGCACGCGCAGCGCAAATCCGTTGGGGTAGCGCAGATCGACATAGTCGAGCCTGCGCTTGAGTCTGCCCAGCGTCTGCGCGTAGAACGCGACAAAGCGTGAGAGCCGCTCCAGTACCGGCTCCTTCAACTGATCCCGCCCCAGCTCCAGCGTGAGGCCGTTCGACAGCCGCAACTGCCAGGCATAGCGCGGCGACAGCAGCACCTGGCGCGGCTCGAGCTTGAGCGGCGCCAGCGCCTGGCGAAACGCCCCGTAACGGCGTGTCACCTCCTGCGCGCTGCCGAGCGGTCCGGCGAACTGCGGCAGGCGGTCGGCATCGGACAGCTCGCCTGCGAACACTTCGCCGTAGGTGTTGACCAGGCGCATCGCCCGCGTATCGGCGCCCCAGCGCGCAAGCGGAACATGCTCTTCAATCGCAACCTGGATGCGGTCGGGCCACAGGCGCCGCACCTCGACCTTGCGCACCCATGGCAGTGCCTCGAACGCGCGCCGCACCGCGTCCAGATCGACGCTGAAAAATGTGCCGACGGCGCCTGCGCGCGCGGCGCCCTCCGCTTGTGCGCGCGTAACATGCCCGAGCTCGCCTTGCAGCGCGATGTGGCGCACGGGCAACATCGGCGAATGAATCAGCGCATGCACGCCGATATAGATCACGGCGGCGGCGGCAAGCGCGTAGAGCGTGTTGGCGCAGGCGTTCAGCAGATCGGGCTTATCCCACATGCGCGAGCTCCAGGATGCGCACCGCCAGATCCTCGAACGACAAGCCCACATGGCGCGCCGCCATTGGCACCAGCGAATGATCGGTCATGCCGGGCGAGGTATTCACTTCGATGAACCAGGGCCTGCCCGTGGCATCCAGCATCAGATCGACGCGCCCCCAGCCGCTGCAGCCGAGCGCGTTGAATGCGGCCAGCACCTGCCGCCGCACCGCGCTTTCCGCGTCGGCCGCGAGGCCGCAGGGAATAATGTAGCGCGTGTCGTTGGCCATGTACTTGGCCTCGTAATCGTAGAACTCGCGCGGCGTCTCAAGCCGGATCAGCGGCAGCGCCTCGCGTCCCAGCACCGCGGCGGTGAGTTCGATGCCGTCGATGAACTGCTCGGCTATCACCACGCTGTCGTAATTGGCCGCGAGCGCATAGGCCTCATCCAGGCCGGAGGCGGCGTGCACCTTGCTCATGCCTATGCTCGAACCCTCGTTGGCGGGTTTGACCATGATCGGCAGCCCGAGACGCGCAACCACTGCCTTGAGATCGCTCGCTCGCGTAAGCAGTTCGTAGCGCGGCGTGGGAATGCCGGCCGCCTCCCACACCAGCTTGGTGCGCCATTTGTCCATGGCGAGCGCGCTCGCCAGCACGCCTGAGCCGGTGTAGGGGATGCCCAGCAGTTCCAGCGCACCCTGGATGGTGCCGTCCTCGCCGTAGCGGCCGTGCAGCGCGATGAACACGCGGTCGAATTTCTCCGCGATCAGCGCCGCGAGGTCCCTCTGCTGCGGATCGAAGGGGTGCGCGTCGATGCCCCTCGCGCGCAAAGCGCTCAACACCATGGCGCCGCTTCGGAGCGACACTTCGCGCTCGGCGGAGCGACCGCCGAGAAGCACCGCGACTTTGCCGAAGGCCTTGGCGTTCATGCGGGCGCCTCCTCCCCTATCACGCGCACCTCGGGCATGAGATCGACACCGCGCTTGGCCAGCACGGTATGCCTCACATGCTCGATCAGGTTTTCGATGTCGGCGGCGCTCCCCCGGCCGTGCGCATTGACGATGAAGTTGGCATGCTTTTCCGACACGCGCGCACCGCCGATGGCGTAGCCCTTTAGGCCGCAGGCCTCTATTAGGCGCGCCGCGTGATCGCCCGGCGGATTGCGGAACACCGAGCCGGCATTAGGCAGGCCTAGCGGCTGGGCCTTGATGCGTTTTTGCAGCAGTTCCCTGATGCGGCGTCGCGCCGCTTCGCTGTCGCCGCGTTCGAAATGAAACCATGCGGCGGCAAACCATTCGTCCACGCCGAGTTGGCCGCCTCTCGACGCGACGTGACGGTAACCGACGTCGAAATCATCGGGCTTGCGTTCGCGCAATTCACCGCTGCGTTCGAGCATCAGCACGCGCTCGACCGCGTCCCAGGTCTGGCTGCCATAGCAGCCAGCATTCATGGCCAGCGCGCCCCCAACGGTTCCCGGGATACCGGCGAGGAACTCGGCGCCGGCGTAGCCGTGGACCGCGGCATAGCGCGCCACCTTGGGGCTGGCCGCGCGCGCTTCGGCGTAGACAAGCTCACCGTCCATATGCATGGCCGCGTGGCTGGAATGCGTCAGGATGACCGTGCCGCGGATACCGCCATCGCGCACCAGCAGATTGCTGCCCAGGCCGATGAAATAAACGGGCTCGCCCGCCGGTAGGCTGCGCAGGAACTGCGCCGCATCGTCCAGGTCGGCGGGAACGTAGGCTCGATCCGCGGCCCCGCCGGTGCGCCAGGTGACGTGCTTGCGCATCGGCTCGTGGTACAGGAGCCTGCCGCGCAGCGCCGGGTTGGAGAGATGTCTTTGCTCAGCCATGTGCATCTCTCACTCCGTGCCCTTGGCGAGCGCAGCCGGCACGCCGCCGATCGAGCCCGCGCCCATGGTGACCACCACATCGCCGTCCTTCGCCGCCGAGCGGATCGCGGCCGGCATGTCGGCGATGTTCTCGACGAACACCGGCTCGACGCGGCCGGCGACGCGCACGGCGCGCGCGAGCGTCCTGCCGTCGGCCGCGACGATGGGCGCCTCGCCCGCGGCATAGACTTCGGCCAGGAGCAGCGCGTCCGCGCCCGAGAGCACCTTGACGAAATCTTCGAACAGGTCGCGCGTGCGCGTATAGCGGTGCGGCTGGAATGCGAGCACGACGCGCCTACCGGGAAAGGCGCCGCGCGCCGCGTCGAGCGTCGCCTGCATCTCCGCCGGATGGTGGCCGTAATCGTCGATCAGGGTGAAGCGGCCGCCGCCCTTGGCCGCAATGGCGTCGTAGCTCTGGAAGCGCCGGGCAACGCCGCGAAACTCCGCCAGCGCGCGGACGATGGCTGCGTCCTCCAGCCCCAGTTCGGTGGCGACGGCGATTGCGGCGAGCGCGTTCAGCACGTTGTGCCTGCCCGGCAGGTTGAGCGTCACGTCGAGCACGCGGGTCCTGCCTTCGCGCACCGCATGGAAGCGCATCTTGCCGCCGCAATGGCTGACGTTCTCCGCGCGCACCATGGCATCGGCGCCGAAACCATAGCTGAGGACGGGCTTGGACACGAACGGCTGTATCTCGCGCACGTGCTTGTCGTCAGTGCACAGCACCGCCGCGCCGTAGAAAGGCAGGTTCTGCAGGAAAGCGACGAACGCCTGCTTCAGCCGCGCGAAATCGTGCTGGTAGGTCTCCATGTGATCGGCGTCGATGTTGGTCACCACCGCGATCACCGGCTGCAGGTGTAAAAAGGAAGCGTCCGACTCGTCCGCCTCGACCACGATGAACTCGCCCGCGCCCAGGCGCGCGTTCGAGGCGGCGCTGGTGAGCCGTCCGCCGATGACGAAGGTCGGATCGAGCCCGGCCTCGGCGAGCACGCTCGCCACCAGGCTGGTGGTGGTGGTCTTGCCGTGGGTGCCGGCAATGGCGATCCCCTGCTTCAGGCGCATCAGCTCGGCCAGCATCAGCGCGCGCGGCACCACCGGGATGCGCCTGGCGCGCGCTGCCATCACCTCCGGGTTGTTGTTGCCCACCGCGGTCGACACCACCACGACATCGGTCTCGGCCACGTGCTCGGCCGCGTGTCCGATATGCACCGCGGCACCCAGGCCGGCGAGGCGCCGGGTCGCGGCATTGGCGCCCAGATCGGAGCCCGTGACCTGATAGCCGAGGTTGAGCAGCACCTCGGCGATGCCGCTCATGCCGCTACCGCCGATGCCGACGAAATGGATGCGTTTGACTTTATGTTTCATTTCGCCAACTCGATGCAGGCGCGAGCTACGGCCTCGGTTGCGTCCGGCCTGCCGAGTGCGTGCGCCTTCTCGGCCATTTCCAGCAGGCGCTCGCGCGTGAGCCCGCGCAGAAGATCGGCGAGCCCACTCGCGGACAATTCAGCCTGAGGCAGCAGAATGGCCGCTCCGTGCGCGGACACGAATTTCGCGTTCGCGGTCTGGTGATCGTCCACCGCATGCGGAAAAGGCACGAGAATGCTGGCCACGCCGGCGCACGCCAGCTCGGCAACGGTGAGCGCTCCCGCACGGCAGAGGACGACATCGGCGCCGGCATAACGCGCTGCCATATCGTCGATGAATGCGACCAGCTCGGCCTGCACGCCGGCGCCAGCGTAGCCGGCGCGCAAGGCCTCGATGTTTTTCTCTCCGGCCTGGTGCGTGACTTCGGGACGCTCGCCCTGCGGCAGCAGCGCCAGTGCCTGTGGCACGGTCTCGTTCAATATTTGAGCACCGAGGCTGCCGCCCACCACCAGCAGCCTGAGTCGGCCAGAACGCACGGCGTAGCGCGCGCCCGGAGCGCCCAGCGCGGCAATGTCCTTGCGCACGGGGTTGCCGCTGAATTGCGCGCCCGGCAAAGAGCCGGGAAACCCTTCCAATACCTTGTCGGCCAGGCGCGCCAGCACCTTGTTTGCAAGGCCGGCGACGGAATTCTGCTCGTGGATCACCAGCGGGCGGTGCAGCAGCGAAGCCATCATGCCGCCCGGGAAACTGATATAGCCGCCCATGCCCAGCACCACGTCAGGACGCTGCGCGAAAATCGCACGCGCGCTCTGCCAGAAAGCGACAAGCAGGTTGAACGGCAGCAACGCAGCACGCATCAGGCCTTTGCCGCGCAGCCCGGAAAAGCGCACCCAGGCCACTTCGTAGCCGTGCTTGGGTACCAGCGTCGCTTCCATTCCCGTTTTCGCCCCCAGCCACACCACCCGCCACCCCTGCTGTTTCAAATATCCCGCCACCGCCAGCGCGGGAAACACGTGCCCTCCGGTCCCGCCTGCCATGATCATGATCGTGATCGTGCGTGCCATGCTTCTGTCGTCGCATTCATGCGGGTTGCCCTCGCATCAGGGCCCTATTCTCGTAATCGATGCGCAGCAGGATCACCAGCGCCAGGCAGTTGGCGAGGATGCCGCTGCCGCCGAAACTCATCAGCGGCAGGGTGAGACCCTTGGTCGGCAGCACGCCCATGTTCACGCCCATGTTGATCAGCGTCTGCACCCCGAGCCAGACGGCGATGCCCTGCGCCACCAGCGCCGCGTAGTAACGCTCCGACGCGGCCGCCTGGCGGCCGATGGCAAATGCGCGCAGCACGATCCAGGTAAACAGCGCGACGACCGTCACCACGCCGGCCAGTCCCAGTTCCTCGGCGATCACGGCGAGCAGGAAATCGGTGTGCGCCTCGGGCAGGTAGAACAGCTTCTCCACGCTTGCGCCCAGGCCGACGCCCAGCCATTCGCCGCGGCCGAAGGCGATCAGGGCATGCGACAGCTGGTAGCCCCGGCCATAGGGGTCGGCCCACGGGTCCATGAAGCCGAAGATGCGCTGCATGCGGTAAGGCGAGCTGAGGATAAGTACGAGGAAGCCTCCCAGCGCGAGCACGAACAGCCCGGCGAACCATTTGCCGTTCATGCCGCCGAGGAACAGGATTGCCATGGCGATCGATGCGATCACCACGAAGGCGCCGAAGTCGGGCTCGCGCAGGAGCAACCACCCGACCACCAGCATCACCGCAAGCATCGGCAGCAGGCCTTTCTTGAAGCTGTGCATCAGCGTCGACTTGCGCGCCGTGTAATCGGCGGCGTAGAGCACCGCGGCGAGCTTCATGAATTCGGAAGGCTGCAGATTGGCCGGGCCGAGGAAGAGCCAGCGCTTCGCGCCGTTCACCTCGCGGCCGACGCCCGGGATCAGCACCAGCACCAGCAACACAATGCCGAAGAGGAATAGCCATGGCGCCAGGCTTTGCCAGATGCGCACCGGTACCTGGAACGCGGTCAGCGCGGCGATCAGGCTCACCCCGAGAAAAACCGCGTGCCGCACCAGGAAATAGGCCGGCTGATTGCCGGTAAAGCGGCTCGCCTCGGCGGTGGCGATCGAGGCCGAATACACCATCACCATCCCCAGGACCAGCAGGAGGAGCGCGGTCCATACCAGTGGCTCGTCGAACTCCGCCAGGGACCTGCGCTCTGCCTTAATGTAACTGAGCATGGGCCATCTTCCTTACGCATCCGGCGAACACCTCACCCCGATGCGGGTAATTGCGGAACATGTCGAAGCTGGCGCAGGCCGGCGACAACAGCACCACGTCTCGCGGCTGTGCCCGGGCGCGGGCCTCGGCTACGGCCTCCTCCATGCTGCCCGCGCGCACCAGGGCGACACCGCTATCGCCGATGGCGCGTTCGATCAGCCCTGCATCGCGCCCGATCAACACCACGCAGCGCGCATGGCGCGAGACCGGGCCGGCAAGCGGCGTGAAATCTTGGCCTTTGCCCTCACCGCCTGCGATCAGGACCACGCGCGCGCCGCGCGCGGTCAGCTCGGCGAATCCATTCAGCGCCGCGACCGTGGCGCCGACATTGGTACCCTTGGAGTCGTCATAGAAGGCGACGCCGTCAATTTCCGCCACTTTCTCCAGCCGGTGCGGCAGGCCCTTGAAATCGCGCAGCGCGGCCAGGAGCGGCGCATAAGACTCGCCGAGCGCGCGTGCCAGCGCCAGCGCGGCGAGCGCATTGGCGGCATTGTGCAGTCCGGCGAGCGGCAATTCGCTTACCGCCACCAGCGGTGTCGTGCCTTGGGCCAGCCACAAATCGCCGCCGACGCGCAGCAGACCGAGATCCTCGGCGCGGCGCGGCGCATCGAGGCCAAAGCTCACCTGCTTGCGACCGGCCACGGCCATGTTCATGCTTTGCGCGTCGTCGCGATTGAGCACCTGTATGCCCTCGCCCCTGAAAATTCGCGCCTTGGCCCGCGTGTACGCAGCCATGCCCTCATAGCGGTCCAGATGGTCTTGGCTGAGATTGAGCACCGTCGCTGCGACCGGATTGAGCGTGCGCGTGGTCTCGAGCTGGAAGCTGGAGAGCTCCAGCACCCACACTTCGGGCTTGCGCCGCGTATCTTCACATTGCATCAGCGCGTCCAGCACCGCCGGGCTGATATTGCCCGCCATCTCGGTCGCCAGCCCGCCGCGCCTGCACATGGCGCCGGCAAGCGCGGTTACCGTGGTCTTGCCATTGGTGCCGGTGACGGCCAGCACCTGCGGCGGCGAGCTTGGCGGCCGACTCTGCGCGCCGCCGTTACCCGCGCGCAGTGCCTGCGCGAACAGTTCGATATCGCCGACCACCGGCACACCGCGCGCCGCGGCCGCGCGCACCTGCGGCGTCGCCAGCGGCACGCCCGGACTGATGGCGATGAGATCGACGCCTGAGAAGGATTCGTCGCGATAGGCGCCGAGGGCAAGCGCTGCCTGCGGCACGTGCTGGCCCAGCGCTGCCAGCCTGGGCGGGTCGTCACGGGTGTCCGCCACGCGCACGCGCGCACCGCGGCGGGCGAGAAAGCGCGCCATCGACAGGCCGGTTTCGCCCAGTCCCAGAACCAATGCGTTTTTGCCCGCCAGATTCATCTGAGCTTCAATGTCGACAATCCGAACAACACCAGCATCATGGTAATGATCCAGAAACGCACCACGACCTGTGACTCCTTCCAGCCCGACAGCTCGTAGTGGTGATGCAGCGGCGCCATGCGGAAAATGCGCTTGCCGCCGCTCCACTTGAAGTACAGCACCTGCAGCATCACCGACAGCGTCTCGGCAACGAACACGCCGCCCATGATGAAGAGCACGATTTCCTGGCGTACGATCACGGCCACCATACCCAGGGCCGCGCCGATCGCGAGCGCACCCACGTCGCCCATGAACACTTCGGCCGGGTAGGCGTTGAACCA
>ERZ1292633.3878-Hain-H41-02um-R1-3878-length-14204-cov-4_pt1 | contig 14204 bp, 11 predicted proteins | sample MGYA00564406_ERZ1292633 | MGnify/ENA primary metagenome ERZ1292633 (study PRJEB36523, sample SAMEA6512639) | groundwater metagenome | collected 2019-01-08 | study: AquaDiva: Metagenomics assemblies of 32 groundwater samples
ACAGGCAGCGATTTTTGTTCAGCCGAATCAACCCAGCATTTTTTCTTCTGAACAATATCCCAGCATTCCACGTCGTTTCCCCGGGCGACCAAAAGAAGATTAGACGGAAGTTTGGCCCCGGTCTGATTTAAAGGAACTGCCACCGGCGGCCGGGTTATCCCCGAATCTGTTTTATCAATTTTCAAAACAGGCGCCGGCGATAAATTAATAACCGTTTCTTCACGTAACTGTTTTCGCAAAAGAGCAATCTTATCGGCCGTGTAATCTTTCAGCAATATTTTTTTATTGTTAACCGGTAAAACCTGCTCTCCATTGGTCCGGCTTGAATTTTCAAGGAAATCAATTAAACCGGAACGGTTATTTAAGCGCTCATAACAGTCAACCGTTTGTAGGAATATCTGCGAAAAATTAGTTTTATCCAACCGGCTATTTTCATCAAACAGCCCTGTCTGCCAAAGCATTGGCGCAAGCAGGCGAAAGTAACAAACCGCTTCTTTAAAATCATTTTCCCGGTAAAAGATTTGGGCTAATCTCCAGATTACTTCATTGGCCCGCCGAGCGTTCGGATAGGTTTTAAGAAATTTCATTAAATCGTTTTTTTTGTTAAAATCAATCTGGGCGGCAAACGGTTCGGCTTGCAATTCAATTTTCCGATAAGCGGCCCGGCCGGCCGTATTAATTATTTTGTCAATCTGAAGTGCGGCATAAAAATCTGTTTTTAAACGCCAATTCACCTCTAACCCGACGGCGGAAGCGCTGATTAAAGGTTCATAATACATCCCCTGATATTTTTGGATTATTTCATCATAGAGCATAACGGCTTCTTCTGGTAACTGTTTGGCGACGCAGGCATCGGCCAGCCGTAACTTAATCCGCGCCCGGTCTTCCTCGCTGCCGGCCAGATCTAAGGCCAGCTGCCACTCCTTGAAACATTCATCCAAATTTTTCTTATCCCAGTTGGCCCGGGCCGCGTATTCATAACGCACCATCAGGATTTGCATCATCTGTCCAAAAATTACCCGGTTGTCATCAGATAACAACTGGGAATTAATTCTTGCTTTAATGCCGCGCAGAGCTTCAATCGTCTCGCTAAATTTTTCATTTTCAATCATCACTTTAATATAATTCTCATAAAGTAATTTTAAATTATCGGGCTGGCGGAATTCCTGTTCTTTATATTCAGCCATAAACCGGCTGATATCGTAATACAGGGAAATCTGCGTATCCGAAACAGCCAATAAACCGTCCCGGGTCATCAGGATTGTTCTGGCATTTTCCTTATCAAACCAGGGTTGAGGCGTATTTATTATTTTTTTATTTTCCAGATCAACCCGGCTCAAACCTTCTTTAGCGTTGAAATAAAAATACAAGGGAGTTACGAAATCGCTTTCCGATAACCCTAATCCCAACCCGCCTAAGGCAGACCAGATTAATTTACCGGTCGAAAAATTTATCGCCGATAATTCCTGGTCATAAACAATAAGGTCGTCATTAACCATGCCGACAATATGCCCCTGCGGTTTAGTCGTCTTTTCCCATATTTTTTTACCGGTGAAAACATCAAAACAGAATATTTTATCCTCGTCAAACGGCAAGCAGCAAAGTAAATTTTTATTTATAATCGGAAAACCGGAAGACCGGTCTGGCAGCGTCATTCCCTGGTAAGGAACCCTTTGCCTTCTTGCGATTGCATCCGTCTCAGATAAAGAATCGCCGAGATAATTTACCAGCCAGGCGATGGCGCCGCTTTCTTCGGCCAGGGCCGCGATAACACCATGATTGGTATTACAAAATATCAAGCCATTATTTTCACCCAGCAGAGGCATGGCGAGTTCACCGGCCCGCTGGTTGGATTGGTTGGTAATTTTAGAACAAATAAATCGTTTCCAGAGCAAATTACCATTATGACCGTCAAAACATAAAAGATAGATTTGATTTTCAATCCCGACAGATTTAACCGCGGCGGTAAAAACTTTACCGTTGGATACCAGGGGTGGAGAAAACAGGTTGACTTCTTTCAAAAACGGTTCATTCAAATCAGCGGTATTCCAAAGTTGTTTTAAAGACCCGGCGCTTAAGGCAACCAGTGAAGCAACCGGATTGGGATTCGGACCGGTAATTAGCAGTGTCGCAAAAATATTAGCAAATATTTTCTCTCCATCGGCCGCCACGCCAAATATTCCGTTAAAACGAAAGTTATTTCTCAGCGCGAAAGAATTTCCCGTTTCCTGCAAACTGGGCGGGAAAACACTTTGTAACGCACCGGAATCGGCTTTTATCTGGCTGATACTCACCCCGTTATTCAGATAAATAAAATCGGTCGTAATAGCCGGATAAATGGTGAAAAATGACCTGGGCCGTTCGGTCGGAAGCCGCCGGGCATGAGACCGTTCAGCATCAATAAAACCACCCTGAGTAGCCGGCGCAAATTGGTGGGACCATTTTTTTATGTCGTTCATACCATCATAATTTATCACCTGATTATGGGCATTATTACCGCCCCAGGTCAACCAATCACTCCGGTCGTCGGTCTGCGTTTTCTCGGTTAAATTCAATTGCTCCAGTAAAGACAGAATTTCATTAACCGTCAACTGTCGGCGTCCCCACTCAACGGTGCTATGCCCGTAATTGGCACTTAATTTATCTTTAACTAATTGATAATCTGATTGCCTTCCTTGCCGTAGATAACTCACGGCCAGTTTCAGCATCGTATCTGATTTAGGAATTTCCGAATCAGGATACAAATCCAATAATTGCTCCCAGTAACCGGATGCTTCAGCTAAACGCCCTTGCTCGACCAATATCTCAGCCAGATAATTGGCCGCGTTATCGCCATACGCACTGAGGAACATCTCGTCGACCAATCGTTTTAAAAGAGCAATATCGGAATTTTTTACCGCCTTTCCAAATAACCCTTCGCTCAGGGTATCAAACATCTGATGATAAACCGCCATACCTTCCGGGGGATAACGAATAAGTTTTTGGAAAAAATATTGTTTGGTCCCGACAAAATAATTTGTATCGATCAAACAAACGCTATCAGGAAATTTTTTAATAATCGACTGGTATTGTTCGATCGCCCGACGCCACTGCCCCGTTTGCTCTAACTCTTCGGCTTTTTTCAGATAAGGCTCAACTTCTTCGGATTCTATATAAATACTCCGGGCGGCTGATTGGGCAAAAGAAATAGAACGTCCCGCTTCAGGCATAAAATTATAGAGACAGCCGAGTATTAAAATACCTAATAAAATAATTTTTAAACGCATCATAATAGAGACTAGGTCCTTAAAAATGTTAATACTGTTTGCCCGTATTCCCGGTAATCATAAGAGGTTAAATTCACGAAATCAGCCGGTTTTATCTGTCCGCGGCGATGCTCCACAATTATTCGGCCAGCCGGCTTCAAAACCGACTGCCTCCCCATTTCTTCCAGAACATTGATTAATTTTTCTTTAAGGATCCGGTCATCCAGCATCCGGTAAGGCGGGTCAATAAAAACCAGGTCAAAGCAATAATTTTGTTCCAGGGCATACGGAATAATTTTTAGCCCATCCAGCCAAACGGCCAAGGCCCCGGACTGAAACTGCAAATTAGCAATATTTTGTTTAATAATCTCAAGACATTTTTTATTATATTCTACAAAAAGGCAAAAATCCGCTCCCCGGCTTAATGCCTCCAATCCCAGACTACCAGTTCCGGCAAAAAGGTCAAGGACTTTTTGCCCGTTCACCGTTTGACCTAAAATATTAAAAAGTGAATTACGTAAGCGGGCTAAAGCCGGTCTGGTCGCCAGCCCGTCCGGACTGGCTAACCGTCTGCCTCTGGCTGAACCACCTAAAATCTGAATTTTATTTGGCATATTCTTGATATAGATAAAATTTTTCGTCCCCGCTCATCGCGGGACAGGCACGAAAAATTTTATAGATACATCCTTTTCTTTCTTAACAGGTGATGATATTTTTGGGCAAAGCGGTGGGCTTCGTCGCGCACGTATTGCAATAATTTAAAACCGGATGAATTCATATCTCCTCTAATCGGACTGGACCGCCCGACCCCGCCTGGGGCGGGACAAGTTATATATAACGTATCCCGCTCAGAGCGGGACAGGTCCGTGTCCAACCCGGTTTGTTTTTTCTTCAAATGTAATTTACCTTTGGCCAGGGCCGCCAGACACGGCGGTTTAATGCCCAGTAATTTAAAAACCTGTGCAGCCGTATTCAGATGTCCCATTCCACCATCTATTAATAACACATCGGGGAGCAGATCATTTTCGTCCCGCTTGAGCGGGACAGTTGAAGATTGATATCGCCGTTTAACCACCTCAGCCAGCCGCCGGTAATCATCCGGATATCCTTCCGGCGTAAATTTAATCCGGTAACGGCGGTATCCGGCTTTAAACGGCTCTCCGTCAACAAAAGTTACCAGAGAACCGACCGCTTCGGTGCCTTTAATGTCCGAGATATCCACTCCCTCTATCTTACGGGGTGGTTGGGACAGATGGAGTAATTTTTGTAAATCTTTTAACCGTTCGGCCGGACTGAGCGCAGCCAGCGACCCCTCATAAAAATCACCCAATTTACCGGTCCGGTTAATTGAACGCACGGATATAATCTGGTCGCGATAAAAGGCCGCCGATTCAAAATCTTGTTTTCCGGACACCTGATTCATTTTTCGTTCCAGCCGTTTCAATAAAACGGTTTTCCGGTCGGTCAGGAATTCATGCAGTGAGCGGATGATTTCAGCATAATCCGACTTATTAATATTATTGATACAAGGCGCCGCGCATTGATTAAGATGATAGAGCAAACAGGCGCGGTTATTAGAAGATTGGACCTCGCTGATTTTTAGCCGGCAGGTTCTGAACTTAAATATTCTCTGGAGGACTTTTAAGGCGCTCCGTAAATCGCCCGCCTGAGTAAACGGACCATAATAAATAAGGTTACTTTTCCCACGGTCGCGAGTAATAAAAACCCGGGGGAAATCTTCACGGGTTACCGCCAGAAGCGGAAATGTTTTGTCGTCTCTGAGGTTAACATTATATTTCGGCTGGATATCGCGGATTAACCGCGCCTCCATTAATAGGGCATCAATTTCGGAATCGGTCTGCAGGTAATCAACTTTCTTAACCTGACTCATCAACGTATTAACCTTAGGAGGCAAATCGGATGATGCCTGAAAATAACTCTGCACCCGGTGTTTCAGGCTCTTCGCCTTACCTATATAGAGAACGCGGCTTTGACGGTCTTTCATCAAATAAACACCCGGTTCAGACGGCATCTTTTGTATTTTTTTCTTCAGGTTCATCAAAGTATTATAATTAATACAGATTTATTGTCAATAACAAAATTCTGTTTGGGAAACATTGGGACACCGAGCGTGTCCAAAACCATTTTACAGAGCAATAATAAGCGCTATTTTGGGGTAAATCTGGATTTCACTAACAGAAACTTTACCACTTACCAACTTTAGGCAGTGACTGTTGCCAGTTTCCGCTCTCCACTGACTACTTTCCGGGTTATTTTGAGTAGATTATGGGCGATGGTCGCCCATTTCCAGATACTATCAAATCCACTTAAGAAACACACCAAATAATCAATTTAGTTATTATCTTCAAAATTATTCCACTTATTTTTTAACTACTATATTTGCGAATTCGGGGTGACACCATACTCAATTCGCCCTGGCCTTTGGTTTCGGGCCGTCCCGCAAGCGTCGGACTTTATGTCCGACTCCAAAGACGGCGGGAGATATCCGCCAGCACGCCCCGTCCCGCTGAAGCAGGGCGGGGAGAACGGATCCCACGCTACAATTATTTCTTTTATTAGACGCTCTAATAATAGTAGGCATTGATATAAATAATACATCATCCTCATTTATTATCAAGGGAATTTCCTGATTCTGTAGATAAATCATTACAAATTGACAAAACAGAAACGATTTGATATGTTATATAAAATTTTGTCTGCAAAATTTTATCCTTGTAGTGAGGATACCGAATCTATATGAACGTTATTGCGATTGAAACTTCAGGGCTTAACGGCAGCGTCGCCCTGCTGAAAAACGATGTTATTTTAAAAGAAGGCCGTTTAAAACGCGGGATGGTCCACGGAAAACTGCTTCTCCCGTCTTTGCAACGGGCGTTAAAAGAAACACGCTGGTCTCTAAAAAAAATCAATCTGGTGGCCGTGGATATCGGACCGGGTTCTTATACCGGTTTACGAGTAGGTTTAGCCGCGGCTAAAACCCTGGCCTATGCGCTAAAAACCAAACTCATCGGCGTATCTTCGCTGGACGCGATGACGGAAAACATTGTTCCCAAATATGATTATATCGTTCCGGTAATAGACGCTAGATGGCAACAGATATATTCGGCGGTGTATCAACGGAGTAATAACCCCCTCGTCAATAGTAAGGGGACTGATAAATTAGACAAGATTTTCATCTGGCAAAGAATAACCGATTATCTCTCCCTGGAACCGGCCAAACTCTTGAAAATATTACCGGAACTTGTCCGCCGAAGAGGCGAAAATGTCTTGCTATTCGGCAATGCTCTGGTAAAATATAAAAATGTTTTTAACCGGCCGGGAATAATCTTTGCGCCACAAAACCGATGGATTCCCCGGGCCGGGAAAATCGGCCAATTGGGCTATCATTATTTTAAATCAGGCCGCCGCGATAACCCGTTTAAATTAATTCCGCTGTATCTCAAATAAACCGAATCTGAGATAAAACTTCTGAAAGAAATTTTATAATGAAGAAATATCGCGTCTGGGCTGAAGTTAACCTGCAGGCATTAACCCAGAATTTAAAACAGGTCAGGGAAAAAGTAAATCAGGAAATAAAAATTTTAGTGGTGGTTAAGGCCGATGCTTACGGCCACGGCGCGGTACCGATTGCCAAAACCGCTCTGGAATACGGAGCGGATATGCTGGGGGTAGGCGACTCGACCGAAGCCATTGAATTACGCCAGGCCGGTATTCTCGCACCGATAATCGTCCTCGGTTCAATCATTGAAGAAGAAATCGGCTGGATTATCAGTTATGAAATTACACCGACCATTCATTCCCTGGATTTGTTAAGCCGGCTTAATGAAGAAGCCCGACGGCAGGAAAAACGATTGAAAATCCATCTTAAAGTGGATACCGGTTTAAGCCGGTTAGGCGCTTCCCCGAAACGCGCGATTGAGATTGCCAAAAAAATCATCACCTTCCCCCACCTGGAACTGGAAGGCATCTGCTCGCATCATTCCTGCTCGTTTAATCCGGACGAAGCCGATTTTACCGCCAAACAAACGGCCCTGTTCAGCGAGGTGGTCAACGAAGTGGAAAACAAAACCGGTCTGAAAATACCGCTCAAACACATTGCCAGCAGCGGCGCAATTTATACCCATCCCGATAATTTATTTAACCTGGTTCGTCCGGGCGGAGTTCTTTACGGAATAGACCCGGGTCAATTAAGAAAGATCGGTTCGATTAAATTCAATCCGGTTCTGACGTTAAAATCGCAGGTAACTTTTTTAAAGACCGTTCCGACCGGTACGCCGGTTGGTTACGGCCGGACTTATATTACCTCAAAACGCACCAAAATCGCCACCATTCCGGTTGGTTATAACGACGGTTATCCTTATCATCTCTCTAACAAGGGTTATGTCTTGATTCAGGGCAAAAAGGCACCGGTCATCGGAACGGTCACGATGGATTACATTATGGCTGATGTCACCCAGATTCAGGGAGTGCAACCGGGTGATGAAGTGGTCCTGATTGGCCGTCAGGGTGATGAAATAATCACGACCGAAGAATTAGGAGTGCTAATCGGAGCGTCGCCTTATGTGATTACCTGCGGCTTGGGCAAACGGGTTAGAAGGGTTTACGTCTAAAAATTTTGTGAAACAAAATTTTTATGCTTCTATTACTCTGTTAAAAACCTAATCGGAATGTAGCGGCGCCCCTTGTGAAGCGACAGAAGTCCGATGGATTCCGAACCCCGCCGCGACAAGATTTTCAACAGAGATTTTACGCTGGTCGAGCGGGATGAGAATGTTAGTTTTTGGCTCACCTTGCTTATTATTTTACTTGATTTCTGATAAGAGTTATAGTATTCTGGCCGAAAGAAATTAGATCAATATTCCTTCCCCGATAGAATCGGGACAGGTAGAAAAAGCAGGTTATGTTAACTAAAGTTACCATCAATAATTACAAAAGTTTGAAAGGAATAGAATTGTCCTTACGACCCTTAACCGTTTTTGTGGGACCGAATAATGCGGGAAAAAGCAATCTTATAGATTGTTTCAGATTCCTTCAGGATTTAATACAGAAAGCAGAAGGTGCCGTATCATCACGTGGCGGGTTTCACCAAATAATTCATAACGGTGACCTTAAAGAAACTCTTGATATTAACATATCTGGGATATCTGATATTTATCAGGATGTTGCTTATAACTATGTATTGAATTTAGTTGGAAGAGAATATGGTTCGTATGTAATTAACAAAGAAACGCTATTCGCCTCGCCGATTCTTAAAGACGGAGGGGGCAGTTGTAGTAAAATAGCAAAAGATTTAATCCCAAATGGTCGGATGCTCTTGGAATATCCAAGCACTGATCCAAAAAGTCGAAATGCGAAGGTATCTGCTCCGGACGGAACTCGCTTAGGTGATTGGGGACAAGATAATAGATTTTCTTATTTAAATTTGGTTAAAGAGGCACAGCGTTATCCGATTTTAGGTGAGTTTGCCCAGTCTATTGAAAAGTGGGGATTTTATAAGGTAGCATCGCAGACCCTTACTAAACCTGTACAAATCATTAAGCAATTACGTATTAACGAAGATGGCAGTAATACCGCGGCGGTACTTCACATTGCCCGCAATGAACATTTTGATGGATTTAAACAGATTGAAGAATATCTCAAAGAAGCTGTTCCTGAATTAGAAGAATTGCGTACTGAAATAAGCGAAGGCGCCGTAGGTAATACTCATATTGCGATTAAAGAGAAAGGTTCTGATATGAGTATACCATCTTGGAATATGTCCGATGGCACATTACGGTTTATTGCCCTTCTAACAATACTTTTAAATCCTAAACCAACCCCTCTTATCTGTATTGAAGAACCGGAAAACCACTTGCATCCAGGATTGATGGAACTACTTGCCCATGTCTTAAAACAGGCCTCCGAAAAAACGCAGGTATTAGTAACAACCCATTCTCCATATCTTCTTAATCATCTCAAACCGAAGGACGTAGTGATTGTTACAAAAAAAGATGGGCACACTGAGGTAAAAGAGATGTCCAAAACCGCTGGTCTTCAGGAAGCATTGAAAGTACTGGGATTGGGGGAATTATGGCTGGGTGACAGCGACCTTGGTGGAACAACACCAGTGGGCGATTAATTATGATTCTTATTTATACAGAAGATGAAAAAGGCCGTAACCCTACAGAAATTCTGGCCAAGAAAATAGCACCGAACAAAAAAATTAAAGTAGAATGGTTATCTCAAGGTAATCTGGTTGTAAATACCAGGAAAGTAGTGGCGAAAATTAATCAAAAAATATCGGGAAATCCTGATATTGTTAAAATAATCGTTTGCGTCGATACTGAGTGTACCCAGCGAACAGAAAAAGAAATTAATAACGCTGGTAAACAAGTTGCCTCTAATGTCTTAAAACCTGTTAAGTATTGTCCTGTTGTTCATGCCTTAGAAAGTTGGTTAACATCAGACCCTAAGCCAATAGAAAAAAACTTGGGAGAAAATTTTCTTTACCTCAAACAGAATGCAATCCCAAGCAATATTTAAAAGAAGAATTCAGGAAAGCCGGACAGGAATTTGATTATATAAGAGATAATCCTCGCATAGCTCAATGCCAGAGTCTTGATATAAACACTATCGCTAAAAACAATTTGAGTTTTAGAGAATTTGTGCGGGCTATTAAAGACTAACCGATTTTCCCCTAACTTCCCACCTCCGACTTCTCTTTTTTAGTTTCGGTCATTTTCGGCCTCGGCAAAAGACCGGCTTTTTCTACGACGGATGGAACAATCTCCTCCCAGCCGACCGCCATAATGTGAATCCCGTGTACTCCTTCAATCTGTTTGACCTGATTGATAATCTCCAGGCAAATCTCTACCCCGGTGACCTGTTCGTCCCGATTAGGTCGGGACTCCGCTGTCGCTGCGTCTTTTCCGCCTAAGGCGGACTGCGTCATCCGGGTAACGAGTTCATCCGGAATCATCACCCCGGCCACATTTTCTTTCATATACTGGACCATCTTGACCGATTTAACCGGAATCACGCCGGCCAGGATATGAACTTTCCGGTGTAAACCCAGATCCCGCACCTCGGCCATCCATTCTTTAAAACGTTTGACATCAAAAACCGCCTGGGTCTGGATAAAGTCTGCGCCGGCTTTGATTTTTTTAGCCAGCCGTCTGACGCGGAAAGTTAGCGGGTCGGCAAAGGGGTTAGCAGCAGCGCCGATAAATATTTTGGGAGTGTTTTTTATCGTCTTGCCGCTAATCATCCGACCTTCATCACGCAGGTTTTTAAAGGCATTAATTAACTGGATGGAATCAATATCGTGAACATTTTTTGCCTGCGGGTGATCGCCGAAAGTCTGGTGGTCCCCGGAAAGACAAAGGACATTTTTGAGACCGAGCGCCGCCGCTCCGATAAGATCACTCTGCAGGGCAATCCGGTTGCGGTCGCGGGTGACCATCTGAATGACCGGCTCCAATCCTAATTCATTAACCAGCACGCCGGCGGCGATGCTTGATAAACGCACAATCGCCGTCTGGTTATCAGTAATATTCACCGCATCAACGCAATCTTTTAATAATTCCGCTTTTTTACGTACCAATTTCGGCTCGACGCCGCGGGGCGGACCGAGTTCGGCCGTTACGGCAAACCCACCGCTTTCTAAAATTTGTTCTAACCGACTGCCTGATTTCATAATGTCAACTCCTTGCCGAAAGGTCGGCATTTCGTTACGGCCTAATGGACTCATTATTTATAGGGCGTAATTCAATAAACACGAAACCACGAAATTAGGAAAAAAACCAAAACACGAAAACCAGAAATAGCCGAAATGATGCGATTAGAGGATATCCTTTCGGGATTTCCTTTATTTCGCGATTTCGTGTTTATAATTTCATTTCCCGGTCAATCATCTTAACAAATGGTTTAGGCCGATGATTAATAAATTCGTTATACTGAGTTAAAAATTCAATATAAGTATCAACATCGATCCGGTTATTTTTGACAAATGGATTATGGCGGTGTGAAGCAATCCATTCCAGATCGGCCCGCAAGGAAGCAGAACCAGCCAATCTTAAAAGTTCGCTCATCGCGGCCCCTTCGGGTTCGTTTTGGGCTCCATTAGAAACGGTTGTCATTGATGATACCTTTCATCTATTTCCTTATATATTTCAACCATTCCGAATAAATCAAAATACTTTTCTACTTTATTCCAATCAAGATTGTCATGGTTGGCTGCAACAAGAGATTCCACATCAATCAGATCCTGTTGTTTACGTAAAGGATTATTATTAATCGCCTGAAGTTTAAGCCCAACAATGTCTTCAGGTTTTAATACTTTAATTTTCATAGAACCACTGAAAATTTCTTTTTCTTCAGCATGCTTGAGCATTTCCAGGCTTATTTCTCTGAACGCATGCAAAAAATCCACTTCTCCAAAAATTTCAAGCGGGGAAACATATTGAGAGACATTTTCCGTTTTATAGTTACATTCATAACCAAGATTTCTCATTATCCGGTCAATTTTAATTAGGTCATCACTATTAACCAGGAAATCAATATCTCCGGTGGTTCGATTAACCCCCCACAAGCCGAGGGCAAAACCGCCTATTAAAGCATATTGAATTTTTTGTTCTTCAAAAGCGGTTAAAAGTTTTTTGGTAACAAGTTTGAAATCCATTATTACTTTTCCTCTTTGGTCGCCACTTCTTTTTTCATCCGGCGCGGACCGCCGTCCCGGCTGGTACGCCAGTCCTTAACCGGAATTATTTCATCCAGATACTCCAGTTTCCCTTTTTCTTTCAGGCGGTCATGAATCACCTGCCAGATACAAATAATATCCTGACTCACTTCGCATTTCCCTCCCTGGGACCCGCCGCAGGGTCCGTTAAACAAACTTTTGGAACAGCGGGTCACCGGGCAGATCCCGTCTGTTCTGTCGATGATGCAATTACCGCAACCGGCGCAACGTTCGGTCCAGAGTCCCGGCTCTTCGGTAACACCCAGGAAAGTGGTATTCATGGCCGGCCGGACCTTAGCCACCGGATATTTTTCCGACATAAACTGAACGCCGGCGCCGCAGGCCATGCTTAAAACTATATCCGCCTCTTTTACCTTATCCGCCAGCGGTTCAATAAACTCTACATCACACTGCCGTTCCACCGTGGTGTCGGTTACTTCTAACGGCTGGTTGTTTCTTTGGGCTTCCAGTCCCCCGATGTTACATCGGGGAGCCAGCCGAAGCATTGAAGCCAGAATTCCGGCCTCCTTGGCGCCGCCGGTTTGGCAAACGGTGACGCATCCGCCGCAACCAAGCACCAGAACCTTTTTTGCCCCTTCCCGACATTTGTCGGGATCAGTCCTTTGGCTGACAATAATTTTTAAGATCTCTTCAAATGGTTTTCGTTCGGCAACAATCATAATAATCACCTCGTTAATGGGCGAGGACAAACCTCGCCGCTACTATGAACCTTTCGCGATGAGCGAAGGACCTAATTTTTTTATCCGTTCGGTCATTTCGTTAACCACCTGGACAAACCGGCCGGCCATTGATGACGAAAGAAAATACATTTCCAGCCGTTCCGGTTCAATCCCGACTTCTTTAAGTAATTCTTTAGCGTAAGCCACCCGTTTTTCCGCCCGGAGGTTTCCGCTGGTGAAATGGCAGCTGCCTTTTTCGCAACCAACCACCATAACGCCGTCCGCTTTATTTTCAAACGCCTTCAAAAGATAAACGACGTCTAATTTACCGGTGCAGGGTAGTCGGATAATCCGGACATTAGGCGGATATTTCATACGCATAATGCCGGCCAGATCGGCCGCCGCATAGGCGCAGTAATGACAGCAAAACGCTATAATTTTAGGTTCAAATTCGACCATAGGAATAATTCCTCAAAACTGGAATAATGGAATGCTGGAATATTGTTTTAGTTTTTTCTTTCATCATTCCACAATTCCAGTTTTCCATTATTCTTTGCTTTCGCCGGCAAGCGCTTCTTCCATCGCGGTTATCTGGGCATCGGTAAAATGCGGCAATTGAATGGCTTTGGCCGGGCATTCGGCCGCACAGATACCGCACCCCTGGCACTTAATCATCTGAACTTCGGCTTTATTATTTTCATCAAGCCGGATGGCTTCGTACGGACACATCCGGATACAGGTCAAACAACTGGCGCAGAGTTCTTTGGTCACACAGGCGGTAATTTTTTCTACGGTGATTTCACCCTTACTCAACAGAATCGCCGCCCGGCCGGCCGCGGCTTTGGACTGGATAATATTTTCATCAATAAATTTAGGCGAATGGGCCAGGCCGCACAAGAAAATACCTTCGTTGGCAAAATCGACCGGCCGCAGTTTCACATGCGCCTCCAGAAAAAATCCGTCCTGGTCCAGCGGAACTTTAAGAATTTTGCTTATCTCCGAATTACTCGCCGCCGGAACAATTCCCGTACTCAGGACCAGGAGGTCAGCCGGAATAATAATCTCCTTTTGTAAAATATGATGGAATGTTTTAATCTTCATTTGCCCGTCAACCCCCGCCCTTTCTCCTGGCTGATTTCCACCAGAGACGGACAGGTTTCTTTGGGCTTCCACCCCCACCCTTTCTCCTGGAAAGGGCGGGGCAACCGTAAGTAATTGGGGCGGTTGTTCCGGTTCATAGCGGATAAAAATTACCCCGGCCTCACGCGCCGCGCGATAAATATCTTCCTTAAAACCGTAAGTCCTGATGTCACGATAAAGAATATAGACCTGTTTAGAAGAATCAAACCGTTTTAAGGCAATCGCATTTTTTATGGCCTGCTTGCAACAAACCCGGCTGCAGTAAGAACATTTCCCGATAGAATCGGGACAGGCTGGTATGCGTGAACCGACACATTGAATCATTACCACAGACCCCGAAGGGACCGCGTTTAGCAAACGCGGATTGTTGTTTCCGACAGCCGCCAGAGACGAACCTCG
>ERZ1292633.3880-Hain-H41-02um-R1-3880-length-14200-cov-4_pt1 | contig 14200 bp, 14 predicted proteins | sample MGYA00564406_ERZ1292633 | MGnify/ENA primary metagenome ERZ1292633 (study PRJEB36523, sample SAMEA6512639) | groundwater metagenome | collected 2019-01-08 | study: AquaDiva: Metagenomics assemblies of 32 groundwater samples
TTTAAACTAACGCCTGAAGTTAAAAAAAACCTGAAAGATAATTTTGAACTGGTGGAAGAAATCGGATTTATCGGACATACCCATATTCCCTATATTTGCACCTCTGATTTTTACCTGGTCCATCCCGAATGGCAGGAATACCAACCTTATCCCCTGTTGCCGGGCACGAAAACCATTATCAACCCCGGTTCGGTCGGCCAGCCGCGTGATAATGACCCGCGGGCCTGCTATGCGGTTTTTGACGGCCAAACGGTTACGCATCACCGGGTCAAATACGACCTGGAAACAACCATAAAAAAAATGCAGGAGAACCTTGTTCTGGACAAAGCACTCTGGATGCGGTTAAGAAAAGGAATCTAAAATGAAATCTGGTTCAACAACAATATCAGTTCTTTCTTTAAAAGATTTGATTGCTCTTAAAAAATCTACGGGACGTCCACAGGATATTTCTGATATCCATTATCTACAAATAATTATTTGTTAATCCATCCGCCTCCCAGGACCACATCTCCCTGATAAAAAACCGCGGCCTGACCCGGTGTAATAGCTAGTTCCGGCCTTTCAAACTCCACTTTTACCACACCCGACTGAGTGTTAACCGTTCTTACCGTCGCCCGAACCGGCCGGTGAGCATAACGAATTTTAACTTCGGCCATTAAAGATTCTCCTGGCTTAATACCTTCAATACTTACCCAGTTTATTTCTTCAACCGTCATTGTCCAGCGCGCCAGTTCTTTTTTTGGGCCAACAATAATAGTATTAGTATCCGGTAAAACTTGCGTCACATAAACCGGTTCGCCTAACGCAATTTTTAAACCGTGTCTCTGCCCGATGGTAAATAGCTGGTAACCGGGATGACGCCCAAGTAATTTACCACCGGCATCCCTGATTTCACCTTCATTAATACGACCCGGCAGCCGGGTCCGGATAATATTTCCATAATTATTATCCGGCACAAAACAGATTTCCTGGCTATCCGGTTTATCCTGCACCGGCAGATCTATTTTTTTAGCCAGCGCCCTGACCTGAGATTTGGTATAATCACCCAGCGGCAAAACTGTCCGGCTTAATTGCTCCTGCGTTAAGGAAAAAAGCACATAAGACTGGTCCTTGGCTTCATCTTTCCCTTTTCTAATAATATAACGGTTACAGTGAGAATTATATTCTATTCTGGCATAATGGCCGGTGGCGATATAACCCGCTCCCATATTTTGCGCGTAAGAAAGCAACCGTCCGAATTTGAGGTCCTGGTTACACCGGATGCAGGGGTTCGGCGTCCGGCCCGCATCGTATTCCCGGCAGAAATAATCAATTAATTTTTCAAACTCGGCTTTAAAATCAATGACCAAGAAGTCTAGGCCTAGTTTTTGCGCGACCTGCCTGGCATCGTTGGCATCAAAAGTACTGCAACAGGCCCGTTTGCGAGGCGCCAACTTCTCTAAACAGGTCCCCAGACTCATAAAAAGACCGGTTACCTCATAACCCTGCTCTTTCAAAAGAGCGGCCGTCACGCTGGAATCCACTCCACCGCTCATCGCCACGACAATTTTTTTACCGGTGATCATATATTTTATCAATGTATCATAATTTCTCTTGAGGTCAATAGATTTAAAGTGCTCTGATAACATTGAAGCACGAATAGAATTCGTACTTACAATTCCATTTATTTGCACTCAAATATTCTTGTAAAGAATCAGAAAAATACTATAATAATCCAAATTACTTTTGGTAATTTTGATATAAAGGAATTTATCTTTGTGGAATCATCCTCAAAGCCAACGATAAATCTCAAACGGCATTTTTTTGAACTGCTAAAACCATACTGGCGCTCGTTGCTGATTGTCGGCCTGTGCGCCGTTTTAGGTGAAGTAATCCAGATTGCCACGCCTCTTATTATCCGCTCCGGAATTGTGGCCATTGAAGGACAAAAAACAAAACTCCTTTTAACACTCGCCGTGGTACTTTTAGTTTTAAGCGTCTTAGGTGTTTTATTCCGGTTTGGCGTCACCTCGGCCGGACATATCGCCGGTTATGGAGCCGTCGTTACCATCCGGTCGCGGCTTTACAGCCATCTGCAACGATTATCACTTCAGTTTTACCAGAAAAAAAAGATCGGAGACCTGATTAGCCGGACCATCAGCGATACGATGACGTTTGAACAACTAATCGCCCACGGCTCTCCGCAATTAATCCGTTGTAGTATTCTTATCGCAGGTTCCACCGTCGTATTATTTTTACTTAACTGGAAACTGGCAGCCATCAGTTTGCTTCCCATCCCGGTAATGATACTAATCCTGATGGTTTTTTCCAAACTTATTATGAAGCAATATGAGGCTCTCGGCGAAAAATTAGGTCATATCTCGGCGATGATTCAGGAAAATTTATTAGGAATGCCGGTGATTCAGGCCTTTGCCCGGGAAGACCATGAACTGCAGAAATTTAACCAGAAAAATATCGGATTCCTAAATACAGCCAAGAAAGCGATGCGGATTATCGGAATCTGGTTACCGTTAACCGGATTTCTCGCTTCCGCAGCAACAATTTTAACCCTCTGGTTTGGCGGCAATCAGATTATCCACGGACAAATGGCAATACAAGACCTAGTGGCTTTTCTGCTATACATTGGTTTTCTTTACGGCCCTTTGATGGAATTTGCCGGCGTGCTTGATATGATCCAAAACGCCCGAGCGAGTGCCAAGCGGGTATTCGCGATTTTAGAAGAATCGCCGATTATTACTTCCTCCACCGGCGCCGTTATTCCTGAAAAATTTGAACCGCGGATTGAATTTAACAACGTAACTTTTGCTTACGGAACGGAAAACCCGGTCATAAAAAATATTTCTTTTATGATTAACCCGGGAGAAACACTGGCGCTGGTCGGTTCCAGCGGCGCCGGAAAAAGCACCATTGCCAGTTTAATTGCCCGTTTTTATGATGTCCAATCCGGACAGATCCTTATCGGAAAACACGATATCAAGGAACTTGACCTTAAATTTTTAAGGGAATCGATCGCCCTGATTCTCCAGGATGTTTTTCTATTTAACGGAACGGTGCAGGAAAATATTTCTTACGGCAAACTTAATGCTCCGATGAACGAAATAATTAAAGCCGCCCAGGCGGCCGGGGCGGATGAATTTATCCGGCAGTTGCCGTATGGTTATAACACGGTTGTAGGCGAACGCGGGACGCGGCTTTCCGGCGGAGAAAAACAGCGTCTTTCCATCGCCCGCGCCTTCCTGAAAGACGCTCCCATCCTCATTATGGACGAACCGACCTCGGCCGTGGACAGCGAAACAGAACAGACTATCCAGAAAACGCTGGAATGGTTGATGAAAAACCGGACGACCCTGGTCATCGCCCACCGGCTTTCCACCATCCGCAATGCCGATAAAATCATTGTCCTGGAAAACGGAAGAGCCAAAGAAACAGGCACCCATCAGGAATTAATCCAACACCAGGGATTATATAAAAAATTCTGGTCGGCCCAGATGGCTAATCCGGCATAAAATTTTAAGATTTATTTGACATACTAACAAAATTTTGTTAAATTTACATTTTAAAGAGGATTCATTGTTATGAAAAAAGATATTCATCCAAAGTATGAAGAGGCATCCGTCATCTGCGGTTGCGGGGAAAAGTTTAAAACCCGCTCAACCAAAAAGGAAATTCGGGTAGAAATCTGCTCCAAGTGCCACCCGTTTTATACCGGTACCCAGAAATTTGTTGATGCCGCCGGTATGGTGGAACGCTTTGAGAAAAAATACGGCTGGACCAAGTCTTCTGAAAAAAAACCGGCCACCGCCTCGGCCGCGCCGGCCGCCACCCAGAAAACTACCACGGAAACTCAAGAACCAGCACCACAAAACCAGGACACCACGCCAAACGACCCAACCAAAATACCAATATAAATAAAATTTTTCCTGCATGCCGATACGACATTTTGTAATAAATTGTAAATCGGCATTACCTTTTTTCCGCTAGAGGCGGATCAGTCCTCCGGCTGACGCCAGAGGACGAATCAGTCCTTTGGCTGAAACATTAATAAAATTTAATCGTAACGGCATAGAAAAATTTTATGCTTAACAAACTTAAAGAAATTTCAGACCGTTATCAGGAACTGGAACGTCTCATCAGCGATCCGGCGGTTATAACTAACCAACGCCGGTATGCCGAATTGATGAAGGAGCGCGGACGGCTCAGCAAAATTGCGCTGCGGACCGAAGAATTAAACAGAGTCCGCCGGCAAAAATCAGAGACTGAAACGATTCTGAACGAAGCCGGGACTGACCAGGAATTTGTCAAAATGGCCGGCGAAGAATTAGCCGGCCTCCAGGGAAAAGAGGTCCAATTGCTGAATGAGTTGGAGGAAATGCTTTTAACCGATACGGCTGAAAATCAGCGTAACGTCATTATAGAAATTCGGGCCGGCACCGGCGGTAATGAAGCGGCCCTATTTGCCTCCGATATTTTTAAAATGTACCTTAAATATGCCGAAAAAAAGGGATGGAAAGTCAGCCTGATGGACAGCAGTCCAACCAACCTGGGCGGGTTCAAGGAAATTATTTTTTCGGTTGAAGGCGATGACGTTTACAAATATCTCCGGTTTGAAAGCGGCGGACACCGCGTTCAACGGGTACCGGATACCGAAGCCAGCGGACGGATTCATACTTCGGCCTGTACGGTCGCCGTCCTGGCCGAACCGGAAGAGATTGAATTAGAAATTAAACCTGAAGATTTGGAAATAACTGCCTGCCGGTCCAGCGGACCGGGTGGACAACACGTTAATAAAACTAGTTCGGCTATCCGAATTGTCCATAAACCAAGCGGTCTCGCGGTGGAATGCCAGACCGAACGTTCCCAGATCCGCAACCGCGAATTAGCCATGAAACTGCTCCGGACCAGACTTTATGAACAGATGGCTTCCGAAACTAAAAAAGAGCGCGACCAAGCCAGGAAAACTCAAATCGGCTCGGGCGACCGCAGTGAAAAAATCCGCACCTATAACTTTCCGCAGAACCGCGTCACCGACCACCGGATTAATTTCTCTGTCCATAACCTCGCTAACATCCTGGCCGGCCAGATTGATGAAATAATCGGACCGTTGCTTAAGGCCGACAAAGAAATTAAATTAAAAAATCTATCGCTGGTTAAAAGTGGTTCTAAGAGCGTCTAACACAATAAATGTCATACCTGCGAAAGCAGGTATCCATCCCGTCTTGAAGGGACTGGATTCCCGCTTGCGCGGGAATGACAACAGAGTGTGTTTGGCTCATTTTGTTAGACGCTCTAAATATTTAGTGTTCAAAACCAAACCTCAATTAACAATCACTTCGGCCCTGAATCAAACCCAACATTTTTTAAATAAATCTCAAATTCCGGACGCCCGGTTAGAAGCGGAATTACTCCTGTCCCATTTGCTTAAATCCGACCGCACCAACTTATATCGTAATGCCTCAGAATTTCTTTCCAGCCGAACGAAAAACCTGTTAAAAACAATGCTTGAAAAACGCGCCCGTCATTATCCCCTCGCCTACCTAACCGGCCGGAAAGAATTTATGGGCCTATGTTTCCTGGTCAATCAACACGTCCTGGTCCCCCGCCCGGAAACAGAACTTCTAGTAGAAACTGCATTAGAATTACTCCAGAAACAAAAAAAATATCTACTATTAGATATCGGAACCGGCTCCGGTAATATCGCAATTTCGTTAGCCCGCTTATCACCAAATAAAAAATTAAAAATCTTTGCTTCAGATATTTCCGCCGGCGCTCTTAAGGTCGCCCGGACCAACGCTTGCTTTCATAAAGTCAGCCGTTTAATTAAATTCTGCCGGGGTAATTTATTCCGGGCTTTTAACAGATTTAATCTTCATGAAAAAGTTGATTTGATTGTCTCTAATCCCCCCTATATATCTAACCGGGAACGCAAGAATCTGCCTTTGGACGTCCGGAAATATGAACCACCAGCCGCTCTTTATGTCCCGACCGGAAGCCGGGGAACATTTTTTCATAAACAAATCATTACTGAATCAACGAGATATCTTAAACCGGGCGGCTATCTGGTAATGGAAATAGGAATTGGCCAGGCGCCGGAACTGAAAGAATTTCTTGAAAAAATCGGTTATTTTGATATGATAATTTTTTTATCTGATTATAACAGTATCCCAAGGGTTGTCGTAACCAGATGCTCCGGTAATTCCGAACTTTAATCGACTCTGAAGAGTTGAGTTACAATCAAAAATAAATTTTCATAAAAATTTTGAAGAGAAAATTTTTATAATGGACAAATTTCTTGTTACCGGCGGTCAGGAATTAAAAGGTTCGGTTACCATCAGCGGCTCAAAAAATGCGGCCCTGCCGATTATGGCTGCGACCATTTTATCTGAAGGTAAAAACATCATCAAAGGGGTTCCCCGCCTGCGTGATGTTGATACGATGGCCCAGATACTAACCGAACTCGGAGTCAGGGTTACCCGTCTACCTAACGGCGATATTGAAACAGAAGTAAAAAATGAATCAGAGTCTCTGGCCCGATATGAACTGGTTAAAACCATGCGGGCTTCCATCTGTGTTTTGGGACCGTTGATGGCCAAACGAAAAACTGCCCGCGTTTCTTTACCGGGCGGGTGCGTCATCGGTGTCCGACCGGTTGATTTACACGAAAAAGGATTGCAGTTACTGGGCGCAAATCTGGTCTCGGAACACGGTTATATTATTGGTAAAACAAAAAAACTTATCGGCACGGAAATTTACCTGGGCGGCGCTTTTGGGTCAACCGTAACCGGCACAGATAACGTCCTGATGGCCGCCACCCTGGCTGAAGGACGAACCGTGGTTGATAACGCCGCCTGTGAACCGGAAGTGCAGGACCTGGCGGTTTTCTTAACCAAAATGGGCGCTAAAATCAGCGGTATCGGTACACCCCGCCTGATAATTGACGGCGTCAAATCGCTTAAAGGAACCACTCATACCATTATCCCGGACCGGATTGAAGCCGGAACATTCATCATCGCCGGCGCAATCACCGGAAGCCGAATAACCGTTAAAAATTGCCGGCTGGAACATCTTTCTGCGCTGGTTGATAAACTCAGAGATATCGGTCTTACCCTAAATAAGAATTCCGAAACCGAATGCACTGTTTTACCAGGTAAAAAATTTAATCCGGTTGATATCTCCACTTTGCCTTACCCCGGATTCCCCACCGATCTGCAAGCACAGATGATGGCCTTGTTAAGTTTAGCCGATGGTATCAGCGTGATTACGGAAAAGATATATCCGGACCGGTTTATGCACGTGGCGGAACTGAACCGGCTGGGGGCGCAGATCAGGAAGGAAGGTCCTTATGCCATTATTAAAGGTGTGCCAAAGTTATCCGGTGCGCCGGTGATGGCTTCCGACTTGCGGGCCAGCGCGGCGATGGTCGTAGCCGGCCTGGCCGCCGAAGGAACCACCGAAATCCACCGCGTTTACCACATTGACCGGGGCTATGAAAAAATAGAAGAAAAATTAAAAAAATTAGGCGCCAAAATAAAACGGGTATCGGATAAGGAAACAGCCACTGGTGACGAATAAGAAAATGATTTGTGTTAATTCGTGTGGAATTAGTGCGGATTCGTGTTAATAAAAAAATATGTTTGACGGACTGGCCGAAAATTTACAGAATATTTTCCGCAAACTCAGCGGACGCGGACACCTGACCGAAAAAAACATCCAGGACGGGCTGCGTGAAGTACGCCTGGCCCTACTGCAGGCCGATGTTAACTTTAAAGTCGTCAAAGATTTTATTGACCGGGTAACCCAACGAGCAATCGGGCAAGACGTGATCAAAAGTATCACGCCGGCCCAGCAGATTATTAAAATCGTCCATGATGAAATGACAGCCCTGATGGGGCCGCCGGACTGTTCTATCCAGTTTAATTCAACCGGACCAACTGTGATTATGATGCTCGGCCTGCAGGGCAGCGGAAAAACAACCGCCTGCGCCAAACTGGCTCAATATCTGGTAAAAAAAGCGCGTCATCCCCTACTGGTCGCGGCCGATATCCAGCGCCCCGCCGCGGTAGAACAGTTGAAAATTTTGGTGAAACAGATTAATATTCCGGTTTATTCCGAAGAAATGGCGCCCCCGCCGCGCATTGGCGAACGGGCCTTGAAATTTGCTTCTGATAACGGCCGTGATGTCGTTATCATTGATACCGCCGGCCGGTTACATATTGACCAGCCGTTGATGAACGAATTAAAAGAAATCAAGCAGCGGGTTAATCCTCATCATTTATGGCTGGTAGCCGATGCAATGACCGGCCAGGATGCGGTCAAAAGCGCCGGTGAATTTGATGCTCAACTATCTATTAACGGGGTGATTTTAACCAAATTAGACGGCGATACCAGAGGCGGAGCCGCCCTTTCCATTAAAGCCGTCACCGGTAAACCGATTAAATTCGTCGGAATCGGCGAAAAAATCAGCGATTTTGAAGAATTTCATCCGGACCGGATGTCCTCCCGAATCCTGGGAATGGGCGATATTATTTCGCTGGTGGAAAAAGCCCAGCAGACCGTTGATCTGGCCGAAGCCCAAAAACTGGAAGAAAAATTAAGAAAAAACGAATTTAATCTACAGGATTTACTCAACCAGTTAAAACAACTCAAAAAAATGGGGCCACTTAAAGACCTGCTGGCGATGATACCAGGTCTCGGCGGTGCGGCTAAAGATGTGGATGAAAAAGAATTTAAAGGAATGGAAGCAATTATTTTCTCGATGACGCCGGTTGAACGAAATAATCCGGAAATTCTTGACGGCCGCCGGCGCCAGCGAATTGCCCGGGGCAGCGGCACTTCGGTTGCCCAGATTAACACCCTCTTGAAACAGTTTAAAGAAATGAAAAATATGATGAAAAATATGGGAAAAATGGGTAAAATAAACAACTTAATGGGTAAATTTATGCGGGGCTAAAAAAACATCTGTCTTAGTTTCTAATAATCTGTGTAATCAATGCTTAATAATCAGTATAATCTGTAATTAGAGAAAGGAGAATTATGGTAAGAATTAGATTAACCAGGACCGGACGGAAAAATTTACCTCTTTTCCGGATTGGGGTTTTTGATAGCCGGACCAGACGTGATGGTCGCTCTATTGAAAATCTGGGCACCTATAACCCGCGGGCGGATGAAGAGGCAAAAAAAATAGTCTTAAAAAAAGACCGGCTGGATTACTGGCTCGGCCACGGAGCCCAATTAACTCCGTCCCTGGAATCAATTTTCAAAAAGACAAAAACGTTAGGCTAGTTTTGTTAAAATCATATAATGAGCATTCAAACTATCCGGTGGGTCGGCGGCATAAACGGTTATTTGAAAATTATTGACCAGACATCCATCCCGCATAAATTCCACTATCTCATCTGCCGTGACTGGCGCAGCGTTTTTAACGCTATCCGGAAATTGCAGGTTCGTGGAGCGCCGGCTATCGGAATTGCCGCGGCTTACGGACTGGTATTAGGTATTAGCCGCAGCAAGAATGCTCATAAATTTTTAGACGAATTAATACGAATTAAGAAAAAACTTTCTAGCGCCAGACCAACGGCGGTTAATCTTAGCTGGGCGCTGGAACGGATGTACCAAACGACCCGACAAAATTTTCACCACCCCTTACCGCTTGTCAAAAAAATACTTCTGCAGGAAGCCCGTCAAATTCATCAGGAAGACAAACAGGTTTGCCAAATGCTGGGCCGTTATGGAAACACTTTAATCAAAAATGGAGATAGGATACTTACTTATTGTAATGCCGGCGCGTTAGCCACGGGCGGTTGCGGCACGGCCTTAGCCGCCCTGTATCAGGCAAAAAAACAGGGCAAAAAATTCCGCGTTTACGCCCCGGAAACCAGGCCTTTTCTGCAGGGCGCCCGCCTGACGGCCTGGGAGCTAATCCGGTCCGGGATTGACGTCACCTTATTATGCGATAATATGATTGCCCGGCTGATGCAAGAAAAAAAAGTTGATTGTGTGATCGTTGGCGCCGACCGCGTGGTGGCTAACGGCGATGCGGCTAATAAAATCGGCACTTACGGAATTGCTTTGCTGGCCCGCACCCATAAAATACCCTTTTATGTCGTTATTCCAACTTCAAGTCTTGACCTGAATCTTTCCAGCGGCCAAGAAATACCGATTGAATACCGCCCGCCGGCTGAAGTTACGCATTTTTGCGGACGGCGCATCGCGCCTGATAAAGTAAAAGTTTATAATCCGTCCTTTGATGTTACCCCGGCCCGTTATATTACGGCGATTGTTACCGAATACGGGATTATCAAACCGCCTTATCGGAAAAACTTAAATTTAATTAAAAAAAGAGGAGGGTTATAGAATGCTGGATAAAAAAATGTACTTTATCAAAGAGCGGGTCGGTTTTGTAAAACTTACGGATACCTATGATATTTTGGACCCGGAATCAAAACAACCGCTGGGCGTGGCCAAAGAAGAAATCGGCGCGTTCTTTAAATTATTACGGCTGATTATTAATAAAACATTATTGCCCACTACGGTAAATGTTTATGAAACAAACCAGACCCAACCGGTTTTATCAATACGCAAAGGCGGCCTTTTTACTTCTAAAGTTTCGGTAATGGATAAAAACGGAACTAAAATCGGCTATTTTAAAGCAAAATTATTCGCGATCGGCGGCGGGTTCTGGGTTTATAATACACAAGGACAACAGGTGGCCGAAATCAAAGGTGATTGGAAAGGCTGGAATTTTAAATTTCTCGGACCGAACAATACGGAATTAGGCACGGTTACCAAAAAATGGGCCGGAATCGGCAAGGAACTTTTTACGTCAGCCGATAATTATATCATCTCAATCAATGACACGGTAAAAGAACAATCTCTTACGAATACGCTTCTGCTGGCGGCCGGACTGGCGATTGATATTGTTTATAAAGAAAAATCGTAACCGCTTGTTACTGATTACTTTCTTTGGTATAAAGATACCCCATCTGTTTAAGGGCATTAATCCGGCTGGGCATTGGGGGGTGGGTAGATAAAAGATTTGCCCAGAATCCTTCGCGGCTGGTGAACGACCGGCCTAAAGGGTCGGCGATACAAAGGTGAGCGATCCCGCGCCGGACAGATTTGGTGGGCGCCGCGGATTTTTCTATTTTTTCTAATGCGTTCGCCAGAGCCAGAGGATTACGAATCAGTTCGGCGCCTGAGGCATCGGCCAGATATTCCCGCCGACGCGATATCGCCATTGCCATTATCTGGGCAATGATAGGCGCGATGATTACCAGAAGTAACCAGATGATAAAGAAAAACACGGCTCCCCCGCCGCCTTTCTTGGAGGAACGACTCCGGCCCATTGAACGCATCGCCCGCGCTGACCAGTCCGACAATAAGACAATCGCCCCCACTAATGCCGCAATCAGAGTCATCAACCGAATATCATAATTTCGGATATGGCTCATCTCGTGGCTGACCACTCCCTGCAACTCATCCCGGTTAAGTTTGTCCAGCAATCCTTCGGTAATGGCCATACTGGCGTGGGCCGGGTCGCGGCCGGTGGCAAAGGCATTCGGGTCAGGGTCGGGAATAATATAAACCGCAGGCATTGGCAAGCCTGATGCAATCTTGACCTCTTCTACGATATTGTGAAACTGATGCTCTTTCAGATTAGAATGATTAACCGGTCGGGCGCCGGTGGCCGCCAGCACAATCTTATCACCGTAATAATAACTACCCAGAACCGAAATACCGGCAAAAACAAGGGCAATTATAGTGCCAGCCGGCGGAGCGCCGGTAAAAAATAAATCAAAACCGAATCCGAGTACCACCAGAATAATAATGAATAAAAATATTAGCAACCACGTGGCTTGCTTATTGTGTTTTTGTTGGTCGTAGATGTTTATCATAAAAGTATCTCTGCTTTGTGACACGTTAATTTAAAGGCTGTCATTCCGTGCTTGCCCCGCCACTACATCCCACCTCATCGGCGGGTCGACGAAGAGACGACAGTCCTAACAATTTTAAGTCAAGAACCACTACTAACCTTTTTATCCATTTTCTTGCTCAACAATAAACGTCCGGTACGACCAGAAAAATGTTTTAAGCACACCGGTAGCAAAAAATACCAAAAAAGCCACAGCCATCGGTTCGCCTTCTTTAGGCAGCGGAGCAATTAGTTTATCCGCCTGGGCCAGATAACCTAAAATACCGCCGTAAATGGCAAATTCCAGTAAAAATTTAGTGCCCACAAACGGAATTTGTAAAAGGTTAAAAATAAGCCAGGTCGCTAGGTCAGCAACAATGATTCCGCCGAGGATGGCATACGGTAATCCGGCCGGGTCCAGGTAGAAAGCCGTACCCAGATAGGCGCTGGCCCGGGCGGTAACGATACCAACAAATCCGGGAGCCAGGGTTTTCCCGGCTGATTTGATGTCGTCAAGAAAAGCCGTTCCTTTTTCGCCGATTATTTTAACCAAATTCGCTTCCGGAGAACCGGCATCTTCCGGTTGAGATTTTTGCAAATAAGATTCGGCGGCCTGCCCCGATTTTATCGGGGCCCCCCGCCATTCGTCTTCTCTTTCCGTAATTAACTTAAAACACGCCGGGCAGATCGCGCTCCGACGGATTTTTTTTAGATAAACCGGGAAAAAAGACTCATGGCAGATGACGCAAAGTTGTTTGGTGAAACTGATGGTTCTCATAAAGTAGCCCCGACTTCGCTTTGCTCCGCAAGTAAAAAGCAGTCACCTCTTCGGCGATCCGCCGTTAAGGCGGGAGAGGGGAAAGTTTATACCTCCACTTTCATCGCTTTCCGGACAGCGTCGTCTTTCACCTTAAAGACATATCCTTGAGGTAGAGATTAAATGTGATCTGGCGGACGCAGTAATACTTTTCAATATGCTGTTTATATCAGACCACCCATACGCAATTTCTTTAAGTTTCTTATCATCCATCTTAATAAACTTTTCGCCTACCTGTTTCCCATCTAATGATTCATAAAAACGCCGATAAGGGTTATCGGCAAGAACCCAGACCAACATAGATTGGATATTTGTTTTTAGTAATTCACTGACTAAAGATTGAACGAGTAATTTTCCTAATTCCTTACGCTGATATTCTTCAAGGATATAAATACCATATAATTCCCCTTTATAAAGCGGATTATTCATCCTTTCTTTTCCACCATCAACAAAACCAACTACTTTTTGCGGTTCTATTTCACCTACATAGATAATAGATTTGTTTTCCTTATTATTCAAGGTGTTAGACCACATTTTCTCTCTTTTTTCATAGGACAACTTATTCAAAACTTCATCCGGAATAATTTCCTTGTAGGCATTACGCCATGTGTCAACATGTATCCTCGCAATCGTAGACGCATCAGTTGGCTTCGCTTGTCTAACAATCATTTTATCTCTTGTCATTTTATGTAAATTTTCTGTCTATCTCTCTACGGGACAATCTCGGTTATCTAAATATCATAAAGTTAAGAAACCGCTCTGCAAACAATAATCTGCTTGGGTGAATCCGGCTTAAAAGGTGTTTCGTCATAATCACCGTATTTATGTTCAATCTGAAAACCGTTATTCCTTAATAGCGCATCTAATTCCTGCGGGAAGAAAATCCGCATATCTAAAGGTAATGTTTTCTCTCGTTGATTGCCTATCTTATTTTATATGGCTTATCTGAGCGGCTCGGTCATATACATTGTTCTCGCTAATAACCACCATGCCCTTGCCGTAAGGATTAGGATATTTGCTTACCGGACGGCGTTTTTTAGGGTCTCGCATCAGAATATCCAGCCGCGGATTAAACATATCAATAATAAATCTGCCATTTCTTTTTAGATGTTTCCTAACACAGATAAAGCAGGACTTGATATCCTCAAAGGTGTGCAGGTGGGCAATGGAGTTAAATGGGAATAAAATCACCTTGAACTTTTGGTTTAACCTAAAGTCACGGCAATCCGCTTTGATAAACCTGATATTAAGTTTCTTCTCTAAAACATTCTTTCTTGCCTGAGCCAGCATACTATCGGAAATATCCAGTCCGGTAATCTTATACCCCCGTTCGGCAATGGGGATAGCAATCCTTCCGGTTCCACAAGCCAGTTCCAGCACAGGGTCACCGTATTTCTTGACCTGCCGTAGATAAAATGGAATATCTATAGTATAGTTCTTATGTTGTACGTCATAGTGCAATCCGTTACGATAAA
>ERZ1292633.3881-Hain-H41-02um-R1-3881-length-14196-cov-4_pt1 | contig 14196 bp, 7 predicted proteins | sample MGYA00564406_ERZ1292633 | MGnify/ENA primary metagenome ERZ1292633 (study PRJEB36523, sample SAMEA6512639) | groundwater metagenome | collected 2019-01-08 | study: AquaDiva: Metagenomics assemblies of 32 groundwater samples
GCAAGGATAAAAAAATCAACGTTCTCCGTTTTTGGTATATCTGACGCGGATGGCTGTGACGGCGTGGCAATAAAAACCTTGGTTTTAGGCCAGGGGACTTGTGGGCATAATTTTTTTAGAAAAATTTCCCAGCCCAACCCGGCCAGAAAACAACGAACCGGTTTTTCACCTTGATTCTTAATCTCATTAAGGGATAAGCGGTCAAAAATTTCGTCCGGTAATTGGTTGAGTTTGTCAAGCCAGGCCGATTGGGTGAACATATTATCCTGTTACAAAAGGTTACGGAAAGGTTACAGGAGGTTACACAAGGTTACCGTAAATTCAAGTAACCTTAATGTAACATCTTGTAACTTGTTGTAACTTTTTACCTATTAATCCCCGGAAACAACAGTAATAATCCAATCGTTACTCCGGTTTCATCTCTACCCGTTCCCGCTGGATCGTCGGCTGGTTAACCGTGGTAAAAGTGGTTTTTAACCGGTTCATCAGGTAAAAAATATCAGCCGGATTGGAAATAACATCGGCAAAAATAATAAAATGAGCGACCGGTGTTGATTTATCCTCCACGCCGATATCGCCGGTGAAGCCGCCGCTTTCATTTTTTACGTTATCCAGCCGGACATAGTGGGTCGTTTTATTATCCGGCGTCAGGCAGGCAAGTGTTAATCCGCCAGGGGTAGTGCGGAGCGACCAGTGGCTGTCAGGATTCATAATGACCTGATTCCGTTCAGAAAGTATATTTCCGGTCAGATAATTAGGAAAAAGATACTTTACCGGTTCAATCAATTTTGGTTCCGTATTATAATTATGAATGCGATAAGTGGCCACGTTCATCGTCACTTCGCAGAGCGGGAGGTCGTGATAAAAAGTAAGGCGTTTGGAAAATCCGTCCGGGGTGCTGGCGTGATAACGCGTCATTAACGGTCCGTTGGCTTCGCAGGTCAAATCAAACATTGCGTTTTGGTTATCGGACCCGCCTGTCCCGTCCCGCCGTTCAGTCGAGGTTTGCCTATGGACGACGCCTTCGGTTGGAACCAGCGTGGTCGGGAACGGCGAGGCAGGTGTCTCCAGAAACGCCCGTGTTTTTTTTACGTCATAATTAATAATATCAGTATCACTCATTTTTTTTATTTCCCATCTGGTAATCCGGCCGCCGCGCCGGTCAACCAGAACTTTCATAAATTTATTTTCCACCCAGGCGTTGCCTTTTCGGGCGGATTTGGCGCTGAGTCCTTTGATCTTATAATCAGGTTTACGTTTAGGAGACTTTTTCTTAACAGGTTTAGTATCAAAATAAACACAGAAAGAGCGGGTTGAGTCTTTGGTCAGTGTGCCGTTGATTCGCCAGAAGAGATTAACATCCGCGTTGTATTTCGGATTGAAATCAGGTCGCGGGTCGCTTTGAAAAGGAATTTCGGTTAACGGGCTGCCGTCCGCCGAATACTCAATGACCCTGGTAGAGTTTAAATCAAATTCTTCATCAGGCCCCGATGATATCGATATCGGGACAGGCCCCGATGAGATCGGGGTCTCAGGGCGTAATTTTTTTAATTCTTCCAGTAATTCGGAAAAATTCAGATGGACTTCAGTTGGGTAATCGGTTCTTTCTTCATAATTCTCTATTTTTAATTTCACCCGGTAACGCCAGTCCCGGTCCCACCAGCGGAAAATTTTCGTTACCTCCGGAGTTGATGAAACTAACGACGGAGTAATTAACCGTTGTGGGAATGTTTTGGTTTCCAGGTTAAGGGCGAAAGGTTCGGGGAGCGTTTCATTTAAAGTGAAATCGGCTAATATATTTTTTAATTGCGTCTGCTTGGCAATATAAAGATTATTTAATCCGGTAAATTTATTCAGATTTTCTTTTAAGAGGTGCTGGCGGTAAACCGGCTGCCAGAGGTTAAGATAAATAGTTTGCAAAGCCGCGGCGTTACGTGAGAGTTCTTCCATGATTTTATTCGATTTTTCAAGATTAATTATGACGGCCTCGCGGTCATAACGCTGTTCCGAATAAGTGGTGCGGTAAAGTTGGGCGAGTGATTCGGTTTGTTGGAATTTATCGGCGAGGTGTTCCCAGCGCCGGGCGGCCAGGAAAAGATAATCCAGTGTTTCCTGATGCCGCCGGGCTTTTTGTTTTAGAATGACCGAGCGGGCAGCTGAATCCTGCGCGATTTGCTTGATGGTTTTAATCCGGTCCGGGAAATCTGCTACGGTTAAGGAAAACCGGCTGGTAAACGGGTCGCTCCATAAAAGATTATTCGTGCTGTCCGGAAAATTCAAAAGGGTATGCGGTTGAGCCAGTTGGTTTATTAATTCGGGGCCTTCGTCGCCATCCACCCCGTAGAAACTATAAGTAAATTTCCGGTTAAAGACCGATTCGTTGCTCCGTTCCGGCAGCCAGGCGCATTCGGCGAACCAGGTAATCGGATACCAGGCCAGGTCCGTAAAATTTTCACCGTCCCCGCCTGGACGGGGCCAGCTCGAACAGAGCATTGCGCCCATCACTTTTTCCTGCCAGCCCTCCTGTAAAAAATACTTGATGTTAGCGGTGGTTTTGGGGATGACCGGAAAAATCTGACGTTCGGACCAGAGGCCGGGGCAGACAAATTGTTCCAGGTGCGCATTTTTGAGCGGGAGAATAAAAGAGCGGTATTGATATTTTTGAGACGAGTCCGAAGTCTCAGGGCTAAACTGCCAGTTCATCGCGATAGCGCCGCGGGGAAGTTTTTCAATAATTCTTTGGTGTTTTAAAGATGCGTCCGCCCAGAACATAATTTTTTCATGATAAGGTTCCAGGACGTCCATTAAATTATGAAAATGACGGTTATAAATATCGTCAAAACCACCTTTCAAAAATAAATCACGGCTGCTATTTTCCGGATTATTCCAATCGTAAGGGTTGCGTCCGGAGGCATCACGCGGTTCGGCGCAATTGATATGAAAAAATTTTGATTCGTAAAGCGGAATTAGTTCCCGGTAAATTTCTGATAAAAATTCATACGATTCTTTTTTGACCGGCGAGAGAACCAGCGGATTTTGTTGATTATCGGCCAGATGTTGATATTGAGGTAATTTGAGAATGGAATCCAGCGGACTGAATGATTGAAAATTACCGACCAGTTCAATTTGATATTTTTTGGCGTAAGCGACTAATTCTTTAACTTCTTCCGGTGTTAACACATCAGGCGTAGAGGTAATTTGGGGATGTTTTTTGAAATGAAAAACATTTTCCGTATAAAGCGTGAGCATATTAATCTTATAAAAGGCCAGCGTTTGGATGATTTTTTTCAGATATTCCATCCGGGGGAGAGGCGAACGGCTGATATCAAGTTGCAGTCCGCGGTATTTAAAATCCGGCCAGTCGGTGATGGTTACGCCGGGGACGAGGACTGAATCAAACCGTTGGTTCATCAGTTGACGAATGCTCTGGGCTCCGTAAAAAAGTCCGCGGGAGTGGTTGGCTAAAATAAAAACCGCTTCAGGGGTAACGCTGAGCAGATAACCTTCTTCACCCAACGATTCATTAGGCATTAAACCGATTCGCCTGGTTCGTTCACGGATTAACCGGTCGCGTTGAGGGATTCCCAGCAGGATGATTTTTTTATTTTTGGGAATCAGGGAATCGTTAACCAGCACCGGAACATCAATATTCCAGATATTTTTTAAGTCTTCCCTGATGAGTTCGGCGCTCAGGCGGTCATATTCGTTATGGTTACTTTCCAGTAAAATCAGGAAATTATGGTCAATCAGGCAGGGGAGTTGGGTTGTTTTAATCTGGCGGGGCTGGGGGATAATTTTTATTTCGGACGGGACGGAAGATTGAGATAACCAGTCATCCGGTCCGGTGCCCCGGCAGCCGGAGAAAAAAGAAAGAATTCCTAAAACAAATATGCCGTTACAGTTAAATTTCTTTATTAATGTTAAAAGGTAATGCCGATATACCTTATATTTAAAAACTATGTCATATCGGCATAATCCCAATAAGTTTTTCATATTTCTGTATTTATAATATAGCGGCGATCCCGTCTCGGCGGGGTCGCTTCTTAAATGGCGGGGACCCCGATTAGGTCGGGACTCCACTGTCGTTTCGCAAGCCCCGCCGCTACAGAGAGTTTTAATTGAAGCACATCATATTATTTGCCGTTCATACTGAACCTGATAGAGTTTATAATAAATACCGCGTTTAGTCAAAAGTTCCTGATGGGTGCCTGTTTCGGTATTTTCCCCTTTATGAATTACATAGATGCGGTCAACATTCTGGATGGTTGACAACCGGTGAGCGATGATGATTGAGGTCATCTTTTTGACCATCTTTTTAATGGCCAGTTGGATGTAATATTCGGTCTCCACGTCCACTGACGAAGTTGCTTCATCAAGTATCAGGATCGACGGTTCAAATGCCATAGTCCGGGCGAAGGCGAGCAACTGGCGCTGGCCGGCTGAAATGGTCATCCCCCGTTCACCGATCCGGCTGTCGTATTGGTTGGGTAATTTTTCAATAAAGGTGGAGGCAAAGATATCTTCGCAGACGTCTTTTACTTTACTCTTTGTAATAGTTTCATCCCAGAGTGAGATATTGTCATTGATCGTGCCGGCGAAAAGGAAAACATCCTGAAGAATAATACCCAGACGCCGGCGGAGGTCTTCTTGTTTCATCTCTTTGATGTCAAGGCCATCAATCAGGATCCGGCCCGAATCCACATCATAGAAACGGCAGAGCAGGTTAATCATAGTTGATTTGCCGCTGCCGGTGACGCCGACCAGGGCAACGTTTTCGTTCTTCTTTATTTTAAACGAGATGTTCTTCAGAACCGGTTTCCCGGGTTCGTATGAGAACGTGACATTGTCAAACTCGATCTCATGTCCCATGGGGTCTTCTTTAAGGTTCTGCGGTATGGCCGGGTTCCGGACATCAATCGGCGTATCTAGGATTTTGAAGATGCGTTCGGCTGAAGCCATGGCACCCTGGAACATTAAATATTTATCGGTCAAGTCCTGGATCGGACCGAAGAAATTAACGCTGTATTCCAGAAATGTATAAACCATTCCGTAGGAGATCGCGTCTTTCAGGACCAACCCGCCGCCGAAATATAAAAGCAGGGCAATGACCGTGCCTCTCAGTATCGCGACCGACGGTGTAAAAACCGACTGGTAAATTACAGCCCGGCGGGAAAGGTCAAAGTGCTCGTAATTTATGCCGGAGAATTTCTTATGGGTTTTGGGTTCCTGATTGAATACCTGAATCACCTTTATGCCGGAAATGCTTTCAGCCAGAAAGGCATTTAATTGCGCCAGTTTTTTCTGCACGGTCCGGTAAGTCGTTCTTAGTTTTGGCTTGAATATTGCAGTCAGGGTCAGCAGAATTGGCACGACCGATATTACAATCAGCGCTAATTTATAGTTCAGCCAGAACATGGCTATCACCAGAACGCCAATCATAAATATGTCGTTCACTACGGTGACCATCGCCACGGACAGGAAATCACCTATGGCATTGACATCGTTGGTTACCCTGGTAACCAGCCGGCCCACCGGCTGTTTGTCATAGAAGCCCAGGGACATATTTTGCAGGTGTCCGAATGTCTTCATCCTGATGTCAAAGATAATCCGCTGGCCCAATTTTGACAAGGCGTAACCCTGCCAGATACTTAACAGCAGGCAAATAGTTATGTTAGCCAGGCAAGCCAAAGCCAGCATCATAAACATCTGTTTATCAGCCTGACCTGGTTGCAGTTCATTTAACGCCAGACCTTGCAACCTGGGTCCAATGGCGACTCCCAGCACCGTTAAAACAAGTGTCAGGAGGATGATGAAAACCGCCAATCCTTTATAGGGTTTGGCAAAGACCAGAAGCCGTCTGGCTAAACTCAGGTCATATTGCTTGTCAACAATGTCATCTTCCTGGTGATACGTTTGCATAATTATTCTACCGACGCAGTTTAGTCCCTTTCCAATTGTTCTTTGATATTCTGGTATTCGCAGAATCTGGCATAGGCATTATTTTTATTAATCAGTTCCGAATGGGTTCCCTGCTCAATAATTTCTCCTTTATCCATAAAGACAATAAAGTCAGCCAGGCTCATCACGGCCAAGCGATGCGAGACTACAATTATGGTCTGCCGCCTCGTTTCGAGGCGAGCCTCGCCCTGCTGGGCGGGGCTCCGGGATTTATTCTCGATGATATTCCTGAGGATTTTCTGTTCGGTTTCATAATCCACGGCCGAAAAACAGTCGTCCAGAAGCAGCAAAGGCGGATTTTTCATCAATGCCCTGGCTAAGGTAATCCGCTGGCGCTGTCCGCCTGAAAGGTTAATGCCTCTTTCGCCCAGATAGGCGCCATATTTCTGGGGCAAAGAATCAATGGCTTCGTGCATCACCACCGATTCAGCCGCTTGAATGATTTGTTCATTCCCGAAATAATCGGGACTCCGCCGCCGCTCCGCAGCCGCCGCAGTATCTAATCCAAAGGTTAGGTTATCTTTGATGGTATCCGAGAAAAGGAAGACATCCTGAGGCACGAGGCCCATCATTGAGCGCAAGTCCTTAATTGAATAGTTCTTGATATTAACGCCGTTAATCAGAATCTCGCCCGAGTCGGAGTCGTAAAACCGGCCCAGCAGATTGAGCAGGGTTGTTTTGCCTGAGCCAATGGGCCCGGTAATTGCCACGGTGGAATTAGCCGGAATCTTAAGATTGATGTTCTTAAGCGCCGGCATCGTCTGGAAATTATCCTGTTGGGGTATTCCGTCCGGAGATAATTCCGGTATCTTGTGTGAGAAGTTGACGTTTTTGAATTCCACCTCCAGATGGTTGGTATCGGGCACGGGTTGGGCGCCTTCATCCTGTACTTCGGGCTTAATATCAAATATCTGCAGCAATCTTTTCAAAGAGGCCGAAGCCCGTTGATAGATCGTCATGGAAAATCCCAATCCGGCCATCGGCCAGGCAATCCGGCCCAAAAGTTGCATAAAGGCCACCAAATCACCCGGCGTTATTTTGCCGTCAATTACCTGTAACCCGCCCATCAGGAGTATGACGAATGCGCTGAAACCGACGTTGAATCCCAGGAACGGATGAAAAAATGATGAAAGTTTAGCCAGAGAAAGATTCTTCTTCAGATAGATATCATTCGCATTGCGAAAACGGTTTAACTGGGTTTCCTCTTGGGCAAATGACTTAACCACCCGGATGCCCGAGAAATTCTCTTCGGCTGACTGGGATATGCCTGATAAGGATTTTTGCACCTCGTCGCTTTTAGTATGCAGGCGTTTACTGATAGACCGCACAAAAAAAGGTATCAGGGCGCAGCTGAGAATGGTGTAGAGCGTCAAACTCGGGCTCTTGCTGATCATAATGAACGGCACCATTATAAAATAAAATGAAATGTCCATTATGATGAGTGCCCCGTCGCCCAAGAACATCCGCACCCATTCAACGTCACTGGTGGCGCGTGACATAATATCGCCGGTCCGGGCATTGTGGAAGAAATTCATGGACAGTTTCTGGAGATGGCTAAACAACCTGTTTCTGATATTGTTGGCAATCGAAAGTGAAGCGCTGGTAAATAAATAACGCCACCAGTAGCGCAGAAATCCCTGGATGACTACCCCCGCAAAATAAACCAGCAGGATTAAACCCAGATGCTTCACGGCTTCGGCCAGCCCTATTTTCCCGCTGAGGCCGCTGATCATACTGTCAAACGCCAGCCCGGTCAGCAAGGGCAGGGAAACATCAATAATGTCAACGATAAAAAGCGCTAAACCCGCAATGATGTATTTATTGGAGTGTCCCTTTAAAAACGGCAGAAATAACTTCAGGTTCTTGAACATAATTATATGAGGTTATATCATTCTATGAAAAAAACAAGAAAAAGCAGTAATGTTTGAAAGCAGTTAGTGCATCCTTAATTATTTAGCCGTTTGAAGCCTACGACACTGAAGAGGATGGGCTTGCCCATCCTCTTCTCTGGGGGTGATGATGAAAATGCGGGTGCAGGGGTTAGTTTTTTTCTAAAAAAAATAAAAATCCAGTGGACAAAAGGCAATCATCGGTTATACTGATTATGGAGGAAATAAGAGTCCTCGATAAAGGCAAACTCGTCGAAAGACGGGGACGCAAAGCTAAAGGGCCTAATCCCTGCACCACGTAGGGTTCAGGATGATGGCAGCCTGGCCGCCGAAAGGATAAAAAAGTGTTGCAACTTTTTTGCGGGTGTATTATAATAAACCCACTGTTTCTTTTCGGCAATCCAGGATGCTCTGACGGAGGGGGCTGAAAAGAGAAGTGGGTTTTTTTCTAACCACTGATTTCCGTCAAAGGCGGAAACACGGATTAAAAGGCATATTGATATGATGAAGCAATCTAAATTAAACGATCGCTTTAGCCAGAGTGGCTTAACTATGGTTGAAGTTATCGTTGCGATGACTCTTCTGACGGTGGGCGTGGTCTTTATCCTTTCCGTGATGGTCTCGGCCCTGCAACAGCGCGAGGTGTCGCGGGAACGGGATATCGCCAAAAATGCCGCGGTGGCTAAACTGGAAGAAATTAAAGCATACACTTTTAGCAGTATCTACACAACGTATAACCAAACCTATTTTAACGTGTCCGGACTGGTTAAACGAACCGACAAATCTGATGAAGGATACAGCCAGGTGAATAACAGCAATGTCAATTTATTAGATGTGACCGTGACGATTTACTGGAAAAGTACGACCGGTAAGGACGAAGACATGGCGATGTGGACAATGGTCGCCCCTTCTTCTCCATAATATAAAAAATCTAAAAAATTATGAAAAAAGAATCGGGGATGACGTTAATGGAAGTAATGATTGCCGCGGCCATATTTACGGTAATGATGAGCGGAATTATGTATATTCTTTTAAGCGGACAGGATATGTTTAATCAGGGGTCGGCTCAATCAGTTGTTGAAACAGAAGGGCTCCGACTGCTTGACCGGGTGTCCAGCGACCTGCCCGAATGTAAAATAATCACCGCTCCCATCACCAATAATAACCACGCGATTTTAACAATTCAGATTCCGGTTATTTCCGGCACATCTTATTGGTCCAGCACCGGCACTATTTACTGGGGCGCCGATGGAAACCAGGACTGGACGATTACCTATCAGTTTGAAACTGATAGTACTAACACCCGGGATGAAATCGTTACTCAAAAAGATTATAACCGGGATAACGACATTAATGATAAGTTTGCCATAGGTAAGATGGTTAGAATAATTAAGAACGGAGCCGGAGCAGAACAAAGTCGCACCACCTTATGTGCCAATATCATTGTCAATTGGAATAACACCAGTCTGAGTCCCTATACGCCAAGTGCTGTTTATTACGGTTTTGACCTGGATGTAAACTCCAACGGTGCTTCAGACCCGCTTTTTCAACGTCTTAATTATCTGGGTAATGAAGATTCAATTAATGGTACCCGGGTAAAACTTAATTTCTATCTTTCTAAATTAGGGGCTAAAAATGAACCGATTTTTATTAATGTGGCCAGTGAAGAAAAATTAATTAATCCGCAATCGTAACAACAGATTACACTGATTTCAAGAATAGTCCGCCTTAGGCGGAACACGGATTAAATCTGTGTAATCTGTTTTAATCTGTGTAATCAGTTGTAAAAGGAGGTCGATTATGAATACGAAACAGAGTGAATCCGGCTCAATCCTGATTGTAACCATATTTATTATGATGATACTGATTGGATTTGGGGTTGGGTATCTGGCCATGACCTCAGCTCAGTTTAAGCAGACTGAATCCAGCATAACTTATCAGACTTCATTGGAATCCGCCTGGGCCGGATTGGAGATGGCTAAAGTGACCATGGTTAACGGTCACGATACCACGATCCAGCCCTGGACGCCGACCGGTTCGGTAGCCGGCGCCTTAGGGTGGGATGATGAATTACAGGCCAGCAATACCAATGAATCTACCCTGGACTTGACGGCAACGCCCATCAATATCGGAACCGATACCAGCCAGTTCCGGTTAGTCCGGCTGATTAATTATCACGGTACCTCTTTTGGGGTGTGGATGACTGATAACAACGATGGCGACGGCAACCTGTTGAATGACAGCGACGACCTGGTGATTCTGGATATCCCGGCCGGATTAATGCAGCCGGTGATAACCGACCCAACCGTTGATATCCAGCACAAATTCCACTCGCTTTTTGAAGCAATCGTGCAGTATAAACCGCCGCTTTACGAGCCGCATAATGCGGTGGTAACCGGCGGTTCATTACAAATTTCCGGTAATGCCAACATTAACGGGCAAAACGGAAACGTTTACGTTAACGGTAACCTGACCGTAACCAATAATGCCATAGTGGAAGATACGGCCTATGCGACCGGCACTGTTACGGTTAACTCACCGGCCACGGTCGGTTCCAGGCAGCCCAATTCCCCGACTTTTGACGTCCCGCCGATTACCCCTTCGGATTATGCCTCGTTTGCCGATTATACGTTGAAAAGCGACGGGAAGATTTATGACCAGTTCGGGGTTGAATACGCCGGCGCACTTGGTTGGGCTTTCAGCAACGGCCAGTGGGATTACAACAGTAACGATGCTTATAATTATACTTTTTATATTCAGGTTGACGACCCGATGGCTAATAAAGCAGCCACCGCTATTAGCGGTTCTCCTAATAACTGGCAGGTTACTTTAATTTCCAACGGTTCCATTAAGGTTACGGGTACACCGACAATGACTCCCAAGCAACCGGGCACCTTGATGATTGCCGGAGGAGATATCTCGATTAAAGGTGGTGTCAGTAATACTTTTAACGGCGTGATTGCCACGCATGAACAGATTGAACTGCTCGGCACCCCGAACATTACCGGTTCCATTCTGGCGGAGGATGCGGTTGATACCCATGATGTCGTATCCACCGGCAGCACTTTTGATCTATCGTTGAGCGGTACGACTAATATTACTTTTAACGGGGCCGTAACCACTATTCTTGATGCCGGCGACCCTTATATTAAGATTATGGGGATAAAAAAGATAAAATAATAGAGCGTGTTCAAAAAGAGTAGATTTAGGTTTTTTGACCCGAATCTAAAGAGTAGTTTCTGGTCTCCTGACCCGAAAACAGCTAAATAGAAACAGGTCAGGAGCCCTGTTTCTACCCTCTCAAAAGGGCGGGGATTTTTAGACACGCTCAATAAAATTTTTTGCGAGAATTTTATGCCTAAAACAATATTGATAATGATGCTGGTTATGGGCACTTTTATGTTAGCCCCGTCCCGGCGGGGCAGTTTACGGGCTGATGAAATTATCCTGAAAAACGGCGCTATCATGGAAGGTAAAATTATCAGCGATGATGGTCAGGAAATAGTTTTAAAGGTTGATTACGGGCAGGTCGTTTTGAACCATGACGAGATTGCCTCGATTGAAAAATCAGAATTTGTGCCTAAAGAGGCGTCCGGTTCGGATACCATCATAGAGCCATCGTTTTTACCTGTTTTACCCCCTGATGAAAGCAAGCCGGATACACCGGCTGGGCCCGATAATCCGCCTAAGGCGGACGGGGCTGGCGAGTCAGTGATTGAGGAGTCTAAAGATGTCTCTCTGGTTCCGGTTGAAATAGCACCGATTACTCCGACGGTTATAGATAACGCCGATTCTCAAAAATCAACCTTAACTATCAAATTAAAACTCAGTAATGAGGGCAAGACAGGATATCAACAAGCCATTAATAACGCGGTTAATAAATTGGTGGTTAGAATCAGTGAAGATCTGTCAACCGTTCAGAACCTGATTGAGGAGTTAATTGCCGCGGCTAAGGAAGATATCCCGTATATGATTGAACTCCTTAACCAGATTGAAGAACCCAATGTTTTACGCTGGGTTATTTATGCGTTGGGAGAGACCAAAGATGCCGGCGCGATTGAATTCCTTTTGCCCAAGTTGAATGATAAAGATGAAACCGTTCAGAAAGCAGTGGTGGATGCTCTGGTAAAGATGGAAGCGCCGGGAATTATTGGTTTTTTTCGGGAGCAAATAAAAGCTGGATCTTTCCCGCCGGCCGTGATGGTCGGAATGATTAATGCACTGGGGCGGGCTAAAGATAAGGCCTCTATTTTCCTTTTACTTGACTTGCTGGATAATAAAAATAACGATATCCGTTACGCTGCTTCGCATTCCGTCGTTAAACTTTTTGAAATCAGCGGAGAAGGCGAGTACCAGATTGATGTCGTGGCCGTATTGAAAAATAAACTTATCGGTGGTTCGCCGGTTATGAAAAAAGAAATAGTTAATATTCTCAACCAGTTAAAAAATCCGGAGGCGACGGATCTGCTGATTGAGTTATTAACCGATGAAAATGAAGAAGTGAGAAGTATGTCGGCCATTGCGATCGGGAACCTGGGCATTACGGACCATAAGATTATTGAATTCCTGGGAATCCGTTTATTAGAAGAACCTAATACCTGGACGCAGATGCAGATTATTCAGGCGTTACAGAAAAGTAATGATTACTCAGTCATACCGATAATGATTGAGGGTTTAAAAGACCAGGAGGAAAACATCCGGCTCTGCGCCGCCCGGGCGCTTAAGACCATCACCAAACGTTCTTTCGGTGATAATTACAGTGCCTGGAAGGGCTGGTGGGATACGCTCCAGGGAAAAAATTGAGATTTTGTTGAGCTACGGGGGTATAAATAGTGAGTCCTTGCCCGTTAGCGAAATCCCGACCTTTCGGGGATGTTTTTGTAATTATTTAGCCGAATGAAATTGTTCGTCTCCGCTCCGCCAGGGCGGGGCGGACAGGCAGACCCGAAGCCAAAACTATCGCCAAAGGCGATAAAGTTGATTCGAAAAGTGAATCGCTTACTCACTTGGAGGCTATTAATCTTTGTCCATTCGGCATCAGTGGTATTTAAAGATTTCTTCCCTTCTTCTTCCAACTCTTGTATTATTTTTTGACATCCGCATTAATCACGTTTTCTGGTCCGGTCTGCTCCGTGGTTATTTTAGTTGACTTTTTCATTCAATCATTTATAATAAAAATAAATTTTTCTTCCGGGGAAATTAAGGGTGGTAATATGGGATTAAAAGGTGATCTAACTACTTTCAGTCTGGCCGAGGTATTCCAGATGATTGCCACAGCCCGGAAAGAGGGCACGTTGGTTGTGGAGGACGGGGAAAGCCGGAAAGTCATCTATTTTAGTAACGCCGGCGTCAAATTGCTGTCTTCGGGAACCAGGAAATACTTGCCGTTGGGAGAACTTTTAATTAAAGCCGGGTTGCTTACTTCAGTTCAATTAAAAGATGCGCTGGCCCGCCAAAAAAGAAGCCAACGTAAATTAGGTGAAATTTTATGTGACCTAGAGATTGTTAAACAGTCGGATATTGACCAGGCCGTCCGGCAGCAAATTGAGGAAGAGATTTACGACCTTTTTACCTGGCCCCAGGCCAATTTTGAATTTATTGAAGGCGACCTGCCTGAAGAATTCAAAGAAAAAGAACATCAGATTACTTCCCTGCACTTCAACGTTAACGCCCTGATTTTTGAATCTGTCTGCCGGATTGACGAATGGCAGTTAATGAATAAAACGATCCCTAATCATAACATCATTATATCCCTGACTGCCAAAGGCGTTCAACTTAAATCTAACGAGCAATTGGATTCGGAAACGAAATCTATTATTCTCCTGATTAATAACGAACGAACGATTGACCAGGTTATTAAAGACTCGCCGTTTCCTCGTTTTAACGCGGCCAAGGTTATTTGCAGTTTGGTAAAAGATGCGGCGGTTCGGGAAATTGCAACGGAAGAAATTAAAAATTTGGCGGAGCAAGCCCAGCGCTCCGGCCAGACGGAAAAAGCCCTGCTTCTTTACAGGCAATTCCTTAAATTTAATCCGAGAGATCTTTCGGCTAATCAAAATGTCGCCGGGATTCTGGAGTTAATGGAACGGACGGTGGAAGCCGCCCATCAATATAAGCAAGTGGCTGATATTTTGGCGCAAAAAGAAAAATGGGATGAAGCGGCTTCGGCTTACCAGAAAGTTATTAAATATTCCGGTGATAATATTGATGCTCACCAGGCCCTTTTCGGGTTATTGATGAAACGATTCGGCTCCGTCCCGCCCTTTTTGCAAAAAGGGCGGGGCTCCGCTCACCGCCCCGAGCCTGCCCCCATTCGATCGGGGCCTGCCGAGGGCGGCCCGTCCCGTCC
>ERZ1292633.3882-Hain-H41-02um-R1-3882-length-14195-cov-7_pt1 | contig 14195 bp, 1 predicted proteins | sample MGYA00564406_ERZ1292633 | MGnify/ENA primary metagenome ERZ1292633 (study PRJEB36523, sample SAMEA6512639) | groundwater metagenome | collected 2019-01-08 | study: AquaDiva: Metagenomics assemblies of 32 groundwater samples
GATCCTGGCATTGCGGACCGCCGCTCGCATGAATGTCGCACCCGTCGAGGCGCTGTTCGCGACGTAGGACCACAAGGCTTTGTCGGCCGCGCTATCCTTTCTCATTAAACGAGGCCATATCAGCGAAGAGCAGGACTCCAGGTGAACGACGTCAAAGCAACGTTGATGCGGGATCGGGCACTGGAGGCCGTTAATGCCTCCTCCAACGAGAACGAATCGGATGATACCGCGTATATTCAGGATGCGTTGAAAGTCTGGGAACCGCGCGACGGTTCGCATCAACAATGGGAAGTCGCTAACATCGTCGATGACCACGGTGACCGCTTCGTCGCTACGACGCAGCTCGGTCCACGGCAGGCGCGCCGAGGCGTGGCCCCCCACAATGAGCTGCACCAGCCGCTTGAACATGGATTTCAAAAGTTGAGTCGATTTGTACTCGCACTCCGGGGGACCTTCGAAACATGAATCCGAGAGGGCACCGTGGTCGTCGCGCGGGAGGAGATCTCCCGGGGTGACGTACAGCACGGTGGGCTGACAAGTGTCGTAGCACCTGCTCTTGGAATCGACGATCAGAGAACCGGCGAGGATGCTAGCAATTGTTTTGCCGGAACCGCATTCGCCCTGCACGAACGTCAGTGTCGGCGAAGGAGGATACCAGCCGCTCAGAATTGAGAAACTCTGCTGGATGCTGCGATGATTCCGATAATTGTAATGTGCACGTTGCTGCCGGTACAGACTGTCGAATGACGCCGAGCTGCAAATGACGGGGCAGTCGAACACATAGACGACGTTACCATTAGTACATGCCGCGTCGGTGAACGTCAACGATTGTGGGCGGAAGAGCGATTCCAACTGGGCGATCGCCGATACGCGTTCGGAACTACCGCTGAGGCACCGTAGGACCCGTTTGATGGGGTCATCGGGCGCCGCTGCCTGGACGGCATCGTGGATCGCCATGGTGGACAGATGCCCGTGGTTGTTTGCAAGTGCCTGACGCACGAACACACGTAACTGTTCATTTTCGCTAGATGTCACAAGTTGCCACGGCAGGCGGAAGCGCTCGACCAGGTGCTGCAGAGCCTCCACCGCGTCCTCCAGGCGCCCCTCAACGAGCGCGAGTGTCGCCGCGTCATCGGCCCCGCCGTCGGCCGGCAGCCGTGCGCCAGGGCCCGCGACTGCCGGCTGAAGAGTCGTCGGCGGTACAGCGGTGCCGACCCCCGCGGACGATGGTATGGCACCGGCCGCCGCTGGGGGGCGGAGTTGCGGCTCGGGGACGGCTACCACCACCACCTCCTCCTCGAGAACGTCACCGCCGCGGCGCCCCGCCTTTCCACCGGCAAGTTTTGGTGTCCGAAGTGTGGAGGTCACGGTGGGTTCCATGGTTTTTTTACACGGCCCTACATCCAAAGCCAAAATAACCACATGATCGAATTAGAGCGGCCCTACATGGCAACCCAGAACAGCAGAAAAGCAAAGGATTCGACGGCGGCGTCGGCAAAAATGCAATAGATTTTTGCCCGGTTTGACAGATGGGAGTGAAATGCGTTGAGCCGGTCGGTGATCGCGCCCTGACTCGAACCCCCTTTTCGCGACTACATAATGGAATCGTATGAAGCAAACCGCTTCGAATTCGTCCTCCACAGGTCCGAACCCGGGCACGACGACGGTCGTCGGGAAGCCGTCTTAGCAGCTGCCGTTGCTGGAACTAGGCTGCAACTGTTGTCCAACCGCTGCCGTAGTTCCTGGGGGTCGTCGATTTTCAACAGTTCGTCAATACAAATCACCACCACGGCTACATTTCCGCCCCTAGGATTGGTGGGAATCGGAGCCGATCTGGCTGTTAGACTGCATTGTCGAGCGAGTTAGCCGCTTCTTCGTCGCACGATGGCAGCAAGGTCAACCACAAATTTACGCGACCGTGGTAAAATCGGTCGGCCGTGGGATTTTGTTGGCCGTTTGCCCTAACAAGGTGGCCGAAGGTCTCTCACTTTCAATCCTCCTCGTCGTCGTCCACCGTTGCCGAGTTGCATTGTACGCGGTGTCGCCGCGACTCTGCTCTGTTGCCGCACGTCGCGATTGCGGAACCGACACAGCAAAGTCGACGCGTCCGGACTCACCTCGCCGTGCGTCCGCAAAGCGATGGCGTTGTCTCTCTTGGTTCATGGCAGCGCCGACGACGACCCCCCTCCCCCCTGTTGACTACCCGCCATCGGGTTGATGCGTGGCGCTTGACTCAGATCGCGGGGAGGGCAATGTGTGGGTCGTGCTGATCTCAGCCCTCCGCGACTCACTTTTAGGAGCCTTTCCCGTATTCACGGCTCCTCTCTCTACCCTTTTTATTTCTGTCTGTTTCGCAACAGCATCAGTAACTGGTTTGGCTACATGAGAGAGAGAGAGCGGCCACTTCGCGGGCAAAAGCGAAGGACGCCACCGTCGTTTCCTGCGCGCATCCCAGCGCATGGAAAAAAAATCGTCAGACGTCGAACCGCTGCACACGCGTCTCTTCGACGACGGCGATCGTCTCATGCCGTTCCGCCTCTCGCCGCTGCTTCTCTTGTTGCACGTGGCTGACCTGCCAGCTCAGTCGCTCCCTGAACGACTGACTCTGCTGCAGCGTCGCGAGCTCGGCGTTGCGCTCCGTTTCGGCCTGCGACGCGATACCAACCGTCAGCGGCGCTTCCTCCTCGTCGTCCGATGGAGGTGGTGTGATGTCGTGTCGCTGTTCAAATATATCCGCTTCCGCCTCCGTGCAGAAGACGTCTTCGTGCAACATCGGGTTCAAGAAGAGGGATGAGAGGTCCACCGTGCGCATACCCACTCGCGCCATCTGTCGGCCCACAATGACCTGGTTGACCACGACCGACAACGTCGGAACAATCACCGTCGCGATGAACAAGGCGGCGACGAACATCATGTAGCACGTCGTCCACAGGAGCATCAGCAACGACAAGCCCTCGTCATCCCCGCGACTCAGTAGCACACGATGGAGCGCGGCCCAGCCAAGCAGGCCGATGTTGTGCACCGACCCCGCCCGGTACATTGTATCGACCCACGGATTCACATAGGGCTGCGACCAAAACATGAACAACCCGAAGGCGATCTCGACGCTCGCGGACACGATGAATTGGGTCATGGACTCCTCCGCGAGATACACAAGCGGCGCGAGAACGGCGACTTTCTGCAGCAGCAAAAACGGAGTTAAGTTCATCCATTCAAACTCGAGCGTTTCGTAAAGGGTCTTCATTTTGGACAAGTCGACGGCGAGGAAGCGCTCCCATTCTGGCATGCTGAGCACATCGAGCTTGGGGACGGACACCATAAAGGAGAACAGGGAGCGACTGGTGACCTGTGGCAGAGCCGGCGCGAAAAATCGCGCCAATCGGCCCACGAGCGGTTCTTCCTCCGCATCATCGTCCTCGGCCGCCGCCTTCCGGAGCTCGTCGATCAAGTCGGAGTCCGTCGCGAGGTAGAAACGGCGGTACGCACGGTGGAAGAAGACCTTTTCCAGGATGCTCCGGCGTCGCCAAAGCGACAGAAATAGCACGAGGGGCGTCAGGGCGCCCACGATCGTGAGCTCGGTGAGTACACAGACGAGCAAGAAGAGCCACCAGGGATCGGGGTTGCTCCAGCACCGATCCGTGTAACATTTAATTTCAGGGTCGCAGGCCAGAAACAGCATGCAGGTGCGCATCACGGGGAAGTAGAGCACGGGGTTGAGTGAAATGGCCACGAACGCGATGACGCCCGACACCCCCATCGCTTTGAGCGCGCGGAAGGAGGTGACGATCGACACCAGGAGAAACTGACCGAGGCTCGTACGAGTGTGGTCTTGACAAATCGCGTATGGACACGAGGTGCCGTCGCGAAACGCTCTCCCGCACACCAACATGGTACCTGCGATGCGGGGGCAGCGCGCTCCGTTCGTCACAATGCAGCACTCGAGCGGATTCTCAGTAATGTCGGTTTGCGTCCGTTCGTTCAAGAATCGGTGGCACATGGGGCAACGGATGCCCACGTGCTGCAGCGGCACTCGTGTGTCGCCGTGGTCGGCGACCCCAACGGCCGTGTCGCCGCCGTCGTGATGAATGAGCCAGTCCACGCCGGATGGCACGCATGGCGCGGGTGTCAAGTCCGAAGGAAGCACGTGCACACGATTGGATCGACGCGCGCCATCGATATGCTGGTCGACGGCGACACAAATACGGGGGGTCATGACGTAGCGCAGGAGCGGCAACTGCTCGTGGAGTACCGTGTTGGGCTGTCGTTCGAACCCATCTTCGTCGACCTCGTGTAGCTCCGCTGCGGTGTCTTCTGCGACAAAACCGGCAGCCCACGAGGCGTCCTTCGAACCTCGGCGCGACGAGACGCCCCCAAGCCGTCCGCGCGTGGAGCTCTTGGGTGCATCCATGAGCAGTTTGGAACCCTTCTGCGTTGCTTCACCCCCTGCCCCCACCCCACCTTTGGCCCCTTTCCCTTTCTGTTTGCGCCGCTTGTCTTCCTTTACCGCGGCGTTGTACAGCTTTGGCCGATCCGCCGCGTCGCGGCGCAGAACGTACTGTGCGGTGTGACGGAGCCACGATTTAAAATCGGACGCGATGAAGTAGATCATCGTGAATGACAGCAGGAGGGCGAGTATGAAGGTGCCCACAATGGTAAAGAATCCGAACTCGGGGATAAATTTTTCGAAATCGAAGGCCAAGACGTCGAGGACGGTGTTGAGGTACTGCATAAAAATGTTCGGAAAGGGCCACTTCAGGGTGTACAGCTGGATCGCTTGCATGGCATTGGCGAGAGGCAGGAACATCTGCACAATGGTACTCCCGCTCACGCTGGACGCGCCGCCACTAGATTTGGCACCGCTACTACCAGCCTTTCCCCCGCCACCTGACTTGCCGCCACCCCCGGCTTTGGCGCCAGGCTTACCTCCGCGGCCGGCGCCGCCCGCTCGCCGTCCCCCAATGGGCTTCAAGCCTTTGTCGCTGGGCGATCCGGCATCGTCGACGCCCGCCTGAGCCTGGGCGCCTTCTTCCGTCTCCAGGAACGCGTCCTCGCCGTCCGCGACACGGACCACCTGCTCCCACAACGGCTTCGGCAGAAGAAAGAGACCGTCCTCGGATAGGTCGGTCACGTCGCGGTACTCTTGAAACAGTGCTTCCAGCCGCTCTGGCGGCGCGAAGGTTTTCTTGGCTTGCGTCCACAGAAACGCGAGCAAGTCGCACTTCGCATCATCCGTGTTGAATGCGAGCTTTTCTATTTGCTCGAGCACTTGAAAAAATAAACCCGGCTTCAATCCGCTGATCTTGATCGCGGCATCCAGCGTCAGGATCGGGAAGCGGTCGCCGCTCGAGAGTCGCATCTGGCGATAGGTCTCGCTCTTGACGCCACACACACTGAGGTATTGCCGTTTGCATGCGTTCAGGTCAGCCGCAAGCTCCTTGTCGCGCGTCTCGATGAAGTCGCGCGCGACCCCGACGATCATGGCGAACAACATTGAAAGAGCCGTGAAACTCAAAAACAATCCGACGCCGGCGAACACGAGCCACGGGAAATTTCCTTCCCGGAGCGTCAGCAAGCTACCACGTTGAGAAAGTTCGGAGGCGCGGCCCGAGTCCGACTCGAACGACAAGCCGTGAATGCCTCCATTAAAGCCGCCGACGCAGAGGGTCCCGTTGCGCCCTACCACAAAATCGTTCGGCGCGTCTGTCTCGAAGACGCGAATGTCGCGGACGGCGACGGGTGGGGCGGTGAAACAGGCGGACGCGGCGGGGCCAGGAAGTTGCCCGTCGATGAAAAGACGCAGGCGCTTGGACTCCACACTGAGGGCGACGTGGTGCCAGGATCCGTCGAACAGCGTCGCCACACCGCCCCGCGCCGACGCCATGTCATTCATGTTAAAGACGGCGGCGAAGGGTCTCGCGCCCTGTCCCGGCACGCCCAGTGCCGTGAGGGTTCGAGCCGCCCCATTCACGGTCACTGCAAAGTAAACTCCTGTCGTTTCGGCATTCGCGTTCAGAAAGGCACCATCCGTCGACAGCATGTCGGATGCACGCAACGCTTGAGACAACTGCGGCCGCTGAAAACGCCCGTAGAGGTCGGTGACGCCGCGCCATTCTTGCGACGATGGCCGTCGAGGCAATCGTGCGCCTTCCCGATCGTGGCCGAGCCCATCCGGGTCGGTTGTGGCCGCCGCTGCGCCCACGGAGCCAGGCACCGCGGAGCGCCCCGATGACGCATCGAGAAGGGCATCATCAGTCACGGCCCACACCACACCCCGGGATAGTGCCGTCGCTTTCATGAACCAGATCGCGGTGATCGGCAAGGGGCCAGCGCCCAGATCCGCCTTCGTGCCGCGCACGTTTGGGAAGCAGGTCGCACCCGCCGTGGCGTCGTACCCGCTCAACTGCTCCGCGGTGCCATAGCCATTCGGTGTCCACGCCATCGGACGGTCGACGCCTTCGTCGAGCGGGAAAAACCGCTGCGTCGACAAAAAGGCGACATCGACCACCTCGGGAACCCGCTGCGCCATTGCGAAGTGCTCGGGTGCGTCCGCCGACACGCTCGGTAGCATGAAGGTCGCTTCCGATTGGGCAACGAGAGCCCCCGTCGCAGCGGTGGCCGCCGCGGGAAGCGACAGCCGGGTCATCGCCTCAAGCTGCCGCGGTAGGAATGCGCGGACGGCTGCGTGCGTGAGGCTCGGCACATCCGTGACGGCCACGCGGAACGGCCTTGTGCTGTACTCGGCGCATCGCATGCCCGACGGATCGACACAGTCGAACCGGTAAAGCGTCCCCTCGTCGCCCACGGCAAGGCTGTCCAACCGCGCGATGGCAGCGCTGATGTCTGCAGGGCTGTGTAGCAAGGTGCCCGTCGCCGCGACGGCGTCGCCATCGGCCTCGTCCGTCGCCACCACGGAGCGACCCGCGAGGCCGCGCACCAGTCGGTACATGTCGGCCCCTTGGGGTAGGTGCTGGAACGTGAGCGTGGCGTCGTCTGCCCCGGCTTCCAGCCACAGAAGCCGGCCGATTGGATCCCCCGACGACGTGGCCGCAACCGGGCTGCTAGTTAGCAACGATTGTCGTCGCCGCGGTCGGTCGCTGGCAGTCGCTGCGGCCGCCGCCAAGGCAGACGAGACACTGAGGCTCTGAGGCCCAACGGCGGACACGAGGGCGGGGACGACGGCACCTCCAGGGATGACGCCCCCCCGGTTCAACGCCGCGACCCTCCCTTCCGCTGCCGATTTCGTCGAGCACGATACTTTAAGATAATATCGGTTGGGTGGGCCTTCCGCTTGATAGGGAAGGCCGTTGACGTATGGAAAGTCTGTCAACGGGAAACACATCCCCGCGGCCTTCATGGTCGTCGCCCTCGCGAGGCCGTTCGCCGAGACGCAGTGATCCACCGTGAGGGCCGCCGCAAGCGCCACGACGGCATTGCCTTCGGACCCGTCCGTAGAGGCTGCGCACGTGCCCGCCACGACCAGCGAAACCGCGGTGCTGCCGATGGCGGCGTACATGTCGGTTAGCTGAAAGCACGTCCCATCGGCAGGAACCACGTAGGCCAACACGGGCCGCGGGGACAACGGATGTCCATCGCACGACGGCGAAAGGAATACCTCGACGAGCACGCGGGTTGTGGCGTCGCGGGGAACGATCTCGAAGAAATAGAACAGGCCGGCGAGGCCAGCGGCCAGAAGTAACAGCGCCGTGAGAGTGCCGAAGAGATAGGCCATGTGGTCATGCGCCTTGACGAAGCGAAAGCGGCTTGACTCCTCACTGTGCCTTGCCGAGTTGTCGCGGATCGCGCGGAGCGCCCAGCCAGACAGCGGACTGGACCCTTGCCGCACGACGGCGGGATCGACCGACGTTGTCGCCATGCTCCGTGCCGTCGACGGGGCCGAGGAGGAAATCGTGTGCACACTGCTCATGCGGGCAGCCGCACGGCGCCGTTCCGCTCGCGCCTGGTACCGCTGGTAGACCGCTACCACGAGGCATGTCAGCCCGAGAAGGAGAAGGCCGCAGGCCGTGACGAGCTCAGGAACTTTCAGCAAGGGGACGAAGGCTTGTGGCAGAGCGACCGGAAGGGACGCGGCTTTCCGGGTCGCAAAGACTTTCAAGCGGGGAAGGGTCCTCGCATCGAATTGGACGTCGGTGCAGCTGGAAGGTCCGGTGGGCAGCGCGAACGAGACCAGCGCGCGGCGAATGAGCGCGAGCGGGACCACCGTGTAGGTGACCGTCCCACGACTACATCCAGCATTGCCAACTTCGTCGAACACGACCGCTGGCGATCGCGTGGGCAGGACCGGCGTCACTGCGCCTTGCTGTAGCGGCATCCCTTGGGCGGTGAGGAATTGCACGGACGTCTGGGATATCTCGATGGGCACCGTCACGTCCACCGTGACCATAGCGTGGGGCTCGAAGTCACCACTGCTGAGGTCGAAATCGAACGTGCATGTCATCGTCGTCCCACCCGTTGCCCAGCACAGCCGGCCGGGGTTCGTGAGGGTCGCGGGGTAGCCCGGTGCAACGTTCGCGGAAAATTCAACAGCCTCTGCCTGACCAATCGCCGTCAGATTTGACAGCTCGAGGTATTGCGCGGGACTTTGGCGACGGGGCACAAACTGCATAAAAATGGCGCTTTGCCCGTCCGAACGCGACAGAACGACCGCCCCTTCCGTGACAAACTGCTCGGCTGGATTCAAGCGTTGCAACGCCGCGTAGAATTGTGAAAAACTTCCCGGTGGAACGTTGAGCACGAGGCCTACGATCGTGTGCCGGAACGTGGCGGCGAGGTACTCACAGCGACTGCCTGCGTAGAGTCGCTCGTCGCACGGGCACGTGCACGAAGGGGGGGACAGCACGTCGTTCCGCACAGGCACCGCGCGAGCACCTGAGCAGCTCCACTCGGCGCTGCAATACGCCGCGCGCGGAACCAAGGTCGGCGACGCCATCAATATCAGCTGAGTCGATGACGCGACGGGGAGCGTCGGAAATTTTCCCGTCGTCGTCACCGTGGCCGCGAAGCGCGTGCCGCAACTGCCGATAGCCGACGATCGTCGCGACGCCATCGATGCGATGTAAACGGAGCATACCAGCGAGGTGGGATCGAGCGCGAGCCACTCAATCGCCAACTGCGCCGAGTCCAGCGCAGCGCTCTGCGAGGACGCGCGGAGAAACGGCTCGGACGCCGCGTCCAACTGCGCTGACTTCCCGCTCGCCACCACCACCGCGGCGTTGGCGACGTCGACCATCCCCGCGCGAACGGCTACGGCGAAGGCGGCGCAAAGGCGCTCGTTGAGCGCCGGAAGCGTCACGACGGCCGTCGGCGTGCGCGGGCAATCCAGCGGAACGGTAACGCCGATGTCCATCGCTGCAAAGGGTTCACAGGCGGCCTCGTCGGTGCCGTCTGCGCAGTGCTGCACCCCGTCACAAAACTTCGTGAAGTGCACGCACATGGAGGAGTCCCGGCACCGGAATAGCCCGTCAACGCCACTACCACCGCCGGCTGGGCACGCGCTCGCCGCCGACGCACTTTGGGATGCGACGACCGCCGACGCGGTGGGCACCGCGAACAGCCGAGCTTGGGTGCTTGCCGCCACCACGAGCGGCGCCGCGAGCGGATCGGCGCCCGTCGCGCCCAGCCGCCTCGCGGGTAGTAGTTCTACCGCGACGATGGCCACATAGTTGCACGGGACGGACTCGGCGACCGGCGAGACCAGAGGGGAGATGTTTGACATTCCCGAGATCGTCACCACGATGGAAACCGTCATGGCCGCGCTCGCGGTCGCCGCGTCGCCCCCGGATGTCCCGACGGACGGTGGCGCGGGGAGCCACGTGGCAGGAGACAAACTGCACGTTCGCATCGCATGGCAAGCCCGGGTCGGGTGGGGCCATCCCCGCTCCCCGGGGGACGTGACGTCCCCGAGCACGCTCTGGTCCGCGGCGGTGGTCCGATTCACGCGGCGGGATGCCCCTGACGTTGATAGCGCCGTGGCAGCGACCGCGGCGCATGGGGGGTTCCAGGTGTCGTTCCAATAGACCTTACCGCCATCCCCTTTGTCCGACAACAGGATGGAGACCTGAGTGGTCACAGGCGACGCCGCGTCCGTGGAATCACCGAATCCTTCCGCCAGCGTGGTCAGCACCCGGAGCCCGCTGGCTAGAAGCCGACCGTCGACGAGGATGCTCGCCGTTGGCAGCACCCACGAGGTGACATCGGCGGCACATTGCACGCCAAGTGAGCGGCGGGCGCCAAACGTCGTGGGACTGGACGTTGCGTCCGCAGCCGTGAACCGCCCATCGTCGGCCGCATACGCGGCCACGCCGTCAAGGACGCATGCGAACACGAAGGGGCGCCGTGACGGCTCACTACCGGATGGAAAGCTCGTCGACATAGCGGCCGTGATGTCTTCCGAAACCAGCGTTTCGACGGTCACGGACGGCGGGGTAGCGGCGCTGCCCCCCACCACCGCCTCGGTCAGCCATCGCCTCCGAAACGCCGCTAGCGCGCCTAAGTCGACGTTGGCATGGAGATCGGCGAGTCGGTCGCGAGCGAGTTGGGAATTGGCCAACGTGGCTCCGACGGTATTGACAAGTGCCGTCGCTCCGCAGTCGGGCACGGGCAGGACCCGCAGCGAGCCGTCAGCGGCCGGGGCGGAGGGTGCGGACGTCGTACGGCCGCCTCCCGACGCCCAATACGCGAAGCCAGCCATCGAACCCACTGGTGCCCAGCGGGGGATCATTAACGAAAACGGTTGTAGCGCCGTTGTGCCATCCGTCGACACGGTCCCCTGCGGTAGCGAGGTCGGCAAAGAGGCGGGGGCGATGAAAAACGCGCTGGGCGGAAGCGGTACCGGAAGTGGTCGCGCCGATGTCACCGCAAAGATGGTGACATCGGCCACCGACACAATCACATCCAGGAAAGGCGGGCATTCTGCTCCGGATAGCCACTGGGTCATCGCCGCCGCCGGGAAGGCCAAATTGAATGTGAGCGCGGCGTCGATGACGTTGCCCGTGCTGGACGACGCAACTGGCTGAGGAGGGGCGGCGGCGTAACTGTGGTTCATCCCTTCCGCAAGCGGGATGAGCTGCGAGGGGTCGACGGTCGCCGTGAATAGCGGAGTGATCGCCGCATCGCATCGACTTGTGGACCCGGCGGAATAGTTCGCCGTGGAGCGCCAGGACGCCGTAGTGGACAGGTCGTCGGAAGGGTTGGGCAGGAAGGCAGTGGTCGCCCCACCATCCGTCGTCGTGGTGGTCAGACGCAGCCGGCTGGTCAACGTGGCCAGATTGCACCGCGCCAGCCGCGCTTCGATCCGTTTCCAGACCGTGTTGATGACGTTGCTGGCAACATCGGACACGATCGACACATCGTTGGGTGCGCCCAAGCCCAGGCCGACAAGGACATGGGCAAGCTGTTGGGTGGACAGCCGCTTCAGTGCCGCAAGCAGTTTATTCGTGCTGAGGACGCCCTCTGCGGTCGTCGAGGACATTAAGAGCGCAAGCAGCGTGGTCGCTGACTGGTCGCTGGCCACCAACGCCGATGTCAGGCAGTGAATTTGCAATTCAGCGACGGTTTCCCTTGAGAGGTAGCGCGCGCCGATGGTCACCAGCACTCGGCGGCTGGAGACCGTCGCGGTGCTTCCGCTGCTACCGGCGGCGGCGGTGCGCTGTATCTCGGGGAGTAAGACGTTCACAGGAAGGTCCAGCGATAGCGCCGACTGGAGCGCCAGGGTGGCGTTCACCCATCCGCGCACCGCGGAGGACGCGGCCGTCGGCACAGAGCCCTTCGCGACGGAGGTGATTCGGCTCAAGCGCATGACGCGGAGCGTCGTAATGGTCGAACGGAACGAACCGTCGCCCAGCCATTCGTGCCGGGGCGAGCGGCCGGTTTGGTTCATCGAACCGTCCAACGTGGCGGCAGAGAAACGTAGCAACCTGTCGCGAACATCCGGAATGGCCTTTTCGGCCACGGCAATGCTGTCCTCCGTGGTGGTGCCGAAGCATCGGATAGCCGCCGACTGGCGATCGCGCAAGCCGCTGTCCGTGGTGCGCGACGTCGCGATCATGGTCGCGCCATCGGCCAGCAGGGCCAAGAAGCAAAACACGAGCCACAGTGCCATCTCGACGATGGCGGTCAGCGGGGAGGACGCTGCCCGTCGTAGGCACAGGCGATGCAACGTCACGGGAGCCGAGAGAAGCAGTGGGTCGTTCGGCGATAGTCTTCAAAAGGCAACAGGCCACGAAACGCAACCCAACACAGAGGGTGAGCCATCGCAGCCATAATAATCAACCACAACAACACACAACACTGGGGGCGCTGTGAACCGACCTACGGAAAAAGAAAGTAAAAAAAATGCCGCCACAGCTAGAGAGGAAGAGTGAAGGAGCAATCGCCGGCAAAATGGTACTCTTTTTGGGATGAAAGTACGGCGTTGGTGGTCATTTCTCCCTGCGGCCGACGGCGGAGGGTTGCCGTGACAGTGTCGGGAGGACCGCCGAGGTGCTGACCTGCGTCGCGGGGGCCGTCGAGGGTACGGCCGCCGCGCCCGCCGATGTGTTCGACCGGCGAGTTTGCCCCGCCGGTGCCAACGGCGTAGGCAGCTCGCTCATGATGCCTCGTGCGATGGTGGCGACCGATAAAGCGGCGCGACGCAAGCTGACCCCCAGGAGCGCCGTGACCGCGGCGTCCTGCTCCACCTGCTTAAGATGGTACATGCTCGAGCAGCTAGCCGCGACGTGGACGTGTTCTGGCGTGGACGGCCGGACCATGGGAAGCCGTCGTTTGAAGGCCTGCCCGCTGAACGCATAGCCATTGAGGACTTCAAGTGCAATGTCCAGGACGCTGCGCGATGGCGCCGCGCCGCCGCCGATGTCGGCCACCCCCAGCGGATCGGGGATCCATGCCACGCTTGCCAGCAGGATGCAGCCAAGTTCTTCGTGACACAGCCAGTTGATTCGTTGCTGGGCGTTCAGAAACCAGCCAACAGATGGTTGACCATCGTCCCCCGCGGCTCCTCCTCCTGCCAGTTGTTGTTGTTGTTGTTGGCTCGGCGCGGCCATGGCATTCCATTCGACGCATGAATCAAAGAAGCGAGCCAGCGCGGCCGCAACAGGTCCGAACACCATGTGACCCACGTCGCTGCCTACTAAGGCCCTTTTCAGATCCAGGTGCACCGTCTCGTCGATGGCGGCCCCTGCGCCAACGTCGCTGAGTCGCTCGCGCAGACGTGAGACGATCGTCACGACGTCCGGGGGCAGAGGGGGAGACATGCGGCACGCCAGGCGGAGCGCGCCCATGAGCTGTTTGAGTGATGACGGGACGCCCGCTCCCAGCTGCGCGGCCTCGTCGGATCGACCCAACTGCAACGCCCGAGCGTAACTGAGCAGATTCCACTGCGGCCTGCCGCCCGCAGCGGCGTAGTTGCCCGCGTACTCGGCGAGCACGTCGCCCACCACCGTCCAGATATTTCTCCAGTTGAAGTCGACAGCGATCGCGGAATGCTGATCGAGCGGCTGAAATTGCTGAAAAATCACAGGGACCGCACTGTTCGGTACGCCCGATGAGTTTGTCATGCACAGTTCGTGCACCACGTGGCGTTCTTGTCGATCCGGGACGAGTCTCCTGCCCGGCTTCGTGGCGTCCAGCAAGAGCGATATCTGCTGCCGATCGGACGCCGTCGCCGCCGCATAGTCCGACGCGACGGCGGCCGTACCACTATGGCCGCTGCTGAACTGGTCGAAAGGGTGAGTTATGTGGCGTTGAAACAGCGGGATCACTTCGCACGATCTCTGCGATTTCGTGAGCGCGACACTGTAGAAGTAGCAGGATAGCTTCAACTCGCAGAGGAGGCCGTCGGACGAAGGTTTGACGGCGGCAGTGGAGCTGGCGCTGGGTGGCGCGCTGTAGCGCAGCACGAGGACCACCAGGTGCAGCTCGTTGTAGTGCAGCAGCTGAGCCGAGACGAGGTGCTCGTCGCTGGCTAGTATTAATTGCTGCAATTCGACGCCCGTCGCCGCCATTCCGCCCCCGGCGGCCGGCTGGGACGCCGCAGTCCCATTGAGGGTCACACCTGCCGCGGCTCCACCACCACCGCCGCCGCCGCCGACCACCACGGCCTTGGAGAGCTTCGACAAATTCAGCAGTTCGAACCGCACGGCCTCGGCGTCGGTGTGATTGACGTCGTTGCGAAGGCACCA
>ERZ1292633.3883-Hain-H41-02um-R1-3883-length-14195-cov-6_pt1 | contig 14195 bp, 16 predicted proteins | sample MGYA00564406_ERZ1292633 | MGnify/ENA primary metagenome ERZ1292633 (study PRJEB36523, sample SAMEA6512639) | groundwater metagenome | collected 2019-01-08 | study: AquaDiva: Metagenomics assemblies of 32 groundwater samples
GTGCTTGCCCCCCTTCAGGAGGAATACGGCTTGGTGTACAAACAACCGGAGGATGAGATCAGCGCGATCAATATGGCAATTGGAGCGTCGTTTGCCGGCGCGAGATCGATGGTAGCGACGTCCGGCGGAGGATTCTGCCTCATGACCGAAGGGCTCGGACTGGCTGGGATTACCGAGACACCGATTGTAATCATCGAGGGGATGAGGGGCGCTCCCGCTACCGGCCTACCGACCTGGACAGAGCAGGGCGATCTCCAATTTATGCTACACGCGCATCAGGGCGAGTTCCCGCGTATCGTGCTAGCTCCGGGTGATGCCGAGGAGGCGTTCCACCTCACGATGGAGGCATTCAACCTCGCTGACCGATACCAAACCCCGGTAATCGTTCTAATTGATAAACTAATTTGTGAAAGCTTCCAGAGTTTCAAACCGTTCGAATATGATAAGTATAAAATTGATCAAGGCAAGATAACCTACGACGTAATAAAGAATTATCAACGCTACGGTCTGTCGGCAGACGGGATTTCACTGCGCGCTCCTGCCGGAACAGGCAATCACGTGATGGAGAATTCCGATGAGCACGACACCTTCGGCTTCTCCTCGGAAGAAATCGAAGTCAGAAACGCGCAAATGAAAAAGCGGATGACCAAATTATTAACTTGCGCCAAGAGAGAATCTACCGAACCCAAGCTCTATGGGCCGGCGAAGGCTGATCTCACTGTCGTGGGGTGGGGGAGTACCAAAGGCGCCGTCCTCGAAGCGCTGAAGGAGTTACCAAAAGTAAACTTCCTTCACCTAAACTGGATCAGCCCATTTCCGTCTGAGGCGGTCGCGAAGCATCTGAAAAAAGCCAAAAAATTAGTAAATATTGAGTTGAATTATTCCGGACAACTTGGAAATATTATCGCCGAGAAAACAGGCATCCGAATTGAAGATAATATTTTGAAATGCGATGGACGGCCATTTTACCCTGAAGAGTTAGTGAGTGAACTAAAAAAGCGTCTATGAAAACCACTGAAGAATTATTAACTCCTGTAAGCTGCAACTGGTGCACCGGCTGTGGGAATTTCGGTATCTGGACTGCCTTCAAGAAAGCGGCCGTCGAGAAGGATTGGAACAACTACAATACCGCGCTCGTTGCCGGTATCGGCTGTCATGGCCATATTCTTAATTTTTTGAATTTAACTTCCTTCGAAGGGCTTCATGGCCGCGCGATTCCGGTGGCGTCCGGCCTCAAGCTGGCAAATCATAAATTGAATGTGTTCGTATTTACCGGCGACGGCGATTGCCTCTCGGAGGGCGGCAATCACTTCATCCACGCCGCGCGACGCAATCAGAATATCACCGTCATCCTTCACGACAATGCCGTCTATGGCCTCACCACCGGCCAGACCTCGCCACGTTCGCCCAAGGGTTATGTCTCGAAATCAACTCCGTTTGGGAATATTGAGGAGCCGCTGAGCCCGCTCCCGCTCGCGCTTTCCGCCGGCGCCACGTTCGTCGCCCGCGCTTACGAGGGGGACATCGAGCATCTGAAGGAGATGATCATCAGAGCCAACGCGCATCATGGTTTCTCGGTGATTCAGGTTCTCCAGCCCTGCGTGACATTCAATCATGTCTACACGCACATTTTTTATCAGCAAAATATTTATAAACTTGGCCGCGAGCATAATATATCCGACAAATCTGCGGCCTTCGCGAAGGCATTCGAGTGGGGTCTGAACAAAATCCCGGTTGGCGTAATTTATGAATCTGGTCAGCCTAGCTATGAGGAGCTTACACCCCTGCTGAAGACCGGAACTCTGGTCTCTAGAAAAAGTAAAAAGAGAAATTTGGATAAATTATTTGATAAGCTTCGTTAACATGAACATTCTTATCGTTTACGCCACCAACTCCGGCAGCACCTATTTGGCTGGTGAGCGCATTCGGAAAATTTTGTCCGCCGGCGGACATGAGGTGGATATGGAGGAGGCGAAACTCGTGAGGCCAAATCGGGTGAAGAAATATGAGCTGGTAATTTTCGGCTCTCCGACCTGGCACATCGGTGGAGCAGAAGCGATGCCGCAGGAATTTATGTTGGCTCTGCTCGAGCAGATGAGGCGAGAAGCGATGACCCCGGAGCGCTATGCCGCCTATGGCTGTGGAGAGAAGTCATTTACGATTTTTTGTGGCGCGGTTGATTATATCGATACAGTCCTCAGATCACTCGGCGCCAAAAAAGTTATTCCATCATTAAAAATAGATGGCTATTACTTCCATCTATTAGATAATCAGAAAATTGTGGATAAGTGGGCGACAGAGCTACGGCAGAAGCTTTAGCGCATCGCCTTCGGCTTGGTCCAGTAGTTATTGCGGCGGAATTTCTTGGTTTTTGCGCCGAGTGACTTGCCTTTTTTGGTGTTCTTCTTGGCGTGTCTTAGGCGGGCTCTGAGGGCTGAGTTCATACGAAGTTATAAAGTTTCTAAAGTTGAAAGTTATCAAGTGGCTGAAGTATACAGTATATTTTTAAAAAATGCAAGTTTCTCTGTCATTCCGACCGAAGTGGAGGAATTCCTTTCACCAAAATTTTTTGGAGAGGGCAGGTATACACACTGCCCCCTCCATCTTTTCAGTTCGGTTTGTTACTTTGGACGGCGAAGCTTAACCATAAAGTTGTCGTCCAAGACGGGCTGAATTTCCTGCGGGTATTGCCCTAGATTGCTTGCCCACGCAGTGAGCAGCAGGCTGTTTATCTGGTTCTTTCTGTAGAACCGTAACGCCATGAGCGCCGGTAATAGGCGCGCCATATCCCTTGTGAGCCGGTAGTACCCCTTCCGGGGACGACGGCTGATCAATAAGGAGCCCGGCTCCGCCCACGGCATGACGTAGTAGCGATGGAGGTTTCGACTCCAAAACCCCTTCAGCCAATCCGGATCTAATAGCGCAAAGCCGATGGAGTAGAGAACGGCGGTGAAAGGCACAAGCCCAAGCCAGATGGCAAGCAATCCCGCGAGGCTGGTTGTGACCGATGACTGGGCAAATCCCAATACGAACGGTGCAGCCACACAGGCTAAGCCCATCACTAACTTGCTGAAGCTGACCTCGACCGGCTGGTAATACATGAGGTCCACACTGCTGATCAGCTCTGGGTCATCTGATTTCTTTTTCAATTTTGACTCCACTAATACTGCGGGTTGTTAGAAAGTTTCGTCTATAATTATGATTTGTTTTGAAAAATTTGTCAATCCAGGTTTATAGAAAATTTTTTGGAGAGGGCAGGTGTACACACCGCCCTCTCCAGTTGATTCCGAGCTGTTACTTCTTCGTCCACCGTCCAAACTCGGACTTGACCACTTCGAACTTCGGATGATCCGGAGGCAGGACCTGTAGAAGGTGTGTACAGACACAGCCACGCAGTTCCATTCGTTCCTCAGGCGAGATCAGGCGATTTTCTTCGCCCTCGGTCAGCTCGAGCGTATTGAGCAGAGCCGCCGCGCAGACAGACCTCCTATCTAATTCAGCCGTCCGACTGGCTCGCTCGACCTCACGTCGCTGCCTCACTTCATTAAACAGCTGACCAATTCGGTCGTCGATCGACAAATGGGAAGTGTAGAACTCGAAGAAGTCCTCAACCTTGAGAGTGATCGTGGACTTGCCATAAGTCAGCCTAACGCGGAGCGGCAGCGAGCCAGGATCCTGGCGAACCGGCTGAATGCGCAAGTTCTCACCGTAGAGCTTATACCCTCGCCGGCTATTGAGCCGGAGCAGCACCTGACCATGCGGATTCTGTTCGTAGCTATACCTGACGCCCCGCAGCCACGAGTTGCTTGCCACGTAATACTCCCCGGTATTCTTCACGATAACGCTGTAGCCGACGATGTTGCGCCACCCATAATCGGGGAGTAGATTGAAGTTACCCAGAAAAAAAACCAACAACATTGGAAGCGATGCGGCAGCGATGTCCACTGCAATACTGGTTTCAACAAACAGCGGAGGAAATAATACGAACCTCCTCAGCAAGAACGTGAAAAAGAAAATGCCCAGGCTGAGCAAGAATCCCACGCGAAGCTTGATCCGCCGGTAGTCATCCACCTCATTCGGCTTGATACTCTTGAAACCCATAGGAACTTCTCCTTTTCTACTGCGAGTTTTCAACGATCAACTCTGCCATCATCGCAAATTTTGAGTGTTTTGTCAATCTGAGTCCACCGATTTTGGCTCCTCCCCCTAACCAAGGGGGAGTTAGAGGGGGTTTGCCTTCCCATGAGCAAACGTGACATTGTTCAGGGGTCGCAAAGGACGGCAAACCCCACCTAACCTCCCCTTGGAAAGGGGAGGAAGCGAAACTCCTCCGCCCGTGGGGCACCTCCTCTTAAGGAAGAGGAGGACAATAACCACTTCGAACTCGACCCCGACTTATGCTATACTTCCACTCACTATGAACAAGCTCAAATGTCTCATCTTCGACTTCGACGGCGTGATCGTCGACAGCTTCGATGCCGCGTACAAGATTGCACATACCCCGCTGAAAGTTGAAAATAAATCCAACTTTCGTGGTCTTTTCAACGGCAGTATTGCAAATACTATCCAGTCAAAATTATCCTCGCGTGAGTACGCGTCATTTTTTAATAGTTACGCCACGATGCTAGATAGTGTGCAGATCGTACCCGGTATTGCCGAGGTCATCCAGAAAGTAAGTCAGGATTACTTGCGTGCGATCATTTCATCCACCACCTCAAGTTCAATTAATAAATTTCTCAAAACCCATAAATTAGAAAAATATTTCGCTGAGATTCTCGGAATAGATGACGGCCCCAGTAAAGAAGAAAAAATTCGAGAGCTTCTCCAAACCCATAACATCGCCACGAAGGATTGCCTGATGATCACGGACACGGTAGGTGATATCGTGGAGGCGAAGCAAGCCGGGGTTTTGACTATCGGGGTCACTTGGGGGTATCATGATGAACAAATGTTGAAGTCTAAAAATCCCACTGCTCTGGCGCACACACCCGCAGATCTGACGCAACTAATCACCGACCTTTTACCTTTATAACTTTCTACTTTATAACTAATCACATATGCCAACCGCCTTCGAAAACGCCATGGAGCAACTTCACAAAGCAGGGAAGTTACTAAAATTAAATCCGAATATTCTTTGCCAACTTGAGTCGCCTCAGCGATTGCTCAAGGTTTCCATCCCGGTGAAGATGGATAATGGCAAAGTGCGCGTCTTTACGGGCTTCAGAAGCCAATACAACGATGCGCGAGGCCCGTTCAAGGGTGGAATAAGGTATCATCCGGATGTAAATGAAGATGAGGTCAAGGCGTTGTCATTCTGGATGGCAATCAAATGCGCGACGGTCGGGATCCCGCTTGGCGGGGGCAAGGGTGGTATAATCGTAAATCCAAAAGAACTCTCGACGGGTGAGCTGGAGCGCCTATCTCGCGGATATATCGATCAAATATATAAGTACCTCGGTGCTACCCAGGATGTGCCGGCGCCGGATGTCTATACCACGCCGCAGATCATGTCTTGGATGCTCGATGAATTTGAGAAATTAGTCGGCCATAATGAGCCAGGAGTGATCACCGGCAAGCCGCTGTCGCTTGGCGGCTCGGCCGGGCGGGGGATAGCTACCGCGCAAGGCGGGGTTTATGTTTTGGAGAAGACACTCCAAAAAATGGGAAAGAATATTAGGGGGACCAAGGTTGCGATCCAGGGTTTCGGCAACGCCGGCGCTACGATGGCAAAATTACTCCACCAACTTGGTATGAAGATTGTGGCGATCAGCGATTCCAAAACTGGAATCTATAATGCGCGGGGGATCAATCCGCTACAAGCTGAAGAAAGAAAAAATAAATACGGCACCCTGCCGATGAAAGGCAACAAAAAAATTACGAATGCCGAATTGCTGGAGTTAAATGTCGACGTCCTTGTGCCGGCAGCGCTTGAGAATCAAATTACAGCTGAGAATGCAGCCAAAATTAACGCAAAAATAATTATCGAGCTTGCCAACGGCCCCACGACTCCGGAGGCGGATTTAATTTTATTCAAAAAGGGAATTGTACTGGTCCCTGATGTCCTGGCCAACGCCGGCGGCGTGACAGTCTCATACTTCGAGCAGGTGCAGAACGCCGCTAATTATTACTGGACGGAGCGCGAAGCCTTGGAGAAGCTCAAATTAATTATGGACTCGGCATTTGAGAGTGTGTGGGAAACCAAAGTTAAATTTAAGACTGACCTCAGGACTGCGGCCTTTGTCCTCGCAATCAAGCGAATTGGCGAGGCGATGGTCGGCCGTGGAGATGCCTAGTAGAGCTCAGAACTTTGACTTTGTCGTCCAACAGAGCTATAATTGCAATCGTAAGATTACAGTAACATATTTGTAATATGCCAAAAAACAAACTCTATCGCTTGCTCGGACTCTGCGCTTTAGTATTAGTACTGATAATTTATCTCGTCAGCCGATCCGGCAAATCCAATACTCCGGAGTCGTCTGCTCCTCAGAATTCAAATACAAGTACCAGCGCAACTCAAGCTAGCGCCCCCACCTCGTCATTGCCGGCAAAGGCGCGGGTAATTTCGAAGCCATCTGTCGCAGCCGGGCAGACTGCATCGGAAGCATATCTTAATGCTCTTAATATTTATCAGAAGAGTGGCTACTACATGCAATTTTTCCAGTGCCAGGCGAGCCCAGGATCGATGGTGCTGAAGAAGGGAAGTAAAATAATGCTCGATAATCGAGATAGCGTAACTCACCTGATCGGGATCAGATCAGTTCGCTACAACATCGGCTCATTCAATTTTGCCATCGCCACTCTGGATTCTCTCGGCACAAACTACGTTACCTGCGACGGCGGCGGAAGCGCGCAGATCACCGTTGTTCCATAATTCCTCTATGCGTTATTCCCAGCTTTTCGGTAAAACCAGCAAATCAGTGCCGGCTGACGCTGAGAGCGTCAATGCAAAATTCCTAACTCAAGGGGGTTTTGTTTCTAAACAGATGGCTGGAGTATATAACTTCCTTCCGCTTGGACTTAGGGTTCTTTCGAAAATACAAAAAATTATCAGAGAAGAAATGAACGATATGGGAGGCCAAGAAATTCTGATGCCGGCCCTAACTCAAGAAGAAAGTTATCTAACAACTGGACGGGAGTCGATGGAAATATTATTTAAGACAGAAATTGTTGGTGGTGGAAAGGCGATGCTAAATCCAACTCACGAAGAAGTTGTCACACCGTTGGTACAGAGCCATGCGTTTTCATACCGAGATCTACCGATGGCGGTTTACCAAATCCAGAATAAATTCAGGAACGAGCCACGCGCCAAGTCCGGGCTCCTTCGAGGACGCGAATTCAACATGAAAGATATGTACTCGTTCCACCTGGATGAGGCTGACCTGAATAAATTTTACGATCAGGCGATCGCCTCCTACTTCAGGATTTATGAACGCCTCGGACTTGGCAAGAGTCAGGTAGTGCTGACCTATGCGTCAGGCGGAAGCTTCAGCCGTTACTCGCACGAATTTCAAGCGATATCCGAAGTGGGGGAAGATACCATTTTTCTGTGTAAGAAATGCAATATTGCCGTCAACAAAGAAATCATCGATGAACACAATTTTTGTCCTTCTTGTGAGAGCGTCGATCTGACGCCGTCCAAAGCGATCGAGGTTGGCAATATTTTCAAATTACGAACCCGTTTCTCCGAGGCCTTCAAGTTCAACTATCAGGATAAAGACGGCAAAAATAATTTAGTCGAAATGGGCTGTTATGGGATGGGGCCATCGAGAGTTATGGGAACTCTGGTGGAGATTTTTCACGATGAAAAGGGGATAATCTGGCCGACGGCCGTAGCGCCATTCGATGTTCATCTGATAAGTTTGGGGAAAGAAAATGATGAAGTAACTGCCGCGGCAGAGAAACTATATTCTACTCTCAAAGAACAGGAAATCGACGTTCTATTTGACGACCGTGGGAATTCAAGCGCCGGAGAAAAGCTTAATGACGCCGATCTGATCGGCATTCCGGTCCGGATTTTACTTTCGAAGAAGACTCTCGCGCAAAACGGCGCCGAATTCAAACGCAGAAATGAAAAATCTTCCAAAATTATCGCCCTCGGCGAAGTTGTCCAAAATATCCGCGGCTAATTTATGCGCGATGAAATAGTTTTCGATATTGAGACGCAAACCGGCGTTCTTAATGACTTCAAAAAATTGAAAGTGTCCTGTGTTTCAGTTTATCAGTATAAGACTGATACCTATCAAAGCTTCGAGGAGCATGAACTCCCGAAGCTTTGGCCGATATTTGAAAAGGCCGATCTTATTATCGGCTACAACACAAAGCACTTCGATATTCCGGTTCTAAATAATTATTACCTCGGCGATCTGTCGAAGCTGCCGCATTTCGATATTATGGAGCAGGTGAAGGAGAGCTTGGGCTTTCGATTGAAGCTGAAGGATCTGGCAGCGGCGACTCTCGACAATATCGAGAAGAGCGCAGACGGCCTGCAAGCGGTACGCTGGTGGAAAGAGGGCAAAATCGCGGAAATAAAGAAATATTGCGAACAGGACGTACTGGTGACCAAGGAAATTTACGATTTTGGAAAACAAAATCATCAATTATTCTATAAATCACTTACTGGGGAAGTCCTGCCATTCAGGGTAAATTTTGAATCAAACTCGGCCGATACTGCGAAAAAGAACATTAACCTTACCTTACCGTTGTAATATGGTAAGAAAGAAAATCGTTTATCTGGATCATGCCGCGACGACTCCGGTTCGCGAAGAGGTGCAGAGAGCAATGCAGCCGTTTTTCAGTTCGCACTATGGAAACCCATCCAGCCTCTACCGCGAGGGCACTGTAGCCAGGGGCGCGCTAGCAGAGGCCAGACAAACTATTGCTCGCATTATCGGCGCGCAGCCGGAGACGATTGTCTTCACCAGCGGCGGAACCGAGGGAAATAATCTGGCGATTTTCGGGTTGGCGGAAGCCAATCACGGCCGGGGGAGGAAAATGATATCGACCGACATCGAACACCACACTATTCTGGAGCCGTTGAAGCAGCTCGAGAAGCAGGGTTATAGCCTGACTTTGTTATCACCAAATAATTCCGGACTTTTCGACCCCGACAAGGTTATCGCGGCGATTACTCCGGAGACGGTGCTGGTGACCGTCATGCTGGCCAACAATGAAATCGGCGCGATCGAGCCGATCGCCCTCATCGGAAGGCGAATTTTACAATATCGAAAAGCGCACAATACCGCTCTACCATATTTTCACACCGACGCCTGTCAGGCCGCCGGCTATCTCGACCTCAATGTTGAGAAATTGCATGTCGATCTGATGACGCTGAACGCCGGCAAAATCTATGGACCCAAGGGAGTTGGGATGTTGTATGTCCGTCGCGGCGTGAAAATTAACGCGCGACAGTTTGGCGGAATGCAGGAGAATAATCTTCGCGCCGGGACCGAAAATATTCCTGGAATAATTGGATTTGCGAAGGCGTTGGAGCTCGCCCAAAAAGATAAAGTCAGAGAGACTGCCAGACTTTACAAATTGTCGAATTACTTCTGGAAAAAAATTAAGAAAAATTTTCCCGATGCCATACTAAACGGCCCGCCCATTGGGAGAGATCGTCTCCCCAACAATCTTAGTGTTACATTTCCCGGATACGACGGCGAACAGCTGGTGATCTACCTCGACGCTGAGGGCGTGATGTGCTCGACCGCTTCGGCCTGCGCGGCGATGAGCGACGAGCCATCGCATGTTCTGTGTTCTCTCCAGATCCCTGCTCAGGGCGCGAAGTCAACCCTCAGATTTAGTCTCGGCAAGTCGACTACAAAGACTGATCTCGATTATGCTATCAAAGCGCTCGCGAAAGTTACGAAGCTGATTAAATCTCGCTAGAACAATTTGCTTTTCCGACGTATTTTTGCTAAACTATGGCTATTATGCCAGGAAAGCTTTCAATTGTTGCCACTCCCATCGGAAATCTCGGAGACATTACCCTCCGCGCCATCGACACTTTAAAATCTGTCGATCTTATTTTATGCGAGGACACCAGAGTCACGAAAAATTTGCTAGATCATTTTGAGATTAAGACACCTACCCTCAGCTATCACCATCACAGCGACGAGCGTAAAGTTAAGGAGATACAGAACGAATTGCTTGGCGGTAAGAATTTAGCTTTGGTAACCGACGCCGGGACTCCCGGCATCAGTGATCCGGGCAATATGCTGGTCTCGCTTCTGGTGAAGCGGATGCCGGAATTGGTGATTGAAGCGATCCCAGGTCCCTCGGCCCTCACGGCCGCTCTTTCTATCTCCGGATTTCCGACTGACAGATTTATTTTTCTTGGATTTCCACCACACAAAAATAAACGCCAAAAATATTTTAAAGAGGTCGCGGAGCAGGAGGTAACGACGGTATTTTTTGAGTCTGGACATAGAATTTTAAAATGCTTGAATGATTTGAAATCGGTCCTGAGTTCTGAACGCCAATTAGTCGTCTGTCGCGAATTAACAAAAAAATTTGAAACTGTCTACCGAGGCAACATTGATCAGATAATGGAAATTATGAAGGACGAAAGAGGGGAGTTCGTAATTGTAATTGATTCGTATGAAAAAAAATAAACAATTTTACATCACCACCGCCATACCCTACGCCAATGACAAGCCGCACCTGGGGCATGCGATTGAATTTCTATATACCGATGTAATGGCGAGATACCAGCGACTGATTGGCAATGAGGTATATTTCCTCAGTGGCACCGACGAACACGGCCAGAAGATGCTGAAGACCGCCAAGGATGCCGGGCGGCCGGTGGAGGAGTTTGCAACCGAGAAATCGGCTATTTTCCAAAATCTCCTCGATCAGTGGAATATTTCCAACGATGACTTCATCCGAACCACCGAGGAGCGGCATATCAAAGGCGCCCAAAAAATTTGGAAAATGGTATACGACAACGGCGACATCTACAAAAAATCCTACACCGGACTGTATTGCTACGGCTGCGAAACGTTTAAGACCGAGAAGGATCTGGTGGGCGGTAAATGTCCACTGCACAATCGCGCGCCAGAGTTGGTCTCCGAAGAAAATTATTTTTTTAAACTTAGTAATTACGCCGAACCGCTGAAATTTCTATTTGAAGAACGCAAAGATTTTGTAGTTCCGGAGAATCGCGGCAAGGAAATGCTGAACATTATCAAAGAGGGCCTCGAAGACGTCAGTATTTCGCGTTCACGTGAGAAACTCCCGTGGGGGATACCGGTGCCTGGAGATGAGTCGCAGGTAATGTATGTTTGGTTCGATGCGCTGAGCAACTATATCACCGGGCTCGGATACGGGGGGGATGAAAAATTATTGAAGAAGTTCTGGCCCGGCGTTCATGTAATCGGCAAAGATATTAATCGTTTCCACTCCTTGCTCTGGCCGGCGATGCTGATGTCAGCCGGGTTGGACGTGCCACGTCAGATTGCGGTCCATGGCTTTATTTATGCCGCCGACGGTCAGAAAATGAGCAAGTCACTCGGCAACGTAATCGATCCGTCTGAGCTTTTGGCCGGTGAATTTCCGTTGGAGGCAATCCGCTACTACCTGATGCGTGAGATTCCATTTGATAATGACGGTAATTTTTCCATGAAGCAACTTGCCGAGCGCTATGGGGGAGACCTCGCCAACGGCATCGGCAATTTGTGTTATCGCATTCTGACAATGATCGAGAAATATAGCGCGAATCAGGTGCCAAAAGTTGAAACGGTGAGTCAGGATTTTATAGATTTTTTACAGAATAATATCTGGCCGGCCTACGAAAAAGGCATGAACGACTGGCGTTTTGATCTGGCTCTCGAGGCAACCTGGAAATTCGTTACCTTCTGCGACCAGCAAATTTCTGATCGGCAACCGTGGGCGATGGCCAAGGCCGGGAAGACACAGGAGGTGAGCGACCTGCTCTATCACCTGGCCGAAGCGCTCAGACACATCGCCGTCATGATCTGGCCAATAATGCCTGAGACTTCGGAAAAAATTATTCTCCAGCTTGGGCTTGATGTCGAGAAGGAATTCGCGAAGCCGCTCGCCGATCTGCAGCAATGGGTAGACCTCACAATCGGAAATAAAATAATTAAGGGAGCGCCATTGTTCCCTAGATTGGAAATTGGAAATTAGGATTTGGGATTTTTTACTTATATGCCCACCCTCGACATCGTCCTCATCGCCATCATCGCAGTTTTTGCTTTGTTTGGGTTGTGGTTTGGGCTCGTTAGTTCGCTCGGCTCGCTCGTCGGCAGTGTGGCTGGCCTATACATCGCGAGCCGATACTACGCGCTACCGGCCGAATGGCTTATGCAATTTACCGGTTGGTCGGGGAACTTCCCTAAATTCGTTTCTTTTATATTTGGTTTCCTGATTATCAACAGACTGGTCGGTATCGGGTTCTACCTGGCCGATAAGGCGCTCTTCATCGTTACCTCGCTTCCGATTATTCACGGGTTGAATAAAATTCTTGGATTTATTTTTGGCGCTGCGGAGGGAATAATCGTCATCGGAATCTCATTATACTTCTTTCAAAAATTTCCTTTTTGGGATCCGCTTATTCATCAGTTAGCCGTTTCCAAAATTGCGCCCTATTGCGTGAATATTGCCTCGCTTCTGTGGCCTCTTCTTCCTGAAGTATTAAAAATGGTCAAGATATAGGGGCTTCGCCACATATATTCTCATTCGCTCGGAAATATTTAAAAAAGTTTAACTATTTCACTCACTCATTTCGAATATGATGGTCGATACTCATGCGCACTGCCATTTTAGCGCCTACAAGGGCGATCAGAATGAAGTAATCAAACGCAGTCTCGAAAAGGGAACGGTTATAAATTTAATCGGAACTCAGCGTTTCACCAGCCGGCGCGCGGTCGAGGTGGCAGAGAAATATACCGGAGTCTATGCCGGTGTCGGCTTGCACCCGGAGCACCTTTTTTCTCAATACCTTGACGACGAAGAAACTACGTTTATAACGCGCGAGGATTTTTTTGATTATGAATATTACAAAAGATTAGCCACTAACCCGAAGGTAGTCGGGATCGGGGAGTGCGGGCTGGATTTTTACAGGATTCCGGAAGGCATGTCAGTCGAGAAGATGCTGCCGAAGCAAAGCGAAATTTTTCTACAACAAATAAAACTCGCGAAGGAATTTGGTCTGCCGCTTATCATTCACTGCCGTGACGCGCACGAACAGATGCTTGATATTTTGAAAAAAGAAACAGGAATAACCGGCACAATGCATTGCTACACCAGCAACTGGGCCAACGCCGAACAATATCTTAACCTCGGACTTTATATCGGCTTCACCGGCGTCATCACATTTCCTCCCAGGAAATCCGACCCCAAGGCGCAGGAAGATCTGCTTGAGGTAGTCCGGCGCATGCCGTCCGACAGAATTCTCCTCGAGACGGACTGCCCCTACCTCTCGCCAATTCCTTTCCGCGGCCAAAGAGGCGAGCCGTGGATGATCGGGGCGACGGCTGCCAAGATCGCAGAGCTACGCGGAATTTCTCTTGACGAAGTGCTCAAAATTACGACTGAGAATGCCTTGCGATTATTTACGAAAATGAAAAGTTTTTAAACTCTTGACTTTTTGCCGATTTCGTATATAATAATGGCGTTTCGTATGCCTGAGAAATCCGCTAAATCTAGCGACCGACAATACTATCTCTTCGCTATTAAAATTGCGGGTGATTTCGGCGCGACCATAGCAATACCGGTAGTAACATTTGTTTTCATCGGAAGGTGGCTCGATCAAATTTATGACAAATGGCTGTTGTTTACGGTTATTAGTTTTATCCTGGCAGCACTGGTGTCGGCCAGAATAATTTATAAAAAAGCCAAACGATATGGAAGCCAATATCAGGCCCTGATAAACAAAAAATAATTATATGGGCTTCGCCACATATACTCTCATTCGTTCGAAAATTATTAAGAAAACATAATAATTTTGCTCACTCATTTCGAATATGGAATTACATATTCCGCCATTATCACCTGAAACACTTTTCCATCTTGGAAAATTACCTATAACAAATACCATAATAAATACATGGCTAGCTGGAATTATTTTTTTGATCGTAGGCATATTTATCTCACGACAAGCCAGTCTGCGCCCTGGAAAACACCAAAATTTTTGGGAATATATCCTTGAACTTCTCATGGGATACTTCGACCAGGTG
>ERZ1292633.2840-Hain-H41-02um-R1-2840-length-17354-cov-5_pt2 | contig 14194 bp, 15 predicted proteins | sample MGYA00564406_ERZ1292633 | MGnify/ENA primary metagenome ERZ1292633 (study PRJEB36523, sample SAMEA6512639) | groundwater metagenome | collected 2019-01-08 | study: AquaDiva: Metagenomics assemblies of 32 groundwater samples
GCCGGGCTACAAGTTCGCCGATGTCGGTTGCACCGGCGATATCCGGGCGAACAGCTGCGCCGCCACCGCCAAGCAGAACCTGCGCAAGTTCTTCTTCGCGCCGGACGTGGCACAGGTCAAGGACACGGTCTATTCGGTCAGTGAGGACTACGACCTCGTCACCATCGGGTCTGGCGATCGCGAAGATCCCCTGGATTTGTTAACGACAAATCTCACCCCGGTCGCGGAGGCCGTGCATAACCGCATCTATGCCTTCCGCGATTACGACTACAAGTCGGGCGCGCCGACCACCACGCCTTCTGCGCTCACGGACGCCAGCCTGTACGATGCCACGGCGAACAATCTGGGCACCCTGACAGGCGCGTTGTTGCAGACCGAGATCGACATCAACGTCAAGACTAAGCAGGGCTGGTACTTCGATCTCAAGGAGGCCAACAGCGTCACCCTGACCAATGGCCTGACCACCACGTGGGTGGGCGAGAAAGTGCTCGCCAAGACACTGATATTCAATGGCGTGCTCTTCTTTACCACCTTCATACCGGCGAACGACAGCACGGCGGCAAATACCTGCCAAGCCAATGAAGGCGAAGGCCGCTATTACGAGGTCAACCTGCTGACCGGTGCGCCGATGTACGACCTGACCGGCGATACCACGCTCGACCGCTTCGGCATTGCCGGCGGCGGCATCCCCTCGGAGGTCATCATCGTCATCCGCGACGGCGGTGTGACCGGTCTCGTGGGTACCAGCGGTGGCGCAAAGCAGGTCAACCCGGGCAGTCCCGACAGCCGGAAGAAGACCTACTGGTACGACGAATAGTCTAAGATGGATGTAGTGACGTGCCACCTCCTCCGCTTGGAGGAGGTGGTTTTTTTAGGATCGGTCTGCGGGGAGCGCATTGGCATGAAACAGAAGCGAATATCCGGTTTTACCCTGGTCGAACTGATGATCGTCGTGGTGATCATGAGCGTACTCGCCGCCATCGCCTATCCGAGTTACACCAAATTTACGACCCAATCGCGGCGTTCGGATGCGCAGATTGCGCTGACACACGTTGCCGCCTTGCAGGAAAAATTTTTTTCGGACTGCGGTTGGTATGCAAAAACTCTCAACAGCACCCTCAATTCGCGGGCCTGCGGTGCAAACAAGGACAGTGGCGTGCTCGAAACCGCTACTGATTCTCCGGATCGGCACTACACGTTGACTTCTCCTGTTACCAAAGGAAATATAATCGGCAACTGCACGGGGGGAAGCGCCGAGTACACCTGCGGGTATATCCTAATCGCCACACCCAAAGCCGGAGGTCGTCAGGTAGGCGACGGCTCCTTCAGGATTGATGCGCTCGGAACAAAGCAGTGGGCCAAGGACGGAATCAACTATAATTACAAATGGACCGACAAATGAAAGCGCCTGTTTTTTAGAATATTCACCTCGAAACATCGGCTCGTAACGTCCTGGGAACCGGGAAAGAAATATTCTCGATTTTTCCCGGCTGTTCTTCGATATTATCGGCGCCCCATTCCCGTAGTCGCGCTACCACCTGCTGCACCAGTTGCTCCGGCGCCGAGGCCCCGGCCGTCAGCCCTATGCGCTTGACCCCCTTCAGCCACTCGCGGCGAATATCCTGCGGGCCGTCGATCATGTAGCCGCGCACGCCCTGTCCTTCCGCGACCTCGCGCAGACGGTTGGAATTGGAGCTGTTCGGCGAACCAACGACCAGCATGACGTCGACATTCTTCGCCAGCGATTTCACCGCGTCCTGGCGGTTCTGCGTGGCATAACAGATGTCGTCCTTCTTCGGCCCCTTGATGTCCAGGAAGCGCACGCGCAGCGCGGCGACAATCCGCGTCGTGTCGTCCATGGAGAGCGTGGTCTGGGTGACATAGGCCAGATTCGATTCATCCCTGACCTTCAGCCTGGCGACATCTTCGACCGACTCCACCAGGTGTATGTCAGTATCAGCCTGTCCCATCGTGCCCTCCACTTCCGGATGCCCCGCATGGCCGATCAGAATGCACTCGGTACCGTTGTTACGATGACGCACCACTTCCATGTGCACTTTCGTGACCAGCGGACAGGTCGCGTCGAACACATTCAGCCCCCGCCGCGCGGCCTCTTCCCGTACCGCGCGTGAGACACCATGGGCGCTGAAGATGACCGTCGCACCGGGTGGAACCTGGTCGAGCTCGTCGACGAACACCGCGCCTTTGTTGCGCAGATCGTCAACCACGAAGCGATTGTGCACGACTTCGTGGCGGACATAGATCGGCGCGCCGAACAATTCGAGCGCACGCTCCACGATCTCGATAGCGCGGTCGACTCCGGCACAGAAACCGCGAGGGTTGGCGAGATACACTTGCATACCGCAATAATACCCTGTTTTGCTTTGGCGATCAGGGATTCCGGGAATTCGCCGGGGAGATAACCGGATGTCGGTATGCTACCGAAAAAACAACGCCCGGATAGCCCGGGCGTTGCGCATGAAACCAGATCTGGGAAAAGGTTATTTTTTCTGAGGCAGGGTCAGCGGCGGTGCGTTCTTCCGGGTTTCCTGGCACTTCAGCATGCATGCCTCATAAGGTTCGTTGCCTGTCACGCTCAGGCATTTTTTCTGGCATATTACAATCGGGTCATTTTCATTGACCTTGGTGTTGTTAGGGCGATCCACCGCCCCGACCCACAGCGAATTCAACAGCATTCCGGTGGCAATCAACGACTGAAAAATTTTCATGGACTTGGACATAACAAAAACTCCTTCACGTATAAAAATTGCGAGAACTCTTGTGTGTACCGTGCTGATTTCATACTCATAAAATAGTCTAGCCGCTTCTGGAATGTTTGCCACGGGCGCTCGTCGGGGTATTCACGACGCCCGGTGCTTTTCCCGTGGATTCCGCCCCAAAGCATCGAGCACCAGCAGAACGGCGCCTACGGTAATGGCGGAATCCGCAACATTGAACGCCGGCCAATGCCAGGCGTGGTAATGGACATCAACGAAATCAATCACATAACCATGAAGGAGCCGGTCGGTCAGATTGCCTGCGGCGCCACCGAGGACCAGCATGAGCCCCGCACCGAGAACGGGATCATCTGCCTTTAACCGCCAGCTCATCCATAAAATGGCTACGCAGGCGACCGAGGCGACGACAATAAAAAAAATATTCTGCCATCCGGAAGCCGAACTAAGAAAGCCGAAGGCCGCGCCCGCGTTATACACCAGCGAAAAATTGAGAAATGAAGTGAGCTGTACGTCTCCATGCCGCGTCAAATAATCGGCCGCCGCAAACTTCGTCAGCTGATCGGAGACGAAAACAACGGCAGCGATCCACAGGTAACGCCACATAATATTCATCAGAAATGATCGCGGTAATTTGAGCGCTGGTTTAGATGCATGCCATTACCCTCTCCCCTCATCCCCATCGGTTCCCGCCGGGGCGCACTAACATCTCGCCTCCCGCAAGGGGAGAGGGAGAGTTGGTAAGAATCTACTGTTTTGATCGGCCACATCAGGCGTAGCTCCGCGTTTCGCCAGAACCGGCAACATTTTGCACGCAGCGGCCGCAAATCTGCGGATGCTCCGGGTTCGTGCCCACGTCCTCGCGGTGATGCCAGCAGCGGATGCACTTGGGATAGGCCGAAGGCGCGACACGCACGAACAGCCCCTTGATCTCTGTCTCCACGGCGTCGGGTGTTTTCTCGTCCAGCCCATGTACCCGCGCATAGGAGGTGATGAATACAAACCGCAACTCGTCCCCCAGCCGGAGCAACCGTTCCCGACAGGAGTCATCGCCATAGAGGTCCACTTCCGCATCGAGACCGGAACCGATGTCGCCGGCCACACGTAACTTTTCCAGCTCCTTGGCCACCGCCTGACGCACGCCAATCACTTCATTCCAGAATGGCATGTTCAGTGCACGCTCGGGGAGTACCGGCAGCGCGTGCCACTTTTCCAGAAACACCGATTCACTCCGCTTCCCCGGCATGTGGCGCCAGACTTCCTCGGCGGTGAAGGTCAGCACCGGCGCCAGCCAGCGCACCAGCGCCTCCAGAATATGAAACATCGCCGTCTGCGCCGAGCGGCGTCCACGGCTGTTGGCGGGCATGGTGTACATCCGGTCCTTCAGAACATCGAGATAGAAACCGCCCATGTCCACCACGCAGAACTGGTGCAACTTCTGATAGATGAGATGAAACTGGAATTCCTCGTAAGCCTGCAATATTTCCTTTTGCAGATCGTGCGCCCGCTGCAACGCCCACTGATCCAGGGCCAGCATGTCCTTCGCCGCCAGAAGCGCTGACGTCTCAAAGCCGGAAAGGCTTGCCAACAGGTAGCGCGTGGTATTGCGGATACGCCGGTAGGAATCGGCCATGCGCGTGAGAATCTCGTCGGAAATGCTCATCTCCGCGCGGTAATCGGTCGCCGCCACCCACAGACGCAGAATATCCGCGCCCATGACCTTGATAACCTTCTGCGGCGCGATCACATTGCCCAGGGACTTGGACATCTTCCGGCCCTTGGCGTCCACGGTGAAGCCGTGCGTCAGCACGCGCTTGTACGGTGCCGTCCCGCGCATCGCCACCGAAGTGAGCAACGACGACTGAAACCAGCCGCGGTGCTGATCCGAGCCTTCGAGGTAAAGATCGGCGGGAAACGACAACTCCGGCCGGCGTTCCAGCACACAGGCATGGGTCACCCCGGAATCGAACCAGACATCGAGGGTATCGCTCACTTTTTCGTAGTTCGCGGCATCCGCGCCCAGGAGTTCCTCCTTCCTCAGATCAAACCAGGCATCGATGCCGCGCTCTTCGACACGCTTGGCCACTTTCTCGATCAGCCGGTCGGTGTCCGGGTGCGCCTCGCCGGTCTGTTGGTGCACGAATAGCGGGATGGGAACACCCCACGAGCGCTGCCGGGAAATGCACCAGTCAGGGCGGTTTTCGACCATGCCCTGGATGCGCGCCGCGCCCCAGTCGGGGACCCATTGAGCACCGACGATGGCGCGCAGCGCCGGTTCGCGCAGTCGTTCCATGCTGATGAACCACTGCGAGGTGGCACGAAAAATGATCGGCGTCTTGTGGCGCCAGCAGTGAGGGTAGCTGTGGTTCATTGCGACCGCGTGTAGCAGCGCGCCGCGCGACTTGAGCACCTCGATGACATGATCGTTGGCCTTGAACACGTGTTCGCCGGCGAAAAGCTCCGTACCGGGGAGAAATTTGCCGTCCTCGCCCACGGGATTATCTACCGCAAGCCCATAGCGCTCGCTGACCACGTAGTCCTCGAGGCCGTGCCCCGGTGCCGTGTGCACCGCGCCGGTACCAGCATCGGTCGTCACGTGCTCGCCGAGAATCACCGGCACCTCGCGCGCATAAAACGGATGTCTGAGTTTCACGCCTTCCAGATCCCGGCCGCGACAAGTGGCCAGCACCCGATAATTTTCGATGCCATAGCGTCCCATCGCCTCCTTGACCAAAGGTTCGGCGATCAAGAGACGTTCATTGCCATGAGCTCCGGTGCATTGCAGCAATACATATTCCAGATCCGGATGCAGTGCGACTGCCTGGTTGGCCGGCAAAGTCCACGGCGTCGTGGTCCAGATCACCACGCTCACCGGGCCTTCGCCCGCATGCCCCGGCGCATGCTCGACGCGGGCGAGAAACGCCTCCGGATCAACCACGGCAAACCGCACGTCAATGGCCGGTGAGGTCTTGTCCATGTACTCCACTTCCGCCTCGGCCAGCGCCGAACCGCAATCGCTGCACCAGTGCACCGGCTTGTGGCCTCGCACCACGTGGCCGTTGGCGATGATGCGTCCGAGCGCGCGGATGATGCCGGCCTCGAACGCAAAATCCATCGTCAGGTAAGGATGTTCCCAATCGCCGATCACGCCGAGGCGGATGAAATCCTCGCGCTGCCGGTCGACTTGCGCACGCGCATATTCGCGGCAGGCCTGACGGAATTTGGAGGGTTCCACCTGGACCCCCGCCTTGCCGATCTTTTTTTCGACGGCATGCTCGATGGGCAGGCCGTGACAGTCCCAACCTGGCACGTAAGGCGCATCGAAGCCGCTCAGGATTCTGGATTTGACGATGATGTCCTTGAGGATCTTGTTGACCGCATGCCCGATGTGAATGTCGCCGTTGGCGTAGGGCGGACCGTCGTGCAGGACATACTTCGGACGGCCGCGGCCCTGCTCGCGCAGTTTCCTGTTGAGATCCATTTCCTGCCAGCGCCTGAGGGTTTCCGGCTCGCGCGCGGCGAGATTGGCCTTCATCGGGAAATCCGTCTGCGGCAGATTGAGCGTATTCTTATAGTCGTTCACTATTTCAACTCTTCTACTTCGATTCTCGTAGCACCATTGGTTTCGTTCAAACCTGTGGATCGGTGCGCAGGGCGCACCCTACATTACTATACGGTTTTTTCCCGGCAACTGGTTTCCCGGCGCAGCGGATGGTACCCGTGGAAAAAGGCGCGCACGTCCGCGACGTCCTTTTCTATCCAGCGGCGCAACTCTTCCAGCGACTCGAACCGCTTCTCATCGCGCAGCTTGTGCAGGAAATTCACCTGCACATAGGCGCCGTAGATGTCTTCGCTGAAGTCCAGCAAATTTACCTCGAGCAGCGTGCGGGTGCCGCCGACGGTCGGGCGGGTACCGATATTGGCCGCGCCGGCGAGCGGCTCGGTCTTGAGGCCGAACACCTCCACGGCGAAGATCCCCTTGATCGGCGTCACCTTGCGGTGCAGGTAAATGTTGGCGGTCGGAAAACCGAGAGTGCGGCCGAGCTTGTCGCCATGCGCCACGCGCCCGCACATGCGGTACGGCCGGCCCAGGAGCTTCTCGGCCTGTACCAGATCGCCGGCCGCCAGCGCCGCACGGATGCGCGTGCTCGAGACGCGTTCCCCGTCGATCGCCACGGCGTGCATATTCACGACCTGGAAGCCGTGCTGCCGTCCCGCCGCGGCGAGCATGTCAAAATTCCCGCGTCGCTTCCGGCCGAAATGGAAATCGTCTCCGACGACGAGATAGCGCACACCCAGTCCATCCACCAGCAACCGCTGGATGAATTCCTCGGGTTCCATGGCCGCGAATCCGGCGTCGAAATGCAGGCACAACACCCGATCCACGGAATAGCGCCGCAGCGCCTGGAGCTTTTCGCGCAGACGCGTGAGCCGCGGAACGGCGGCGTCCGGCTGGAAGAATTCCTGCGGCTGCGGTTCGAACAGGATGACCTGGGTGGGCAGACCGAGCTTCTCCGCTGTTTCCGCCAATTGGCCGATCACCGCCTGGTGACCGAGATGCACGCCGTCAAAATTGCCGATCGTGGCGACACACCCGCGATGCCGCGGCCTCAGGTTATGCCACCCGCGTATGAACTCCATGGGACGTTTCAGGTTTTAACGTAGAGAAACGGTGAAGGTTACCGTCTCGGACACGCGAGAACAAGCAGCGGGACGAAGGAAAACCGGGGATTCCTACAGATGCGCCCAGTCCGGATCGAGTTCTTCGATGATATCGTGCAGCGGACGGCGCGCGCCGAAGCCCTCTTGATAACTGTGATAATGACCGATGCGCAATTCGGGAAATTTCCAGCAGAGATAGCCGTCGCCGGTATCGAAATCCGCCAGCCACAGCCCTTTGACCACGAGTCCGAGCCGTTCCATCTTGCCCATCCAGCGCCGCACGATGGTCTCGTAGTCCTTTTCCACCTTCCGGGTCTGGGGATTGCTTGGCAACATTGCCTCGAGCGCGCGGCGCACCGGATCGAGTTCACGGTAGGCTTCTTCGGTGATTTTCCAGACCAGCGGAAACAGCTCCTCGGCCTCCGTCAGCGTGAACGCGCGCGGATTGTTGCAGGCCGAAATCTGGTAAATCTGAGCTGCGCTAGTCATCGGTTAACGCCCCCTCCCCCTTCTTAAGCAGTAACTGTGCCAATCGTACACCGAAAGCCATAACGGTCAATAAATACACCGCCGCGCCGGCAGTGACCCATATTGACAATCGATAGACGCGCTGCAGGGCAGGCGTGGTCAGCCAGGAATCAATATCGCCCATGCCCCAGTAGAGCACCGCGCCCATGACGGCGCTGGCGAGAACTATCCGCGCCAGAAACAGTCCCCAGCCGGGCAGCGGCCGGTACACCTTGTGCCGTCGCAGCATGAAGAACAGCATGCCGGCATTAACGAATGCCGAGAGCGAAATGGCCAGCGCCAGCCCCACGTGCTTGAGCGGCATCACCAGCGCCAGACTCAACAAAATATTAACCACCAGCGCGATCACGCCGACGCGCATCGGCGTTTTGGTATCCTGGCGCGCATAGAATCCCGGCGCGAGCACCTTGATCAATATGAAACCGAGCAGTCCAAACGAGAATGCCATCAGCGCATTGGCGCTCATCCGTACGTCATTGGCGCCGAACGCGCCGAAGTGAAAAAACGTGGTCAGCAGCGGCGCCGAAAGAATTACCAGCGCCACCGAGGCGGGAACCGCGATCAGGAAAACCCAACGCAAGCCCCAGTCGAGCAGATGCGAAAATTCATCGTGCGAGTTGCGCGCGTGCCGGCGCGCCAGACTGGGCAGAATGACGGTCGCGAGCGCGATACCGAACACGCCGAGCGGAAACTCCATCAGGCGGTCGGAATAATAGAGCCACGAGACGCTGCCGGTAACCAGGAACGAGGCCAGCAGCGTGTTGACCAGCATGTTGATCTGTGCGACGGAGACGCCGAAGATCGCCGGCAACATGAGCTTGAAGACACGCATGACGCCATGATGGCGTTCGCGCACATGCAGCCGCGGACGCGGCAACATTTTAATGCCGCGCAGGAACGGAATCTGGAAAAGCAGCTGCGCCACGCCGGCGATGAACACGCCCCACGCCAGCGCCAGCACCGGCTCGTCCATGCGCGGGGCGAGCCACACGGCGGCGCCGATCATGCTCAGATTGAGCAGTACCGGCGTAAAAGCGGCCGCGCCAAAACGGCCGTAGGTGTTGAGAATGCCCGCCGCCATCGCCACCAGCGAGACGAAGAAAAGATAGGGAAAAGTGATGCGCAGCATCTGCACCGTCAGGCCGTATTTGTGCGGCTCGTCGAGAAAACCCGGCGCGAGGATCATGACCAGAATGGGCGCGGCGATGACGCCAATCAGCGTGACGCCAAACAGAATCGCGCCGAGTATGCCGGTCATGTGATCCGCGAAGGCACGCGTTTCCGCCGCCGTGTACTTGGCCTTGTATTCGGCGAACACCGGCACGAAGCTCTGGGAAAACGCACCTTCGCCGAAAATGCGGCGCAGGAAATTGGGGATGCGGAAGGCGACGTAGAAGGCGTCGGCGGCCACCCCGGTGCCGGCGCCGATCAGGCTCGCGAACAGCATGTCGCGGATGAGCCCGCTGATCCGTGACAGCAGGGTCATGCCGCCGGTCACCGCCGTGGATTTAAGCAGCTTGCGGCTCACGGGCGAAGCGGGGTTGTCGCAGAGACACTTAACGTGTCTCTGCGCCGCTGAGCGCCCGGCCACGGATGGCCGGGCTGGGGACTATCGAAGTCATGATCCCGCGCCACGGATGGCTTGTAAGCTGGTTGTAGTGAGAGAGCGATAATACAGGATGTGCCGGGCCTCCCAAACCGTTGCTGCCCAAGTAACGGCCATTAGCGGGATTGACAAATCCGCCCGAAATCAGCATAGTTGCGCGCTTTTCAGGGCATTCCCAGGAGAACCGTTTTGGCCAATACAGCACAGGCAAAGAAACGCGCGCGTCAGGCAGAAAACCACCGCGCCCGCAACGTCGGTCAGCGCACCGAGCTGCGCAGCCGCATCAAGAAAGTCCGCAATGCGATCGCCGCCAAAGACAAGCCGGCGGCACAGCTGGCGTTCCGTGAAGCCGCTTCCGTCATCGACCGCATGGCCGGCAAGGGGCAGATCCACAAGAATACGGCGGCCCGCTACAAGAGCGGCCTTAACCAGGGTTTGCGCGCGCTGGCGTAAACCATCCGTCTCGCAGACACAAAAAAACCGGCGTGAGCCGGTTTTTTTGTTTGTGCACTGCTCTACAGCACGATCAGATTATCCCGGTGAATCAGCTCCGGCTCATCCACGTAGCCGAGGATGGATTCGATCTTGTCACTGGCGTGCCCGATGATGCGCGCCGCTTCTTCGGAACTGTAATTCACCAGCCCGCGCGCGACCTCATGGCCTTCCGGGTCGAGGCAGGAGACGACTTCGCCGCGCGTAAATGTACCCTCAATGGCCTTCACACCGACGGGCAGCAGGCTTTTCCCGCTTTCACGGATGACCCTGACCGCCCCGGCATCGAGCCTGAGGCTGCCCGCGGCATGCGCATGACCGGCCAGCCACTGCTTGCGCGCCGCCACGCGTCCCTGCTCCGCTTTAAGATGCGTGCCGACGACTTCACCGGACAGTACGCGCACAATCACGTTCTCCTCGCGTCCCGATGCAATCACCGTTGACGCGCCGGAGTGCGCCGCCTTTTCCGCGGCGAGCAGTTTGGTGCGCATGCCGCCGCGCCCGAGCGCGCCCGAACCGCCGGCCATGGACAACAGCTGCTTGTCGCCGGCGATGCCTTCTTCCACCAGCTTGGCGTCCGGATGCTGGCGCGGATCGAGATCGTAGAGACCTCTTTGATCGGTGAGAATGAGCAGCAGATCGGCCTCGACGAGATTGGCCACGAGCGCGGCCAGGGTGTCATTGTCGCCGAAACGGATTTCTTCCGTGGCCACGGTATCGTTTTCATTGACGACGGGAATGACGCCCAGGCTGAGCAAGGTGCGCAAAGTGCTACGGCTGTTGAGATAGCGCTTGCGGTTCGCGAGGTCGTCGTGGGTGAGAAGCACCTGCGCCGTGTGCAGACCGTGACGCTGAAACGCGGATTCATAAACCTGCACCAGATTCATCTGGCCGACGGCCGCCATGGCCTGCAGTTCATGCAGCGCATGCGGGCGCTGATGGCGGCCGAGCCGCTGCATGCCGGCGGCCACGGCACCGGAAGTCACCAGCACCATTTCCACGCCGCGGGCGCGGAACTGCGCCAGTTGCCCGACCCAATTCTGGATACCGTCGTTGTTCAGTCCCTGGCCGTCACGCGTCAGCAGCGCACTGCCGATTTTGACCACGACACGGCGCGCGCTCTTCAGCGACGCGCGTGGGTTATGGCTGGCGTTCCCGGACATGAGTGGTTTTTTCCGTTTTCTTTTTCAATTGCTCCAGCCGCCGCATCAGGTCCATGACCAGTTCACGGCAACCCTCGCGGTTGATCGCGGAGATTCTATACACCGGACCCTTCCATTTCAGCTTTTTAAGCAGCCGCCTGGCCTGTGTCTCTCGCTCCTCCCCGGGCAGAAGGTCCATTTTATTCAGCACCAGCCAGCGCTCGCGCTTGGCCAGCGCCGGATTGAATTTTTTCAGCTCCGATTCGATGGCCTTCACGCCGGCGGCGGGATCGGCATCCGGCTCGAGCGGCGCCATGTCCACCAGATGCAACAGTATATTCGTGCGCGACAAGTGCCGCAGGAACTGATGACCCAGCCCCGCGCCCTCGGCCGCGCCCTCGATAAGGCCGGGAATGTCGGCCACCACGAAACTGCGGCTCGCTTCGATGCGCACCACGCCCAGATGCGGATGCAGCGTGGTAAACGGATAATCTGCCACCTTGGGACGCGCGTCCGACACGGCGCGCAGAAAAGTCGACTTGCCGGCATTGGGCAGGCCGAGCAGACCGGCATCCGCGAGCACCTGAAGCTCGAGCGCGAGTGCACGGCGCTCGCCGGGCTTGCCCGGTGTCATGCGCCGCGGGCTGCGGTTGGTGCTCGACTTGAAATGGGTATTGCCCAATCCGCCCTTGCCGCCGTGGGCCACGAGCAGCGATTCGCCATCGCGGGTGATTTCCCCGATGAGTTCTTCCGCTTCCGCATCCGTCACCCGCGTGCCGAGAGGAACCGGTATGTAAAGATCCTTCCCGGATTTTCCGGTGCAGTTGCCCCCGCCACCCTTGGCACCGCTCTCGCCGCGGAAGACGCGTGTGTGACGGAAATCCACGAGCGTATTGAGTCCTTCCCGTCCCACGAGATAAACGCTGCCGCCGTCACCGCCGTCACCGCCGTCGGGTCCGCCGCGGGGGATAAATTTCTCGCGCCGGAACGACAGCGCCCCGTTGCCGCCATTGCCGGCTTCGATACGTATGGTAGCTTCATCAACGAATTTCATGCCACAAGATTACCGGTTATAAAAATAAAAAACCCCGCCGTGTTGCCAGGGCGGGGTTTTGGACGCTACGCAGCGGGATCAGCCCGGGATAATGCTTACGGTTCTGCGGCTACGCGGTCCCTTGATCTCGAATTTCACCTGGCCGTTGACCTTGGCGAACAAGGTATCGTCCTTGCCGATGCCGACGTTCATGCCGGGATGATACTCGGTGCCGCGCTGACGGATGAGAATATTGCCCGCCAGCACCTGCTCGCCGGCATAGCGCTTCACGCCCAGGCGCTGGGCATGGGAATCTCGGCCGTTGCGTGAACTGCCGCCTGCTTTTTTATGTGCCATAAATAATTCCTCTAGCTTCTTTTACCCTAACCCTTGTGCACCGTCGCCCTCACCCTCATTCCCTCTCCCAGAGGGAGAGGGAGGCGAGCCGTTGCGCGCTACGCGCGCACCTCATTTGATCGCGGTGATCTCGATTTCGGTGTAGTACTGGCGGTGGCCCTGGGTCTTGCGATAGTGCTTGCGCCGGCGCATCTTGAATACCTTGATCTTGTCGTCACGCCCGTGGCTTTTCACCTTGGCCGTTACCGTCGCGCCCGCCAGCACCGGATTGCCGACACGCACGCCCTGATCGTCGCTCACCATGAGGACCTGGCTGAGGTCCACAGTCTGACCTTCGGGGGCATCCAGCTTCTCTACCTGAATGACATCGCCCGGGGACACCCGGTACTGCTTGCCGCCGCTTTCAATCACCGCGTACATCATAATGTCTGACTCCGATCCCCCACCCCATCCCTCCCCCGTAAAGGGGGAGGGGGAGTTGGAAGAAAAACCTTTGTGATGATTTGCCCGCTAAAAGGCCGGCAATTCTAACGATTGGCGGGCAACAGGTCAAACGGCTTGACGCGCGTAAATCGTCCCCCTAGCATGCGCCCGGACCTCGACCACCCCTTATTTCCATGGATTATGAAGCCATCAAGGCGCTGGCCCGCGACGATCTGCAGGCCGTAAACCGCGAGATTGAAGCGCGGTTGCAGTCCGACGTCGTCCTGATCAACCAGATGGGGTCCTATATTGTGCACAGTGGCGGAAAACGCCTGCGGCCGGTGCTGGTGCTGCTGGGCAGCCGGGCCCTCGGTTACGAGGGGTCGGCCCACATTCAGCTGGCGGCCATCATCGAATTCATCCACACCGCCACCCTGCTGCACGACGACGTGGTGGACGCCTCGGAGATGCGCCGCGGTCATACCACCGCCAACAGCATCTGGGGTAACGAGGCGAGCGTGCTGGTGGGGGATTTTCTGTATTCACGCGCTTTCGAGATGATGGTCGAGGTGGGCAGCATGCGCGTGATGGAAATCCTCGCCCACACCACCAACACCATCGCCAAGGGCGAGGTTATGCAGCTGCTCAACTGCCACGACCCGGAAACCACCGAGGAGCGCTACATCGAAGTCATCCGCAACAAGACCGCCAAGCTTTTCCAGGCCGGTTCCCAGCTATCTGCCATCATCAGCAACCAAGGCAATGAAGTCGAAGAGGCAATGGCGGCTTATGGCATGCATCTCGGCACGGCGTTTCAGCTGATCGACGATGTGCTGGACTATGGGCGCGATAACCATGACCTGGGCAAAAATATCGGCGACGACCTCGCCGAAGGCAAACCGACCCTGCCGCTCATATATACCCTGCGCCAGGGCGACAACCGCCAGCGCGAGCTGATCCGCACCGCCATCGAAGAAGGCGGTCTGGCCCAGATGGATGAGGTCATGGACGCCATTGAATCAACGGGTTCCATCACGTACACTGCGCGCCGGGCAGAAGACGAGGCTTCCCGAGCCTCTGCCGCCGTGGCCGCCATACCGGATTCGCCTTACAAGCAAGCGCTTCTCGATCTGGCCCATTTTTCTGCCCATCGAAATAGATAGTTATGGATCAACGGGGTGTAGCGCAGCCTGGTAGCGCACTTGCTTCGGGAGCA
>ERZ1292633.2630-Hain-H41-02um-R1-2630-length-18152-cov-6_pt1 | contig 14193 bp, 15 predicted proteins | sample MGYA00564406_ERZ1292633 | MGnify/ENA primary metagenome ERZ1292633 (study PRJEB36523, sample SAMEA6512639) | groundwater metagenome | collected 2019-01-08 | study: AquaDiva: Metagenomics assemblies of 32 groundwater samples
TGGTGCCGGCTACAAGATTCGAACTCGTGACCCCCTGATTACAAATCAGGTGCTCTACCAACTGAGCTAAGCCGGCCCATGCAGAAAACGCCTTTGCGCGAAAATTGGTGGCGCGTCCAGATGGTGGACGCCTGCACAAGCGAAAAAACTAAGGCGCGCCTGCCCCTGCTGTGCCTGATTGGGCGGTTCCTGCGGTTTGCACACCCAAAAGCCCGCGTAGTCTTGAGCGGAATGCGGCAAGCTCTGCGCCTTCGAGCAGCGAACGCGAAACGAATTGCACCTTTCTCGGGTTAATCACCTGACCGTTCCGAAACACCTCAAAATGGAGATGCGGCCCGGTGGAAAGTCCGCTTGATCCGACATAGCCGATCACTTGCCCCTGCTGCACGCGCGCGCCGGGGCTGACAATGATCCGGCTCATATGTGAATAGCTCGTGCCAAGCCCGCCTGCGTGTGCGATCCGCACTTGCCGCCCATAGCCACCAGCGCCGCCTGCAAAATTGATGAGGCCATCAGTCACCGCATGGATCGGGCTGCCATAAACCGCGCCGTAATCAACGCCGCGATGGAGCCTTGTATAGCCGAGCAAGGGATGGAACCGCATACCAAAGCCCGAAGTGAGACGTGCACCAGAGACCGGAAGCGTCATTCCGCCGCGCTTTTCGCCAACGCCCGAGGCTTCAAACCATTCGGTACGCCCGCCAATCGTCCACTGGAGCAACTGCATCGTACGGTTTCCGCGATCAAGCCCGGCATAAAGCAATTTGCCGAATTTCACTTCGCCGGTTTCGGCGCGCTGCTGCTCAACGATCATGTCAAAGCGGTGATCGGCGTTGACATCATTGCTGATCGAAAGTTTGGAGGCGATGGCGCGGATATAGGCTTCGACAGCTTTGGCTGGAACCCCTGCGGCGCGCGCCGAACGATAAAGGCTATCACCAACACGCCCCTGAATGCGCAAAGGCGTGCGGTCGATCGCAATTGGAATTTGGGTGAGGGTCAGTGCGCCGCTTGCCCCGCGACCGAGCATGAGTGTCAAATCAAAGCGCGCGCGAAACTGGAGCGCATCAAGCGGACGCGCCTGATTGCGGTTTGCGCGTCGTCCCAGCGTCAGTTTCATAACGGTGCCGGGTTCAATTTCGGAAATCGGGCTGACGCGTGCCACCATATCGGCAACGCGTGAGGCCTCTCCGCCACCAACGCCTGCGCGTTCGAGCACACGGCGGAATCCGTCACCTTGGCCAAGTGTCGCCGTCATATCGAGGCTGGGACGTTCTGGTGTATCGCCGAGCGGCACCACGGCATCGGTTGCCGCCATCCGCCGTCCGGTATCGCCACCCCATGCTTGCGGGGCAATGGCCTGTGCCCGGGTCTCGTCCCACGCATCGCCAGTTGCCGCTGCGGGGACATGGCCGGTGAGCGAACGAAACCCAGGTGACATCGCCACCGTCGCGCCGCACAACAGCGCGCATGTTGCAAGCCCCCGAAACCAATGAAACGAGCCAATATCGATACCAAGATCGGGAGCCCAATCGATTTCGCTCATGCGTTCACGTAGATTGGAAACACGGATAGCAAGCGGAGTCGCACCGGAAGGTCGCGTGATCACCTGATCAAGCGAGAGCGCGACCGTTAGCCCGGCCTGGCCAAATCCTTGCTCATTGCGTTTGTACAAGCTCCAAACGACTCCCCAATAATGCCGGTTTTCCGGTTCCTCTTTGAACTTGCATGGTTAATGTCAAATTACCACCCCCAAAATGGAGCAAATTTGCGCCGGATTGTGGTGATTTAGAGGTGGGGCTGTATTAATTCGTCGGTGCGATAGGCTCCACGCCTTCTACTCTGTGGTGCATGTTGGCAATTCGCGCACATCGCTCAGCCGCCCCGTCACTGCTGCTGCGGCAGCCATTGCAGGGCTAACCAAATGCGTCCTACTGCCCGGCCCTTGCCGCCCGACAAAATTGCGGTTGCTCGTTGAGGCGCAGCGTTCGCCCGCAGGCACTTTGTCGGGGTTCATACCGAGGCAAGCCGAGCAGCCGGGTTCGCGCCATTCGAGGCCGGCTTCGATGAAGATGCGGTCTAGCCCTTCGGCTTCGGCTTGGGCTTTCACTAGGCCCGACCCCGGCACAACAATGGCCCATTTTACATTTGCGGCCTTGGTGCGGCCTTTGAGTATGGCGGCGGCGGCGCGGAGGTCTTCGATGCGGCTGTTGGTGCAACTGCCGATGAAGATATTTTGCACTTCGATATCCACCATCCGCGTGCCCGGCGTCAGCCCCATATAATCAAGCGATTTTTGTGCGGCGACTTGTTTTGACGGATCGGCAAAACTCATTGGATCGGGAACAGTGCCAGAGATGGGCAAGACATCTTCAGGGCTGGTGCCCCATGTCACGCTTGGCGCGATGTCAGCGGCGTTAATGATTATGCGCCTGCCATAAGTTGCGTCCTGATCGGTTGCGAGTGCGCGCCAATAGGCCACCGCCGCATCCCAATCTGGGCCTGTGGGGGCCATCGGGCGGCCTTTCAAATAGGCGAAGGTTGTTTCATCGGCGGCAATAAGCCCGGCCCGCGCGCCGCCCTCAATCGCCATGTTGCTAATCGTTAGGCGGCCTTCGATTGAAAGCGCACGGATTGCATCGCCGGTATATTCGATAACATGGCCGTTGCCGCCCGCCGCGCCGATGACGCCGGTAATATGAAGGATAATATCTTTGGCGGTTACGCCCGGCCCAACATCGCCCTCAACGCGTATTTCCATTGTTTTTGACGGGGCGAGCAGCAGCGTCTGCGTCGCAAGCACATGCTCGACTTCGCTCGTACCAATCCCGAACGCCAGCGCGCCGAGGCCGCCGTGGCAGGCGGTGTGGCTATCGCCGCAGACGATGGTGGTGCCGGGCAGCGAAAAACCTTGCTCTGGCCCGACGACATGGACGATTCCCTGCTCAGCATCAGTGGCACCGATATAACGGATACCAAATTCAGGCGCGTTATATTCAAGTGCGGCCAATTGCGCGGCGCTTTCGGCGTCAGCAATGGGCAAGCGATTGCCCGCGCTGTCTCGCCGTGCGGTGGTCGGCAGATTGTGATCGGGCACGGCAAGTGTAAGATCAGGCCGCCTTACCCGGCGTCCGCTGAGCCGCAGCGCTTCAAACGCTTGCGGGCTGGTAACCTCATGGACAAGATGGCGATCGATATAGATCAGGCAGGTGCCATCACTGCGCCGGTCAACGACGTGTGCGTCCCAGATTTTTTCATATAAAGTGCGTGGTTTGCTTGCCATACCCGTGCTCCTAATCACAAAAGCAGATGGGTGAAAGAGGCAAGCAGCCTACGCCTTTCCCTTTAGGGTTTAAACTGGTACGCAAACGGGAATGTCTCCACCCGATCCCAAACCTGCAGTGATGATGCGTTTTGCCAAGCCTGAACCTGGACAAGGGTTGATCGGCATTGGTCTTGCGATCCTTATCCTCGGCTGCTGGGCAGGGTTGCATATTTATTCGGTCGCATTTTTTGAAATAAACACTGTTACCGCGCCGATGGTGCCCGTGCTCTTTGGGCTGCTATGCTGGCTATCAGTTGGTATGTTCATCGTTGCGCATGATGCGATGCATGGTTCCCTCGTCCCCGGCTGGCCTCGATTGAGCGGTTTCGTCGGCGGGCTTATGCTGTTCGTCTATGCCGGCTTTGGTTGGCGCAAGATGCGTGACGCCCATATGGATCATCACACATATTCAGGCACAGCGCGCGATCCTGATTTTGATGCCGATCACCCAACGGCATTCTGGCCGTGGTATTTTACATTCCTCAAGCGTTATTTCGGGGTCGTGCCGATCATTTATGTGTTTGTGGTGACATGGAGCTATATATTGCTGTTCAAATTTGCTCCGATCAATGTGATCATTCTCTATGGCGGCCCGGCAATTATCTCCTCATTCCAGCTCTTTTATTTTGGAACCTACCGTCCGCACCGGCATGAAGCCGACGGCCAGTTTCCCGATCAGCACAATGCACGTACTGCGCCGTATAGCGTGTTAGTTTCTTTATTCACCTGCTTCCACTTTGGCTATCATCATGAGCATCACCTCTCGCCTTACGTGCCGTGGTGGGGTTTGCCGATGCGCCACCGGGCTGAATTGAAAAACGCGCCCGCTACGGAAAAATTGACTTACGAATTGCGATAATCCGCGATGATATCGCCGCATGCGGCAAGCTCTTCCTCATGGCCAATTTCGCGCCAGCTTTCTTTGAGCGCTTCATTTTCCCACTGCTGCATCGCCGGGTGCGCAATGATATGATCAACCCAGATTTGGCCTTTGCCAACATCAAGCCCATATGTCCGGACGCGCCAGGCAATCGGCGCAAAGAAGGCATCAACCGCGCTGAATTCAGCACCTGCGAGATACGGCCCGCCAAAGCGCGCGAGTCCTTCTTCCCAAAGCTGGGTAATCCGGGTTATATTGGCCTTGAGCGCATCCGACATTGGCTTTGGGCGGATGCGAACCCCGACATTCATCGTGCAATCGTTGCGTAGCGCCGAAAAGCCGCTGTGCATTTCGCTTGCGGCACATTGGGCCCAGGTACGGGCTTCGGAGTCGGCGGGCCATATGCCGTCATGGCGGTCAGCAAGATAGAGGGCGATGCCCATCGAATCGTATATCGTGCGGTTGCCGTCGATCAACACAGGCACCTGAGCTGTCGGCGAAAAGCTGCGGAAACCAGGGTTGCTCGGGCCTTTGAATTCCTCAAGCCGGTCAGTGAACGCGATCCCAAGCGCTTTCATCAGCAACCAAGGGCGCAGGCTCCAGCTTGAATAGTTACGATTTGCAGTGATCAGGGTGTAGGCCATGTGTTTGGGCTACATGATCATTTATCAAGTTAGAAGCAGTTTTTTTTTAATTAAAAATGCGCGTGCCGTTGCCGTATTATGTTATCAACAGAGGTTGATTATTGACGATGGATATGGTGACCAATCATAGCGCGATTAAAAGCGCAATGCTCGGTTTAGAGATCCGTGAGGATGTCATCGTTGATGAAATGATGCGAAACTACATGGCCTATGCAAGCCACGGTCGCGTCACGCTTTATGTTCCGCTCACTTTTGTACTTAGCTGTGCTAATGAACTGGCCGCGACGACCTTTCTTTTTGTTGCGGTGCTCGCACATTTAGCAGTGCTAGCAGTTCAAACTTTATATGCGGAACGCGTTGTATCGAGGTTTGATCGCGCAGGCCTATTGTCACCGATGCATGGGTTTACTTTTTTGACGTTTATGAGCGGCGCGCTTTGGGGCCTCACGATGTTGCCTGTGAACCGGATGCTGGGCGAAAATGTGACAGCGGCAGTCATGTCTGCGGCCATTTTTATCTGCGTGACGGTTACGTCCGCTTTGCAAGCAGGACTACGCCAGTTCGTGCGCGCCTATTTGGCTGGTTTTGCGCTATTTTTGATACCACAATTCCTCTACCGTTTTGAAACGATGGGTTTTACTCCGCTTATCGCCACACTCGTATTGATCGCGATGCTGATCTGGATTGCAGAAATCATTCGTCGACAATCAAGCGCAACGGTCCGGGCCCAGATGGAAAATAGTCTGCTGGCAGATCAACTCGCCGATGCGTTGACACAAGCGTGTTATTTTTCGCAGCGCGATAGCCTGACAGGCCTACTCAATCGACGTGCATTTGAAGAAGCCGCAATGGTGACGAAAGCGAAGAGCGGTTCGGACGCGACGCACGCGATCATATTAATCGACCTAGATCATTTCAAAACGATCAATGATCGCCATGGGCATATCGTTGGTGATGCGGTTCTCAAAAGCGTTGCGGGGGCTATCAGCCAATCGCTTCATCCGAGTGACCTTGTCGCCCGAGGCGATGGCACAGTCGCGCGGTGGGGCGGCGAAGAATTTGTCGTTCTGCTTAAAAACTGCCCGCCTGAGCAAGCGATTTGCGCGGCAGAATCCATCCGTTTGCGCATTGCTGCGTATCGTGACGAAAATTGGCCCGATGCGTTGTTTGTTACCGGTTCATTGGGCGTTGCACTTTGGCAAGGTCAAAGCTCTTTGCAAAGCGCGATCTCTAACGCAGATCAAGCCATGTATGCCGCTAAACGGGCTGGCCGAAACCAGACGCGCGCACATTCAATTGCAAATTGATATACCAAGGCCAGCCTTGACTCAACGCGGTACTACATAATCGAGAATAGCATAGGCCATATCAAGGGCTGGTGACGCGCGGTTTGGCAAAACGCAGAATTGTATAGCCAGCGAGCGCTGACAGCAATGATCCGATCAGAACGCCAATCTTCACGCCATCGCCCTGTTCTACGCCGGGGAAGGCAAGCCCGCCAATAAACAGACTCATGGTAAAACCGATCCCGCAGAGCAGCGACACGCCGTAAATCTGGACCCAGCTTGCCTTTGCGGGCTTGGTAGCGATCTTGAACTTAACCGCGATCCAGACGCTGCCAAAAATCCCAAGCTGTTTGCCGAAAAACAGGCCGAGCGCAATCGCGACCGGGAGCGTGGCCAGCGCACTACTGCCGCCAAACGTAACGCCGGCATTAGCAAAGCCAAACAGCGGAATGATGAACCAAGCCACTGGCTTGTGCAGTAAGTGTTCAAGTCTGTGGAGCGTTGAATCATCGGAATCGGGGGCCGATTTGGTGGCACGTAATGGCACCGTAAGTGCTACAAGCACACCCGCAATTGTTGAGTGAACCCCCGACAGTAACACCGCGAACCAAAGCAACGCAAAACCAAGCATATACCAGCGTATCCGCACTACTCCTGCCCGGTTGGCCGCAAACATCGCGCCAATTATTATCAGCGCGATGAGCAATGCATAGCCTTTGATCGCGCTGGTATAGGCAATTGCAATGATTCCGACCGCACCCATATCATCAACAATTGCAACCGTTGTGAGGAAGAGTTTGAGCGATGCGGGCGCACGCGATCCGAGAAGCGCAAGCACGCCAATTGCAAAGGCGATGTCTGTTGCCGCCGGGATCGCCCAACCACGCGCAAGGGCCAGATTATCATTGGTGACCGTGAGGTAAACCAACGCAGGCACCGCCATGCCAGCTGCTGCGGCGATCATCGGTAGGCGACGATCAGCCCATGTCGAGAGGTGCCCGTCAACAAATTCACGTTTAATCTCCAGTCCGACGAGCAGGAAGAATAGCGCCATCAGGCCGTCATTGATCCAGTGGAGCAACGACAGCGGGCCAAGCTTTATGGCCAGCATGTGGAAATAATCAGGTGCCAATGGGCTGTTGGCAATCACCATCGCAAGTGCAGCCGCGCCCATCAGGAACAATCCGCCTGAGGCTTCACTGCTTAGGAATTCGCGGATCATAGATCGGGGTTTGTTAAAAATGCGGATCATAGCGCTATCCTAACCGCGCCTGAATCGTGAGGGAAGCAAAACCCGATTTACAAAAAGGGGCCGGCGTCGCGTGACACCGGCCCGAGTAGGTTCGCAGGAGGAACCAGTGGAAGGGGTGGCCACCCCTAATCGCTTCAATAATTATAGGCGCGCTCGCCGTGGCTTGAGAGATCAAGCCCCTCGCGCTCGGCATCTTCGGCGGGGCGCAGGCCAATTACCTTATCAATCACGAAGAACAGAGCTGCTGAGCCAATGCCCGACCATAGGAGCGTTATGCCAACCGCTTTCATCTGTGTGATAAGCTGCCCCCCCATGTCGTAAGTGCCGATGACCGCAGGCATCACGGTATAATCAAAAACCCCCTGCCCGCCGAGGGCTGGATTAGCCACAATCGCGGTACCAAGCGCGCCGACAATCCCGCCGACACAGTGGACGCCGAACACATCAAGTGTGTCATCATATTTGAACATATTCTTGACCGTCGAGACGAAGAAGTAGCAGATTGGCGAGACCACCAACCCAAGCACAATCGCGGTCATCGGCGCAGCATAGCCGCTTGCCGGGGTGATTGCGACAAGCCCTGCGACTGCGCCGGTTACCGCGCCGAGCAGCGATGGCCGACCGTGACGGAATTGCTCGACGAGTGCCCAGCTTACCGCTGCTGCTGCGGTTGCGACATAGGTGTTGATGAACGCCACCGCCGTCACCCCGTTTGCTTCAAGGTTTGAACCGGCATTAAAGCCGAACCAGCCAACCCAGAGCAGCGAAGCGCCGATCATCGTCATGGTAAGCGAGTGTGGCGGGGTGGCTTCCCTGCCAAAGCCAATGCGCTTGCCGATCATCAGACAGCCGACAAGACCCGCAATGCCTGCGTTAATGTGGACAACCGTGCCGCCCGCAAAATCAAGCGCGCCCATACCCCAAAGCAATCCAGCATCGGTTGGGTTGGCGGGCAGAAAATCGGGGCCAGCCCAATACCAGACCATATGCGCAATCGGGAAATACACCACCGTCAGCCACGCAACGACGAAGATCATCAGCGCTGAAAACTTCACACGTTCAGCAAATGCACCGACGATCAGCGCGGGCGTGATGCAGGCAAAGGTCATCTGGAAAATAACGAAGACATATTCGGGAATATAGACGCCGTTCGAAAAGGTGGCGGCAAACGTGCTTGCATCAACGCCTTGTAAAAATGCTTTGGAAAGCCCGCCGATATAAGGGCTGCCACCGGTGAAGGTGAGGCTATAGCCCCAGCACACCCAGATGAGCGAGGCGATGCTGACGATCATGAACACCTGCATCAGCAGCGAAAGCATATTCTTTGTGCGGACAAGCCCTCCGTAAAACAGCGCCAGCGCAGGGACTGACATCATCAGCACCAAAGCCGATGATACCAGCATCCAGGCGGTATCGCCCTTGTTGACCATTTCAGCGGTTGGCACAAAAGCCGCAGCGGTGGGCGCTGCGGTACCTTGTGCCCATGCGGGTAATGCGATCAGGGCAGCGCCAACGCCGCCTAGCCCGCCAATCAGTTTCTGTCGATTTATCATGCTTTCCCCTGTCATTTTAAAGCGCATTATTGTTGGTTTCGCCGGTGCGGATCCGGACGGCTTGCTCTATTTCGAGAACGAAGATTTTGCCGTCACCGATCGCGCCGGTGTTGGCCGATTGCTGGATTGCCTCAACCGCCCGGTCGGCGATGCCGGACGCGCAAGCGACTTCAATTTTGAGTTTGGGCACCATATTGGTCGAATATTCAGCACCGCGATAAATCTCGGTCTGCCCCTTCTGGCGACCAAAGCCTTTGGCTTCGGTGACGGTCATTCCAGAGATCGCCAGCTCGCTTAGCGCCTCACGCACATCGTCGAGCTTAAACGGTTTGATTATAGCGATGATCAGTTTCATTCGGCCCCCTTGGGTGTTTCACTAGGGATATCAGCAAGGGCCATGCCAATTTGATGCAATGCAGCATCTTGGGGGTTCCGGGTGGTTTTTAAGAGCCCGGGTTGAACCCTATCCGCCCAATATTAGGGCAAATTTGGCCTGCCGCCTAATTTTTAGGCATCATTGGATATTCAAGGGGTGTCAGCCAGTTAACCCATGCAGCCGGGAAGGATAAGCGCAAAAGCCAGTGCCAAGGATTGCGTATGGACTATCTCCCCTGCGCGCGGCTCGTATCTATTGGGCATTAATCTGGTGAGTGGAGTACTCTGGTGGCAATCAGCAAATCATCATCCAGCACCATCAAGCGCACCGGAATCGACAATCCGATGCCATAGGTTGCCATTTCAAGATCAAACAAGACCGAATCAATGCCGGCCTCTTCAAGTCGCGACTGCGCTAGGCCTGCCTCAAAACTGTTATAATATTTGGCGGCCTCAACCAGTGACATCGGCTAGTCCGTCCATGCGGGCATAACCGTTTGTACACGAACGGGCAGACCGTCGATGCTCTGGGTGCGATCCGCAATTTTGGCGAGCCGTGCGGCAGGATCATCGGCGGCATGATATTTGGAGAGTGTCTGCCGCTCACGATCAAAGCTCATGAAGGGTACGCCCCAACCGCAGCTTGTCTGAATGCTATCAAGATCAATAACGAAAATCTGGCGGGTGCCGGGCAGTACCGTGAAGTGTGAAACCAGCGCATCCCATTCGGCGTCCTGCGGGAGCACAGCGCGGCCATGGCCATACATGCGGAAAATCAACGCAGGCCGGTCAAACGCGCACATCATCACCGTGATTCGACCATCCGCTGCGAGATGCGCGTGCGTTTCATTGCCCGATCCACCAACATCAAGATAGCCAACCTGCGTTGGCGACAGCACCCGGAAGCTATCCATCCCCTTAGGGCTTAGATTGATCCGCGCGCCCTCCACAGCAGTTGCAACAAAAAATACCGGCTGCTTGGCAATAAAGGCGATGTGATCATCGGTGAGGCTGGTGAAAAATTCCATGCGCGTCCTTTCGAAGGCGCGATGCTAACCCAAAGGGTGGATCGGGGAAAGGCATCGCAGAAAAATTGCCGTTACACCTCCGCTATGCGTTCAATTCTCTACATGCAACCAATCGGCGTGACGTGGCGCTTTCTTGGTCTGGCTCCATTCTTCGAGCATCAGCGGGGCGACGCGTTCTAGTTCGGTGTATTGCTCGGGCGTGCCAATGTTGCAGGCCAGCTCCAAACGGTGGCCATTGGGATCGAAGAAATAGATTGAGCGGAAGATGCCGTGGAAGGTTGGCCCGAGGACTTCGACGCCTTGGCGCTCAATATGCGCCTTGGCCGCTTTGAGCGTATCAAAATCAGCGACTTCAAACGCAAGATGCTGCACCCATGCGGGGGTTTGCAAATCGCGGCCCATTTTGGGCTGATTGGGCAGTTCAAAGAAAGCCACGACATTGCCGCCGCCGCAATCGAGGAAGATGTGCATATAGGGATCATATTCACCGGTGGAGGGCACATGGTCCTCGGCAAAGGCGTTGGTATATTTCATGCCGAGCACGCGTTCATACCATTCGACCGTCTCCTTCGCATCCTTGCAGCGATAGGCGACGTGGTGGATTCTGTTGAGGGTGAAAGGAGTATTCATGTCTTTAGTCACCAAAAGTTATCCCTTTCTAAAATCGGCGGCGGAACTCTACCCGTTTCGAGCCACTCACCAGAAACGTATCATAATTTGTGTCTTTGAGTGCGGATCGAACGGGATTTGTCGCGGCAGAAGTGTTGGCCCAATACTGCGGACGTTCGGCACTTTTAGGGAGTTTTTCACCAATAATCGCCTCAATTTTGTGAAAAGGCAGATCAAAAGTCTTAAAGGACTGACCTCGAACATAATCTGCAAGCAACTCAAATTTTGACATTGCTAAACTCCCCCTGTTACTCCGCCACCTCTAGCACGCCGCGCGCGATTTGATCGCGTTCGATGCTTTCAAACAGCGCCTTGAAATTGCCCTCACCAAAGCCTTCGTCGCCCTTGCGCTGGATAAATTCAAAGAACACGGGGCCAACCTGTGTTTCGGAGAATATTTGGAGAAGCAGGCGCGGATGGCCGCCGTCAGTGCTGCCATCAAGCAAGATGCCGCGCGTTTGGAGCGCGCCGACCGGCTCGCCGTGACCGGGAAGCCGTCCGTCAAGCATCTCATAATAGGTTGCGGGCGGGGATGACATGAAGGGCGTACCGATGGCCTTCAATTTGTCCCAACAACCAACAATATCATCGCAGATGAAGGCGATATGCTGAATCCCCTCGCCGTTGTAGGCTCGCAGGAATTCCTCAATCTGGCCGCCGCCGGCCTTGCCCTCTTCATTCAAGGGAATGCGAATTTTGCCATCAGGTGCGGTCATCGCCTTTGAGGTGAGGCCGGTATATTCGCCCTTTATGTCGAAATAGCGGATTTCGCGGAAGTTGAAGATCCGCTCATAATAGCCCGCCCAATAGGCCATCCGCCCGCCATATACATTGTGCGTCAGATGATCGATCAACTTAAATCCTGCGCCAACGGGATGGCGATCAACCCCGTCAAGATAGACGAAATCAATGTCGTAGATTGAAAGATCGTCACCATAGCGATCCACGAGATAAATGAGAGCACCGCCGATGCCTTTGATCGCGGGAATACGCAGCTCCATTGCGCCCGTCCGGCTTTCAACCGGCTCAGCCCCGCGTTCAATCGCGGCGGCATAGGCGGCCTGTGCATTTTTGACGCGAAACGCCATCCCGCATGCCGAAGCGCCATGCTCAGCGGCAAAATAGGCCGCGTGGCTCTTCGGTTCATAATTGGCGATCAGGTTAATCTCGCCCTGACGCCATAGATCAACATCTTTGGATCGGTGGTGGGCGATATGGGTGAATCCCATCCGCGCGAAGACGGGCTCAAGCAGGCCTTTTTCCGGCGCGCAAAATTCGACGAATTCAAAGCCGTCGAGGCCGAGCGGGTTTTCAAACAGGTCGGTCATTGCGGCGGCCTCATATAGTTTCATTTGCAACTATATGAGGCCGTGCTAAATGTCAATGATGACGCTCCGCCTTGATGCCTTCTTGCCTTACCGGCTTTCCGTCGCGTCAAACGCGGTCAGCACCCGGATTTCGGCGAGCTATCGCAGGCGCTTTGGCCTCAAAGTGCCCGAGTGGCGCTTGCTGGCGATCCTTGCCGAAGGAAGCGAAATGACCCCACAGGCGCTTGGCAATGCCGCACGAATCGACAAGATTAGCGTCAGTCGCGCCGCCGCTGCGCTGATCGAACGCGGTCTGATTGTCGCGCGCGCCAATCCCGGCGATGGCCGTTCACACCTGCTTGCACTCACAACTGATGGTCGTGGGCTCTACGCCGAGATCGCACCCATTGCGCTCGCAATGGAGGCCGAACTGCTTGGCAATTTTTCGCAGGAAGAACGCGACCAGTTCAATGCGCTGCTTCGGCGCATCGAGGCGGCGGCAGGCACAGATTCTGCTTGACGTGAACGTAAGGTTAGTCGCACGTTCTGTGCTACCTTCGACAACTTCAGGACAGTTCCATGACCCTCGATCGCCTTTCCCGCTCCGTTTATACCGAAGATCATGAGGCGTTCCGCGATACCGTCCGCCAATTCGTCGCCAAAGAGCTTGAGCCCAACACCGCAAAATGGGACGAGGAAGGATTGATCCCGAAATCAATGTGGCCGCGCGCAGGTGAAATCGGGATGTTATGCCCGACAGTGCCAGAGGCTTATGGCGGGCTTGGCCTTGATTTTGGCTATAATGCGGTGATTGATGAAGAGCTTGGCTATGGCTGCGACCTCGCGACTGGCTTCACATTGCAATCGGATATCGTGGCCAATTATCTGATGGCCTATGGCTCCGAGGAGCAAAAGAAAGAATGGTTGCCCCGAATGGTATCAGGCGAGATTGTCACCGCGATTGCGATGACCGAGCCGGGCACCGGTTCCGATCTTCAGGCGCTGCGGACTACGGCGCGCAAGGATGGCAATCATTATGTTATCAATGGTTCCAAAACATATATCACCAATGGCCAGAATGCTGATCTGATCCTTGTCTGCTGCAAGACCGACCCTGATGCCAAGCCCGCGTGGAAAGGCGTTTCGATCATTCTTGTTGAGGCGAACCGCGAAGGTTTCGAACGGGGCCGCAACCTCGACAAGGTCGGGCAAGATGCGGCGGATACATCGGAGATGTTCTTCACTGATGTCCGCGTGCCGATGACCAATTGCCTTGGCGATGAGGGCAAGGGCTTCATCTATCTGATGAGCGAACTGCCTCAGGAGCGTCTGTCTATCGCAGTATCCGCGCAAGCCGCATCACAACGCGCATTTGACCAGACGGTCGCTTATACAAAGGACCGCAAGGCCTTTGGGCAATCCGTGATTGATTTTCAGAACACACGGTTCGTGCTCGCCGATCTCAAGGCCAAGCTCCAGGTTGGCTGGGCGCATCTTGATTGGGCACTTGCCCGTCATCTTAAACGCGAACTGACCCCCGAAGAAGCCTCTGGGGCAAAGCTATGGCATACCGAGCTTCAGGGCGAAGTTGTGGATAAATGCCTCCAGCTTCACGGCGGCGCTGGTTATATGAATGAGTATCCGATCGCCCGCCAATGGCGCGGTGCACGCGTTACCCGAATCTTTGGCGGCACCAGTGAGATTATGAAGGAGTTGATTGGCCGTTCGCTTTAAACGTCTTGCCGGGCAAGGTTAAAGTCCCAATGCGGAACAGGCGATAAAGCAGGCTTGGCGGCACGTCGGGCAAAGGGTAAACGAACCGTTAACCGGAGTCCCCTTGATGCCGCAGACGAGCCCCTTACCGCGCCCCTTAC
>ERZ1292633.3887-Hain-H41-02um-R1-3887-length-14184-cov-7_pt1 | contig 14184 bp, 10 predicted proteins | sample MGYA00564406_ERZ1292633 | MGnify/ENA primary metagenome ERZ1292633 (study PRJEB36523, sample SAMEA6512639) | groundwater metagenome | collected 2019-01-08 | study: AquaDiva: Metagenomics assemblies of 32 groundwater samples
GTAGACAAAGTAGTCTTGCCGGTTCCTGATAACCCAAAAAATAAGGCGGTATTATCACCCGAAATATCAATATTGGCCGAACAATGCATTGGAAAAATATCTTTTTGGGGAAGGAGATAGTTCATAAAAGTGAAAACGGATTTTTTTATTTCACCTAGATATTTTGTTGCTCCGATGAGGATGGTCTTTTCATCAATATTTAAAATTATAAAAGCCTCGGAATTTGTTCCATCTGTTTTAGGATTGGAGGTGACAGATGGGGCGCAATAAATGGTGAGGTCAGGTTTGAAATTTTCTTGTAGGGACAGGTCTAGACCTGTCCGTACGGAAGAATGCAATCGCCTAAATAAATGAGTAACAAAAATTGCCTGATAAGCGTATTGACAGTAAACTCTGAGATTAATGGAATTTTTTTTATCAGCCCCAACTTGAACATCAACAACAAAAAGTTCTTTTTCAAAATTAAAAAAATCAGTTATTTTTTTGTGAAGTTGATCGTAATGATTTTTGGAAATTGGAATATTAGTTTTTCCCCAATTTATTTTTTCATGAATTTTGGGCGTATCAACAATAAATCTATCGTTGGGAGATCGGCCGGTATATTTGCCGGTATAGGTAACAAGTGCTCCTGACTTTGATTTGATTACTTCCTTTCTTTCTAGAGCTTTCTTTGTAAGTAAATCGATTGATAGATTACGGTAAATCATATTATTTTTTTGTCTGATTCTTAATTCCCTCAATCACTTTTTCTACTTCTTCATCACTGGCTAAATAATAGTGTTTAATAGGCTTAATATTTTCATCAAATTCATAGACCAACGGTATGCAATAAGGGACATTTAAATTAACAATATCAACATTTGAAATGTTATCCAAATATTTAATAATGGCCCGAAGGGAATTATGATGACCGGAAAGAATAATTTTTTTGCCCTTTTTTATTTCCGGCTCGATCATTTTTTGGAAATAAGGAATGGATCGGTTATATGTATCTTTTAGACATTCGCTGGAAGGAAGTAAAGAAGGATCAATATCTTTGTAAACAGGATTATTGATTGGATGGCGAGAATCAGTTTTTTCAAGCGGTGGTGGAGGAATGTCATAGCTTCTGCGCCAAATATCTACTTGTTCTTCTCCGTATTTTGCCACAGTTTCTGGTTTATTTAATCCTTGTAGAGCCCCATAGTGACGTTCATTTAATTGCCAAGCTTTGATGACGGGGATCTGTGACAAACCCATGGAGTCCAATACTATCTCTAAAGTTCTGATTCCTCTCTTTAAATATGAAGTAAATCCAAGATCAAAAGTAAACCCAAGCTCTTTTAATTTTAAACCATATTTTTTCGTTTCTTCAATTCCGCTTGGAGCAAGGTCTATATCCGTCCAGCCGGTAAAACGATTAGACCACTCGGAAAGGCCATGGCGAATAATTACAAACTTGAACATAGTTAGATGAATGTCATCCCCTCGAAGGAGGGGATCCAGTCGATAACTACCTTATAAAACAATAAGGAATATTTAGTCTGGATTCCCGCCTACGCGGGAATGACAGAAATTTTTTAACTTTTGAATTTTTCTAAATATTTTACATTCTTTTTCAAATCTTTTGCTTTCGTTAAATAACTTCCCGGACAGACAAAATCTGGTTGAAATTTCTTTGACATAATTATTGGAATGGTTTTTTCGTTGACGGCTCCATCAAGAAAAACTTTAGACTTATAACCAAGTACCCTTAATTGTTCAATCTTTATTAACGTTTCTGGTAGAAAAGGGTTTCCTTGAACTCCAGGGGTAACAGACATTATTTGAAGACAGGGAATAGTGTCTAGAGCATAGTGACTAGTTAAACCGGCCACTTGATCCTGAGGATTAAGAGTTAGACCTATAGGAATATCAGATAAATTTTCAATTTTCAATTTCCCTGCCTTGCCGGCAGGCAGGCAATTATCAATTGCGGAATAATGAATAAGTATTAAATTTATTTTAATAATTTTATTCAATTCTTCTAGCTTTTTAATTTCGATTTTGTAGTCCTTTACCATCAAATGAAAGTCAAAAGAAAGACTGTCTTTATTAAGACAGTCTTTAATAAGACTGTCTTTAACTTCCTCAATTTGGACGGTTTTGTTAGGGACGAAGATACCATCGGCGATATCGATCTGGAAACGTTTGAAATAGGGGGAAAGTTTGTTAATTTGATAAAATAGGGAAGAGGCGTCTTTTTCCAAGATCGAAGGAACAGTTTGCATAGTACAAATTATAAACGATAAATGACAAATAACAAATCAATAAAACTTTTATCCAACTTTATTTCTATTCAATCAGTTTCGACTGATCAGTCAAGATATAAAGAAATTTTAAAAGCAGTAGAATTTTTAAAAAAAGAAATAAAATCTTTAGGCTTCGAGGTTAATACTTATCAAAAAAACGGTTGTCCACCGTTGATTGTTGGAAAATATGAACCCGCCTTCGCTGAAGCTCCGGCGAGGCGAAGAAAAACTATCGGTATTTATGCTCATTATGATGTTCAGCCGGAAGATCCGGTTGGAGAGTGGGACAGTCCGCCGTTTAAACTTACTATAAAAAACGGAAAGATGTTTGGCCGGGGCGTCGCCGATGACAAAGGTCATATAATCCAGACAATTATTGCAATAAAGAAATTGATTGAGATTAAGAGATTAAGAAATAACATCGTGTTGATATTTGAAGGGGAAGAAGAAACAGGGAGTGAGAATTTTGAAGCTTTGATTAAGAAGGCTAAACCCTCCTTCGCTAAAGCTACGGCGGGCAAGGAAATTGATGTTTTTTACGTGTTAGATATGGGAATGGAAACGAGTGATCAGCCGGAAATATTCTATGGAATAAGAGGTTTGATTGGTTTTGAACTTGAGATTAGAATTGGTGAAAGAGATCTCCATTCGGGGGTTTATGGCAACCAAATTGATAATCCTATCCAGATTCTATCAGAACTATTTTCTAAAATAAAAGACAGTCGAACAAGAAAAATATTAATTCCATATTTTTATGACAAAGTTAAATTCAAAAGTAAAAATGATTTTTGGTTATCAACAAAGATTTATCCATCTTTTGATATTAATGGAATCACAGGTGGTTATACTGGGGGCGGAGTAAAAACAATTATTCCGGCTTCTGCCTCGGCTAAATTTTCCTTTAGATTGATAGAAAACCAAACCCCGGATGAAATTGAAAAATTAGTTTCAGATTTTATCAAAAATAATTTACCGAAGGAGACTAAATATACTTTAAAAACTTCTGGAAAATTGGATCCATTTTGTACCGATATTAATAATAAATATGCCAAGGCCACCGACAAAATATTTACAAGTATTTTTGGAAAAAAAACATTGTTTAGTAGATCAGGAGGATCAATTGGTGCTGTGGCAACACTCGCAAAAATATTTAAAAAACCTCTCATTCTCACAGGATTCACTTTATCAGATTGTAATATCCATGCACCTAACGAAAATATTAATGAAAATATGTTTTTTAAAGGCATAGTATCATTGGAAAAAATTTTCTCAATATGAAAAAAGACGATCTTATTTATTATCTCGGTTTTTCTTATTGCCTAGGTATTGGCCCGATGACTTTTCAGGTGTTAAAAGTCCATCCTAAGGGCGTACGGGGAGCGTATACAGCCTCGGCAAAAGAATTAATACCAATGATCGGACAGAGATTAACGGAAAAATTTATTGAGTTTAGGAGAAGATTTGATCCGAAAAAGGAGTTAGAGAAATTGAAGAAAGATGGGATTACAGTTCTGGCGGTTGACGGCGAAGGTTACCCAGAAAGCTTAAAAAATATTTCCGATCCGCCAATTTGTATTTATTTAAAAAGCTCGACAACGAAATTTTTTAGCGGAAAACAAATTTTTTTCTCCATCGTCGGAACCCGTAAACCAACTTCTTATGGTACTCAGATTGCCTACAAATTTTCTCGGGAACTCTCCGAGGCGGGTTTTATCATCGTTTCCGGTATGGCTCTCGGGATTGATACCATCGCACATCAAGCGGCTCTCGACGCCAGCGGCAAAACAATCGCTGTCCTTGGTTGTGGAGTTAATATTATTTATCCGGCTATTAATTATCAACTTTATCATAATATTATTAAAACCGGCGGAGCCGTCATCAGCGAATTTCCACCCGATCAAACAGTTTTAAAAGGACTATTTATTTCCAGAAATCGGATTATTTCCGGTCTATCCCAGGGTGTTTTGATTGCCGAAGGAGGGGAATATTCAGGATCTTTGATTACAGCTAAATACGCCGGGATTCAAGGAAAAGATGTTTTTGCCGTCCCTTCTCCGATTAATTCAGAAATGTCTTCCGCACCAAACTTACTTATCAAACAAGGAGCCAAATTAGTGACGACTGTTGAAGATATTTATGAAGAATTTAATATGAAAATAACTCCGCGAAAAAAAGAAGATATCAGAAAAAACTTAACTGAAGATGGGAAATTTATTTTTGATATTCTGCAGAAAAATCCAAGAACGATTGATGATCTGGCAATTGAGCTCATAAAAACAGTTTCCGAAGTTCTAAACACAATTTCGGTCATGGAGATTGAGGGGGTAATTGAAAAAAATATTGAAAAGAAATATCAAATAAGATTGTAGTTTGTCATCCCCGTGAAAACGGGGATCCAGGAACGCTTGGATTCCCGCCTCCGCGGGAATGACGGTTTGCTAAACTTCATTTACTAATTTATCCGCTTCGACATTTTGCTCTCTGGGAACGTAATTATATGTAATTGGTAGGTTAATTTCCTGTTCCAGTCCGCGGATAATCAATATATATTCTTTAATCCTTCCATTTTTAACTTTAAAAAGTCCCTTCACCTGATTCACCATAAGTCTAGAGTCAGAATTAAATTCAATTTTTGATATTTGCTTGTCCGCCGAAGTCTTGACGAAGGAGGAGGATTTAGGATTTATAATTTCAAATGCATGTATTAGCGCTTGATATTCCGCATCATTGTTGGTGGCAATTCCGATCGATTTTTTAAAATCAAAAACTTTTTTCCCTTGTAAATATCCGACGCCTCCGATTGAAGACGGACCCGGATTGCCTTTTGAACCTCCATCCGTAAATACTTTTAAAATCATTTTTTAATTATACAGTATCATATCTATCGTCATTTACTTCCTTTCACAACAACCTAAAACACTACTTTTGTAGGTTATCCTCCTTCGCTCTACGAGCTTCGGCGGGACAAGTAAGCGGTAGATTTTTTGTCATCCCCGTGAAGACGGGGATCCATGAAAGTCTGGATTCCCACCTACGCGGGAATGACATTATCTATTATTTTTACATTTTAATATGTAATTATAATATTATATTTTTCATTTTTGATATATAATTTTATGTAAATAATATGGACAATCTGTCTTGGTTTTTAGTCGCCTTAATAATCGTAGCGATCATTGGTGGATATTTAGTAAAAAAATATACTTAACGTCTACTTAATTTATTCAACCTTAAGCTAATCCTTTGTCACGGTTTTTCTGATAAAATTTGGGTATGAGGGAGAAAGGTTGAAATTCACTTGATTTTTAATATGGGATAGTGTAAATATAAAGATATACCATATTTAGAGAAACATCTAAAAAAAAGAGTCGATAATAAATTAAAGCTTCTGCAAAATCTCCGGCCTTTGTCACCTGCATCTGTTCTCAAGTTACGAGAACAATTTGCAATTGAAATGACTTATAATTCCAATGGAATAGAAGGAAATAGATTAACCCTAAAGGAAACATTTCTAGTGATTCAAGAGGGACTCACAATAAAAGGGAAGTCTTTAAAAGATCATCTTGAAGCCAAGGATCATTATGAGGCTTTAAATTATCTTTATGACTTTATTGAAAAAGATAAACGCTCTACAATATCAGAAGTTTTTATTCGCAGTATTCAAAGTTTGATTGTAAGAGAGACTGAAAAACAAAAAACCGGTAAATATCGCAGTGGCAATGTTATTATAACTGGTTCCAATCACACTTCGCCCGATTCTTCCAAAATCCCATCTTTGATGGAAGATTTGATAAAATGGATAAAAATTAATGAAAAAAAACTTCATTATATAGAGTTAGCCGCGATTATCCACCACAAACTTGTTTTTATTCATCCATTTTTTGATGGCAATGGAAGAACCGCAAGACTCGTAATGAATTTGATTCTCATGCAAAAAGGTTATCCAATAGCAATAATTTTAAAAAATGATAGAAAACGATATTACGATGCACTTGATAAAGCTGATAAAGGTAAATACTTATCTTTTATCAATTTTATTGCCCAATCTGTAGAGAGGTCGCTTAATATATATTTAAAAATTATTTTTCCTCAAAATAAAAAGAAAGAAAATTATTATCCACTTTCCATAATCTCTAAAAAAACTCCCTATTCGGAAAAATATCTTAATTTGCTGGCAAGGAATGGCAAACTTGAAGCTTATAAGGAAAAAAGAAATTGGTTAACTTCAATAGATGCTGTCACAGAATATATAAAAAATAGAATGAGAAGAAGGAAGCTATAATTATAACCTCATTTTTCTGATAGAATTTGGGTATGGGGATAAGATATATAATCTATTGACAATGCTCCATAAATTAGGTATAAATATAAGGATATGATTCATCGAACTTTGGCTAAAACAATTCTAGGCGGAAGAAAGGCGGGTTTTATAACCATTATTTATGGGCCACGTCGTGTAGGAAAGACATTTCTACTTAAGGAAATACAAAAAAAATTTCCAGAACAAAAAACTCTATTATTAAATGGTGACACTCAAGAGTCGAGAGATCTTCTTAATACAACCTCATTAACCAGGCTCTCAGAAACAGTCAAAAATTATTCATCTATAATTATCGATGAAGCTCAGAGAATCCCGAGCATCTCTTTGGTATTGAAAATACTTATAGACAACTTTCCAGAAAAAAATATTATTATAACTGGTTCAACGTCACTGCGACTTTCAAGAGGAGTCTCAGAAACATTAACAGGAAGAACTATAAAATATTATCTTTACCCACTTTCAACAGTTGAATTGACTGCAGAAAAAACAAATATAGAAAAGCAATATTTTTTACCCGAACAATTGATTTACGGCGGTTATCCATATATCCAAGATTTATCATCGGTCGAAGATAAAAAAAGATATTTGATTTCAATTATTGATGATTATTTATTTCAAGATATTTTGGATTTAAAAGAAGTAGCCGTAACTGATAATCTAAGAAAATTGGCGACTTTACTTGCCTATCAAATAGGGCAGGAAGTTTCATTTAACGAACTAAGTTTAAGTTTAAAAATCGATGTTAAAACAGTCATTCGCTATATTGATCTCTTGAAACAAGGCTTTATCGTTTTTGAAGTGGGAGCTTTTTCAAAAAATCTTCGTAAAGAAGTTGTTAAAAATAAAAAATATTATTTTTGGGATTTAGGCATAAGAAACGCCTTACTGGGACTTTTTACACCACTTGAGGCAAGAGGGGACATAGGTTTTCTTTGGGAAAATTTTCTTGCTGTTGAGAGAACTAAAAAAGTTCACTATGAAAACAAAATCGTTCAAACATATTTTTGGCGTACTTATGATAATGCTGAGATTGATTGGATTGAGCTGGAAGGCCAAAAAATAAGCGCCTATGAATTTAAATGGCGATCAGAAAAAGGTAAAACTCCAAAGTCATTCTTTGAGAATTATAAAGAAAAAGTCACTATCATCAACAAAAATAATTATCTTAATTTTATCGCGTAATTTATAACCCCATTTTTCTGCTAGAATTTGGGTATGAGCGGAGAAATAAAAAACGGTTATATTTTATGCTATAATAAAACATTAATATGAAATCATACAATTATCCCGTCACTATTAAAATTCTTTATGAGAAAGAGGCAAAAGAAGCGCCTTATGTAGCTTATATTCCAGAATTTGACGTTTCATCCTGTGGACAATCAGAAGAAGAGGCGATTAAAAATGTAAATCAGACTCTCGAAATTACTTTAGAGGAAGTAAAAAGAAAAGGACATATGGAGGAGTTTTTACAAGAAGCAGGAATATCACAAAAAAAATCCATTTTTTCATTTCCTAAAATTATTATTCAGCCTTTTTCGTTTTATCTATAAAGTGAAAATTACTCCAGTTCACTACAAAAAACTGTGTTTTGTTTTTGAAAAATTAGGATGGAGTTTTGTTAGGCAAAAAGGCGATCATTTAATTTACGAAAAACAAGGCTTTATCAGACCGATTGTTATCCCAACGTATAAAACTATCCCCGTTTTTATTATCAAAAATAACCTGCGAACTGCGAAAATTTCCCGAGAAGAATATTTGAAAATACTCGAATCTTAAATTTACGGACACTCTTTATAAAGACAGTCTTATTTAAGACTGTCTTTGTCTAGCCTTGGAAAAATGGGGACGCAGAAGCTAAGATTTTTTTGATAGAATTTGGGTATGAGTTATGAAGCCCAGTTGGTAGGGATCCAAGCAAGACTAAAACCTCTATTTGAACCTATCGTTTTAGGAATAGATAAGAAAAAGAAAGAATTTAAATCTTATTGGCATGGCGAAAATATTATTGAAAAAATTGCAGTAGGAGCTCAAAAAAGAGTAGAAAGATATGATGAAAATATAGATATTGCCAGGACTGATTTTACCCAAGCAATGGATGTGTTTGGAGCATTAAATTTTGAAGATCGAGCAAAAATATCCAACGATCAACTTTTTGCTTATTATAAGGAATTAAAAGATCAATCGCCGGATCGAGACATGGAAGAGTTAGATATAGAAGCAAGCTATCAAAATTCATACATGGGTGATCCAAATAAGATCAACCATAAATTTAGAGACAAAATTACTGAATATATAGAAAAAAAAGTTGAAGAAACTACCGTTTCCTTTCTTTTTTCTTTAGCGAGACAGCAAGGAGCAAAACCCTTCAATAAGGAATTAGAGCTGAGGCAGATAAGGGAAGTTTATCACAATCTTGTCTTCTCAGATCATGGAGGCATGGATACCGGGGAAGGAAAAACTCGGGTTGATATACCAAGTTACACGAACGTTAAATCCATACTATATCCAAAAGAAGATATTTCTCCTTCGATGGTAGTTACATCGGCAGATAATAAAACCACACAAGAAGTTCATGGTGAAGTCGTGAGATTCCAAAAAGAAATCAAATTTGCTTTAAGTAAAATGAAAAATGAAAACGCGAGAACAAAATTAATTAATCGCATAAAAATAATTGCATCACCCAATAGTAATCAAGATAGTCCAGAAAATGCTGAATTGTCTAACCTTGAAAAAGTATTGCTTGGATCGGTTGATCCTTTATCATGGATGCAAATTCAGGATGCCAGTATCGGCTCAATTACATTGAGCGATTTGGTTTTTAGTACAACTAATAGTCTTCAGCATGCGATTGATTCGCTCGGGTCCTCCGCATTAGATACAACCGATGTTTTAATGATGATGAAGAAAGGTTCTAGTATCAGAGTTGAGCAAAAAACTGTTGTGCCTCCAAATTTATTTAGAAATATTAACGATGCTTTTGCAAAGGGAATGCCAACAGTAGTTGCTGATGAAGTCCATATGGCTGATCAATCTCCATATCAAACTGAAGTTGGAGCAATAGAGAAAAATGGAATAAGCCTTAATCTAGAACATCAGGAAGTTAGGGATAGTCTGTGTCAATATTTAGTTCTTAAATTATTTGAGGGCGAATTAATTAAACATCCTGAGAAGACTAAATCGCTTCTTACCTATGATGAGGGAACGGTTAGATTAACCAATAAGGGTATCCAAGAATTATCTCGCCTGCGAAAAAAATGGCGTGAAGATATAGACCTTTCAAAAAGTTCTAAAAAAAAATCACCAACAATAATTGCAATTTCGAAAATATTTGAGTCTGACATTAAACAAAGCTTTGAATTTATTGATGAAAAACCAATTGATCAATTAATTGATCTTTTTAAAAACACGATTGTAAATAAAGAGAATACAGATTTTACTGAGCTTTCATCCTCGCGGATACAAAAAGGAATGACTCGTTCTGAACGCTTTATCTATTCAGTTGATCAGGAATTAACAAATCTGATTGATGGATATTTAGGTTCAATCCAACCTGGTGGAGGAGAAGGCTCTTTTTATATCACCCCAGATCTTCTAATAGACCATCTTAGAGGAATACTGCTTCGTTCTCACCGATTTTCTTCAGATGTTTCGTTTTTTCTTAATGCTCTTGAAGGTAAGTCTGACATTAGCGTGAAAAGAAATATAGCTACAAAGATAAATTTTTACACTTGGCTGGCCATGGTGAATCAGAATAATTTTATTGGTCTTTCAAATGATCTTTTTTATACAGATCCAGACTCAGGAAAACGAGTGCTTTCGACTTTAGGTAGAGTCTTGGAAAAATATACAGAGGGGAGAGCAGTTGATCTTTCTGCCAAAAAAACCGGAGAGGAAAGATTGCCGATACCAATTCCGCAGATAATAAAAGGGAATGATAAGTTAATTGATAAAATCGGACAGGATCTATCAGGGGCAAAGAAACCGGAACTGGTCGTTATCTGGAATGAAAATACAGCTCAAGAATTACTTGAAAATCTTCAGAAACAAGGTAAAAAAGCAGTCTTGATAAATTCACAAACACTTGAAGATGAAGCAGATCAATATCAGTATCAATTTGCAAACTATGGGATTGACGTTTTGATAACGACGGGCAGAAAAAGTTTTGCAGCAGATTTTAAAGACAATAATGGAAGGTTCACTGATTTTCGAGTAACAGTTGTTAATCCGGAGACAATTTCTCAAGTTGGTCAAGCTTACGGAAGACTGAGACTTCCTAAAAAAGTTGGTGACTTTTCTCTATATTTTGAAAAAAATAATCTCTTAATCCTTGCTTCATCGGTTTTGAAACAAGAGCAAGAGTCACCATTCTTTTCGTCAGTCTTAGGTAAGGCTGACCCATATTTTATTGAGATTAGAACTCTTCTTAATAAAAAAACAAAATTAAATGAAGATGAACAAAATCGATTAAAAAAAATAACTATTGAGGTTCTTAGGATAAATCAAAATAAAATTAGTTATGATTGGGAAAAATTAGTTGAGGATGAAATATTCTTTATTCAAACAATTTCCCCGATGATCAAAGAAGCCAAAAAAAAGATCTTTTTTGAAGACTATGATAGTCAATCTTCACATGTCCGCAAACTAATTAAAAATCAAGTTGATGAAGTTTTAAAAAAATATCATTTATCAGGTTCATATGGAAGTAAGTTACGGGAAGAAGCAGAAAAATTAGCATTAAATCAATTTGCATTGATTGATGAATCTGTAATCAATACATACTATCAGGATGTTTCATTTACTGCATATAATCCAGCAATACAGAAAGATAAAACTATTCCAAAAGGATTTCTTATTGACCAGACAAAAAAGCGAATTGATGATTATAAAAGAGAATGGCGCTTTGATCTTGTTGACACAGACGGATTTTTTTTCCAGGAAAAATTAGCAAAAGAGTTAGAGGGTAACTTGGATTTTTATGGACAGATGCTTTCCCAAGCTTCCTCGTACTTGGATAAATTACAAATTCCAGCCTATAAGGTAGATAAATTCATACTCCTTGATTCACCTCCTTATGAAGCAGAGAATAGTCAACTTTTACCACAATCATCAGCTGAGGAGACGCTTCCGGCATGTCACGATCAAGCGATTGGAATAACTATAAAAGATGGACAGACAGCTAGGTTTATCAAATCGGGGCCAAGCACTTGGCAAAAAGCCAATGCTAAAAAATTTGAAAGGGATCTAATTGCCTTAAATAGACTTTCGCCAGATTATTTTAAAGATAAAAAATATGTTGATATCTACTTTGATATACGCCGACCAACGACAAAATTTTTAAGATTGGTGATTAATGAATAAATAATTTTATAAGTCTTGACAAATATATATTTAAGGAAGATAATTATTTAAAAGCAATAGAAGAGTGACAAATTTGATATTTAGTGAATATAGTAGTATACTATATACGAATATGGCAAACCGATTGGAAGGATTGATTAGAGAAGTAGGCTTAAGAGTAGTTGCTGGATCAAGAAAAACTCCATTGCTTCCGCTTAGTCGGATGGCTGTTTCCACTTTTAAGAGAATGGATCCTGACTTTAAATTATCAAGTCGAGCTAAAGGAATATTAGACATAAGTGAATTAAGCTTATATACAGCTGCTTGTAGCACGCTATCTTTAGCTCCTATTGAAAGTGCGCCAACTTCTCAGCCTTCCTTAACCAAAATTCCTGAAATTCAAGTTCAATCAACTTTGGAGGCAAACACATTGACTGAAGAACAGTTCAAGACCAATCCAGAAATTCAAAGTGCCGTGGCTCAGAATGCGGTTAGTTTTACGGAAACAATTAAGTCGTTTTTAGGACTTGAGGCAAGTTCTGGTATGGAATCAATAAGTTTTGCCGAAGTTGTTAAGGTTGGAGAAGATGGAATTGTCTCTGCAACTCCTTATAGTTTTGATTTTAATAATCAATTATTAGGGGTAGATGGGAAACCTGTTGACTACTTTGAAAAAAATATCTTAATTTTTATTAAAAATAAGGAACCGGAACAATCTGCTTTCTATTTTTATTCAACTTTTGCAAACGCTCAAGGTGAGACGACTTGGGCAAAGTGGGTTGATACGCCATCTCCTCTAAATAAAGTTTCTGGTTATAATGACAAAGAAACAAATACGCTTAAATTGTTTATCGATGTTTATAAAGGTGGCACGACACTTGAACCAACCCAGATCATAGAAATTACAGACGCTTTTGATGCAGACGGTAATCTAGTCGGATCTTGGAAGGGGGTTAACCATGCAACTGGAGAAAAGCTTGAACCTGTAACCGATGGACTGATCGGTGCCAAAGGAGTCAGTAATATAACGGTTGATGGAAGCGGAAATGTTAAACCCAATGGAAGTGAATTTGGAGATCCAAGACTTGCTTCTCCTCCAACACCGGAAATTTTTGATATTAGTTTTCGTCCAAATGCTCCAGACCCCGCGATGGTGGAACCTGTAATAATAGAAGCCCCACTCCCACAGGGACCAATTACAGACTTTGCTGAGAAGCTAAATGGCAGTTATGAACTCCACTGGAGCGTGGACAATACCCACATCGTTCTTGTGGATGCAAAGACGGGCGCGGAAGTCCCTGAAATAACTTTTGACAAAGACGGCAATTGGACAAGAGCCTATAAACTTCCAAAAATTGAAAAGGATTTTGTGGTCAGCGGAAGCATGGAGAATATTGAAATCACTACGTCAGATGACGGTCAAGTAAGTCTGGGGATTTTAAACTGGAAAATTGAAAATGGAGAGTTTAGTAGAAAAACCGCGCCATTTGCCACAAAGGTAGAAGGGAAAACAGTCGAATTGGAATTAACTTCACTTGATGAAGTGCATTTTGAGATACTAAACAATAGCAGTCAAAACCCTGAGAATAGAATTGACAATCTTGATTCGCTTAAAAAGTTAATAAAAAAGTTATTTGGAAGCGAACCTAATTATAAAACTGGCATACCATATCGTACATATGGTGGGATGTATGAAGCTAGCCATACTAACATTATATGGGGAGATAACAAGATAATATCCTCAGACAAAACAACTGGTGAAAAAACCCCAGTAGACACCGCTGAGTTTGGGGTCGTTGCTATCGTTGGAAAAGGAGAATATGGTCTGATTGGATGGATTGATGAAGATGAAATTGGTCAAGTCAGGGTAGTAGACAAAGCAAGATTAGATATCTATTCAAATTTTAGTGATTGGTACCTCAACCACGAACCTTAAACTTAATTTTTAATTGACATTTACTTCTCAATCGTCAATAATGATAATGTGAGACTTAATAAAGTAAAACTTTTTTTCTTCATTGGATTAATATTGTTGGGATTTATTTTTTTACCTCTTAAAAATGTTTATGCAGCTGTTGGACCGGGAGAGTGTAACCCTGACTGTGGCTTAAATAGTAGAGGGAATTGTAATGTAAATTGCGAGATAACAAATCCTTGCGAGGGGAGGGGGCAGAATAAAGAATGTTGGGAGGATAAAACCTTTCAGGAATGCAACGGTCCGGCTGATTGTAATGGGGAACCTTGCAGCGGCGGACA
>ERZ1292633.3888-Hain-H41-02um-R1-3888-length-14184-cov-6_pt1 | contig 14184 bp, 8 predicted proteins | sample MGYA00564406_ERZ1292633 | MGnify/ENA primary metagenome ERZ1292633 (study PRJEB36523, sample SAMEA6512639) | groundwater metagenome | collected 2019-01-08 | study: AquaDiva: Metagenomics assemblies of 32 groundwater samples
CGCTGCGGACGACGTGGCACAATGCCGGTTTCAGATGCTCATTGCGCGGATCGGCTACGAGCAACATCGCAGCGCATCGTCCGTTCGGGAGGAGGAGGGGGGGGCTCCACGTTCGTCGACGACCTCGTCGCCAGGAGCGGCGGCCCCTCACGCGGTGGGCTCGTTGTCGCGACGACCAACAGCCACTACGCTTAACAGCAACGACAGCTCGCTGATGCTGGAACAGGAAGCGGCGCGAGAAGCCCTCCAGGCGAGGACGAGGGCAGCCTTGACGGTTGCTGTACCGCCGCTGCTGCAAATGATCCTCGAGGATGCGTCTCGCCATCGGCAACCAAATGACGCGGTGGGCAGCAGAGGAGCGACTACGAGCGCCGGTGCCCAGAGGTCGATATGTAGCATGCCCGGGGATGTTTTCCTGCACCACGCCGCCCACCTCTGCGAGACCGTGATGATTAATCGCAGCGCTGACCGACTACCACCATCAACATGGAGGGGGACGTGAAAGAAGCGGAGGAGGGGGGGGCGCCCCTCCCTCTCTCTTTGCCGGCGGCACTGTTTTTGTATCAATCGATTCGACCGATCGATCGCCGCGAACCACTCCAATGAACGTCCCTCCTTCCTTCCTTCCTCCGTACCAAAACAAGGGTGTCACCCGGTTTTGTCCCGAACAATCAATGAGGAAATGGGGCAGAGTCTTTTTGTTGCTTTTGTGGTTTTCAAATAGAAAATTTCCATGAAAATTGTTGTCACTGACGAAAAAGGGCCGGAAAAATCAGATAACGACCAACGATGTCCGCGACGCGATAGATCAATTCTTTTTTACGCGACCGAGGGCGAATCCATCATCAAGCGCCACGTTTGTGATTTGAGCAGCAAGGATGCCGCTCTAGCAGTCGTTCTTGGCGTGTGTTGTTGTTGTTCCTAGGGCAGCCTTGTACAACTTCGACAAGGTTTCGCTTTGAAATCACTCTCTTGTGACCTTGCGTCGAAAGGACACAAATAACAGCCTTCCTTTTCACACCACCGTCTCACTCACGCACACACGCCACCCGGCGAGGTATTATGTGGTTTTGGAACGCATTGTCTCTCATCGCTACTACTGATGCCCCGTCCACGACCAGCACTGCATCGATGGTCCTTGCGGGCGCCGCGCTCGGGCTCGTGAGCTTGGCGCTGTTGGAGATGGCGCTCAAGCAGCACGACCGGACGCTGTTGCAGTCGTTGTGGCAACAGGGGGTTGCCTCGGGTGAATGCCGCACGGTGCGAACCCGAGCTGGGCATCGAATCGCGATTCGATTTACGCGGCCAGCCACCGCTTCCTCGCTGCCGCCTATTGTCATTCCAAACGGACTCGCGGCGAACGTCCTGCTGACTGGCGCTACCCACGACAGGCTCGTGGCGGCCGGCTTCTCGGTGTTGTCGTTCGATCGCCGCGGCGTCGGTTTTAGCGAGCCACGCATGCCCAACCCCCACGGCGGCGGGGCGGACCGCTTCTTCCCTGCCCAAACAGTGGACGAGTGCGTTGACGAGATGCTGGATGCGATGCTCGCCTGCATTCCGGATGGTGGGAACGATAGGCCCCCTTCCCCTTGTGCCGCGTCCTCCTCCTCAGCTGGTGGTGGTGGTGGTGGAGTGGCCAAGGGCGGCGGCGGCAAGGCGAAGTGGATCGTCGTAGGTCCCTCCATGGGGAGTATCGTCGCCCAGTGCTTTCTCGCCAGCCCCGACAGCCGCGACCGCGTGGCCGGCTTCCTCAACCTCGACGGCCTGCCGTTTCCTTTTTGCTCCGTGCGCAGCACGTTTATGGGATGGTCGAAGTACTACGCCGTGTTCAGCTGGTTGGCATGGCTCGGCATCTTCCGGCCATTCTTTTGGCTCTTCTCGGGAAAAATGCTCGCGTCGCTGCCAACGAAAGCCTCCAAGGACGTCTTGCCGCTCGATCAAACAATTCTACGTGCGCAGTTCAACCAGCCCGCCATGTGGCAGTCCACGCAGGCGGAGTTCACCTTAATGCTAGACTGTGCCGCCATCGCCAATGAGGCGTGGGGCCACTTGAGCCCCTTGGCCATGTCGGCGGAAAGCTTCGACACGCTACTCCGGACGGCGCCGCGGCGCAACGGGACCTTCACCCTCACGAACGACGTCGCCGACGCACTGTATGGAGGCGCAGGCCGCGAGGCGGCGTCCGACGGTGTGTCGCTGGTCGCGCTCGCGGTCCAAGACAGCTGCTGGACAACACTCCCGCGCAGCAAATCGGAGCGAGGAGTGGATTGGTGTACCGCCGAGGAGTCGGAAGCCCTGTGCCGCCTGTTGGCGTCGCCAGGTCCGTCGTCCAGCTGCCCATCCTCCTACGCGACTACGGCCATGGTCGACCCTGCACCTCCTTTATTGGCCCAGGTGTTTGCCAGCATCCCTGTGAGGGTGATGAGCGCCCGGAGCTACGACTACGCCGCCGGTGATCAATACACGCCGCGCATGCGGGACCTATCCTGCGCCGAGCACGCCCTCCACGCGATGGTGGGTGGATGCGAGCTGGTGATGGGGCCCGTGGATGACGGCGGCCGGTCGCCGAGTTGCCGCGTGCTGCCGAGAGAAGATGCCGACCGCAAATCGCGGCGGTACATGTTCCCGACCAAAGGCCACAATAATTTGTTCGCGGAAGTGGACGTCGCCGTCCTGTGCTGCCGGGAACTGGCCGAGATGCACAGCCGACGGGTTTCGACCGGCACTCTTTGTCTGCCGCTCCGAGGCAGCAACGATAGTTAACCCACCGGACCGTAGCGCGACGATGACGCGCTCGCACTTGTGGAATGGACTCCCGTTCCAACTATTTGTTTTTTTTCTGGTTCGAAGTTTGGTCCGAGCGTTTGTGAACGAAGCAATTTGCAACCATGCAGCCGCCTCGGCGTACGCCTCGTGGAGACGTTCCTTCTGCGACCGCAATCACCGACCTCAAGAACGCCAGTCGGCTTGCCGTGCAGGTCGCCTCCCGAAACGTCTCCGGGACCGCCGAAGTGACGAGTCGGACGAAGCTGTTCGACAATGAGCCGCGTGAATCAGAAGAAGTCGGGGAAGGGACCGATGCGTCAGGGAGCTCCGCGGCCGCCAGTGGCAATGTGGCCATGGGTGCGGTCAACTGGGCGCAGTGCATGCAGTACGAGCGGGACGAGGCCGTCAAGGTCGCGGCGTCGTTGCTGTGTCAGCCGTCCTTCGACGGCGATGACCTGTCACTGCGGGAGATTGACGAGACCGTGTGCGTCAGCGGCGGAGACGTGGCCAGGCGCCAGCATGGTCTGTTTCTTGTCGGTGGGGCTTCCGAGAAGCGCATCGCCCTTTACGAGCAGGTCGAACGAATCACGCGACGAGTGGCCGCTGATTTCCAACTCAGATTGCGGTTCCGTATCGGACCTGGAGATAATGTTCCTGATGTGCCGCTGATCCCGCTCAAAGACTCCCTGCAGCTGCAGGCTAAGCGGCTCTGGCAGAGAGCGTACTGGGCGATGCGCTGCGGCATTGTGAAGCGAATCGCCGAGACGCGGCGAGGCGGAGGGGGAAGTCACCGAGGGGGGCCGGGCGACGGCGGCGGTGGTGGCGTCAATGTTAGCCGAGTCGGCACGTTGAGTGTTCTCGCTGCATCCGTCGCCGCGGGTGACGATTCGGGGATGCCCTTTCAAGACGGTTCCCCCGCCGGGACGGCTCCGCCGCCCACCTCAAGTGGGTCATCTGCGACCGCCAGCCACCCGCCAAAGGCCCTGCCCCGCCGCCGGCCCTTCGCACCAGCGCATTTGTACCGGGACGTGGCCAGCGTTTCCGCCGTTGGGATGCCGAGGTTCGCCACGTCGACGCCCTGCATATTCCTCTTCTGGGCGTCGTGGGACCCACACAGCGTCTCGTATCTTGAGACGACATTGTTTTCTCCCAAGTTGTTGAACCAAGCCGCCGCGGCGACGGGGGCCGCCGCGGGCCACGGTGCGCATCGCGGAGGCCATTCCTCGGTGGTGGGCTTCGCCAGTGACCCTTGGGTCGAATTCGCGACCAAGTTCATCGACCTCCGCCTCTACTCGGTGAACGCCGCTGCCGCGAATGGGCCTTCGCAGATAGCGAAAGGGGAAAGGAGCGGCGCCGGTTCGACATCCACGAAAAACCGAGTCGCCGAGACGCAAGCTAGTGTCGTCGCCTCGCTAAACATGCACGAGACGTTCGAGGCTTTTACTGGCGCGGCGGCACCGTCCGTCGTCGCAGGGGCCGCCGCGCCAGTTCATCAGTCGACGACGGCGTCGCGAAAAGGTGCTGCGTCTCTCCAGGTTGGCAGCACGGGGGGAGCGGCACCAGGAGGTGGTCGAAACGAACGTCGAACGGCCATGGGAGCGATGCACGGTCCGCACCACTCGACGCGCCGCCCCGCCGCCAACGTCCCAAGCGACTCTCGGCGACGTCCTCGGCTATGTCACATTGTGCTTGTGAGTGTCGACGGGGACGCGGCAGATGCCACGGCGGCCGGCCAACGACTCCACGATCGCATTCGTGGATGGACGAGCTCGTACGTGCCAATACACTTTACGCACGCCGGCGAAGGGGGCATGCACAGCCTGGCCGCAAGCCAGTTCGACCTGCACGCGCTCCCGGCGGTCGCCGTCGCCGCGGGTGCCTCTTGGAAGCCCCCTGCGGATGCGGGAGGTGAATCGTCGTCGTACCTTCCCTCGAAGTGTAGGGGGCCCACCGGCTCCAAGGGACGCCGCGGCGGAGGTGGTCGCCGTGACGCGGATGACGACAACAACGGCGCGGATGGCGACGGCTCCGACAGCGACGCGACCGACGACCCGGTGGACTCTCCGTTGCCTCGTGGCGAGTTCGTCTTCCCGAGTTTCACGTCAATCCGTGGCGTTGGCGGCGGCGGGAAGGACGGCGAGCCCTCCTCGACGTCGCAATTCGGTTCAGACTGGGGCCTCTCGGCGGATGGCCCCGCACCGCGCAGCGGGTTCGGCGCACACCAGGAAGTCGCCGGTAAATGTGCCGCCCCTTCAGCAGGCGGAGGAGGCATCCTACTCGCCGCGCGAAGACCGGGCTCGCCTTTGCGGTTCGACGCCTCCTCCCCCGACGTACCATCGTTCGGCGCGTTGCCCTGGAGCAAGCGCAGCGAGCTCATTGCCTCGATTCTCAGAGTCGTTGAGACTCACAATGCCAAGCTGACGTTGGCAGCCGTCGTCGAGACTGAGTTTGACATTGACCTGGGCCCTGCCGCCGTGAAGCACCGGCAGTCGTCATCGGCTGTGAGCATCCGGGGAATCGTCTCCTGCGGCACCGCGACGCTGTTGCAGCCGATGCTGTGCGTGCTCCGCCAGTCAGTGCGCAACGCCTTGTGCGACGTACAAGTGGTGGAAAGTGCGAACCCGCTGCGGATCCCGATGAACGAGCGCCGCGCCGAGCACCGCGTCAAAGGGCGCCCCGCCGACGCCACGTGCGCCGCTTGCGGCAGCTCCGTCGACGTGACGGAGGTATTTCATGCTAGCTGCCTCCACTGCGCGAGGCACCGCTCGTTTCTATGTCTCTCCTGCGTGGCGAAGCACGATGCCACGCACGTCCTGGCGGTCATTCCGCCCACAGCGGCACGTCTCGGTGCCCACGACGCGTCGGCAGGCACACCACCCGCTTCGTCCGGCGCCTCCGCCGCGGTGCCGCGCACGACTCACGCCGTCGTCTGGGGCGCCGGTAACGTGTCCCCGCTGCCGCTGCACCGTGGGCGGCTCGTCGCCAGCGAGTCGGGCGATCACACCGGCGTCTTCTGCAACCAATGTGTGCAGACCGTCCATGGGGTTCGCTGGCGCTGCGCGCAGTGCCTCGAATTCGACTTGTGCACCTTTTGCTACGACCAACTTGCGCGGAAGGCCTTATCTGCGATTGCCGAGGCAGGGCCCTTTCGCTGCTCTGCCGGGGGTGGGGGTTCGACGGCCTCGTCGGCCCTCATCCTTCCTTGGCACCACCCGTCGCAGATGCTGCACCATCGAGATCACGTCTTCTTGAGGGTGACGACGGCGGTACCTGACGACCCCGACGTCCTATTCACCCCCACAGTCGTGCCCATCGACGACCACTCCGAAGCCGCGTCCTCCACCACGGCCTCGACGCCTAGCAGCCATGACTGAAAGGCCCAAGGCGAAGCGTGAGGCGGGATACTCATTTGGAGTCAGTCAAAACGATGCATCGGATCACCCACGTCTGGTAGTTGATGTACGTAAATTTACACGCACAAGAGTGCCGATCAAGACCACAATAGACGAGCCAGAGGAGTGCGTTCGCGGCCTTATCTGATGGTTTTTTGTTGTTTGTTGGCTCTTCCGTGCGTTTAGAAAAGGGACACGCCACACGACGTACCTCTCAGCCGATGAACGACGACGATAACATGAGCGGCAGCTATTCGGGGGGCCCGCCAATGGCTCGTGCCGCCACAGGGGTGTTCGGGGTCCCATCCGAGCTGGACGCCAGTCGCCGCGTCGCGCGCGCCTTGTCTCCCGGGAGTGACGGCGTCTCGCCGCACCGCAGCCACTGCGCCTACTCCTTCCGCCGCATGATGTCCCAGGGGAGCATTTTGTCCGCGTCCTTCACGCACCGCAGCGGCGATGCCAGGAGAGTGGAGGACGAGCTGAAAACGTACATTCACGACAACGGGACGGTGCAGACGACGACGTCGTCCCTGCCGATGAACATCCGCAAAGGGCCGAAGATTGGGCACGGCGGCTTCGCCACGGTGTTTTCGGGTATTAATACCGACAATGGCGAACTAGTGGCGATCAAAGAGATCAAAGTGGGGCAAGTCAGCGGCTCGTCCTTCCGCGACGTCGAGAAGGAGTTCGAGCTCCTCCGCGCCATCCGGCACCCGCACATTATAAAATACTTGCTCTTCGAGCACAGCGCGACGACGGCGACGTGCCGTATCGTAATGGAGTTCATGGCCGGCGGATCGCTGCTGCAAACGCTTCAACGGTTTGGCACGCTGAATGAGAACATCTTGCGCTGCTACGCGGAGCAGATGCTGAAGGCCCTCGAGCACATCCACAACGCGGGGATTACTCATCGAGACATCAAGCCCGCGAACATCCTCTCGCATTCCGACGGCCGTTTGAAACTGGCTGACTTCGGCTGCAGCAAGAAAATCACGGAGCTGGGCACCATCACCAATCACGTCATTGGCACGCCCGCGTACATGGCCCCCGAGTGCATCCGCGGCCAAACTCACCAAAAATCGGACGTGTGGTCGCTCGGGTGCACGCTGCTCGAGCTTGCCACAGGTGAGCGCCCGTGGCACGACTGCGGCATCGCGGACCACATCCCACTCATGTTCCACATCAGCACGTGTCGCTCGATGCCGACGATCAGCACCCAGTTGCCCATGAAGATGTTTCATTTCTTTATGCGGTGCTTCACCTGGGACGTCGAAAGGCGTCCGTCCGCCTCGGAGCTGCTCTCGGACCCGTGGCTAACCGACGCCGACGACGACACCGTCATCACCGCGCAGAAGGAAATTGAAGAAATTGGCATTCAGCAGTGCGTCAACGTTGTGCACAGTCTGACATGCTCGACGCAGTTCGCGCACACGACGACGGCATCCGCTGTTCCGAACGTGGCGCACATACAGTCCCCTTCACCCTCGAGCATGTCACCGCCAAACGACGAGATGCCTCAAATTCTCCTTCTAGGCGTCGCCGGTTCGTCGCAAGAGGGCGACGGAACAGGGACCAGCCCGCCGGGGCAGCCACACCAGGGTGTTGCCACGGCCGCAGCCATGCGGGTGTTCGCCAGTGTGGCGGAGGCAGCGTATGTGGACGAAAGCGACGACAGCACCGAGGTCTCTCCTGATGGGAGCGCTGGAACCTCCATGATGCCCGCCAGCCCGATGCACCAACAGCGGCCGAGCATATCGGGGCCGCTGCAGATCGCATTCCCAGTCTCGGCCAACGGCGTCGTGGTCAACGTATCGCTCAACATCGAGCCTTCAGACGTCACCATCAAGATGGTCGACAAGAAGCCCTCCTTCGTCCTCGGAATGTCGCGCAACGTCCGGGATCAGCTGCAGTCCGCGATGGTCGAGCTGCAGCGGCAGTCCGACGTGCGCCAACTGCAACAGACGGATGGGGACCCCCTCTCCTCGTCCATGGGACCCGGCGGGCCACCCTTCAGCGGCGGCTCTGCAGCCGCACCCGCGCCGCCGCACCACCCGGGCCTGCCGAACAACCCCTCGTACGGCGCCTTCGGCCCGATGATCACGTTCGGTCCGGGAACGACCGCCCCGGAGTCCAACAGCCGAAGCATGTCGCCCCAAACGGGCGTGTCGAGGGAGAACAGCTCCATCTCGCTGTCAAAGGTGCGTAGACGCGTCACGGTCCGAGAACCCACGGTGGCGGACATGGCCAACGTCTCGGATGATCTGGCACGGTCGACGTCCAGTCGTCTTGAGGTCCCTCCCCCGAGTCATTCGTAATCGGTGCGCGTCTCCTTCAGTTTGATCGTGACGGCGCGGCAGTGTCTCCCCTTCCGCCACTTTTCACACGCCCCTCCCGTTTTCCTCAATTCTCTCAGGGTTGTTCTTGTGGTGACCATCACACCGTCCTTGGAGTAACGTTGTCAACTTTGTGTGGATCGCGGGGTGTCCCCGTCCTTCTTCTTCTTCTCTCTCTCTCTCGTTTGGGTCCCCAGGGCAACCCTCCCTTCCCTCGCCCCAGGGGTCCTCTTCCCCTGTCACCCTTCCAACCCTTCAACACACTGCACCACGGGGAGTCAATCCTCCATTTCCAGGACACGCCGCGGCCTATTTATGGGCCCCAAGTGTAGACCCTCTCTCTCGGCGAGAGCGTCGCCAATGCGCAACCGCAATGGGACTATTCGGAATAAAAAAATTCCGTTCGCCTGTGCAACAGAAGCAGTTGTGCTTGCTCTCCACCAACGTGCGTGCTTCTCCGCACGATCTCTCTGCATTGTCGTTCCTATTGCTTCTTGTTCAACCCCTCGCGCGTGACACTCCAATGTCGTCCTACGGTTTCTTTACAAAGGCCTCCGCCGCCCTGCGACGCCGGGATCCAAACGAAAAGGTGCTTCGCTTTCAGTCAACGTATCTAAACATGATGAAGCGCTACGCCGCGGTGTTCATCGGCATCATCGTCGTGTGCGGCGAAACGACCTACGACCAACTGCGGCACCCCGAAAAGGTGCGCGTGCCAAGGCAGGACGGTCGCTCCCTGGTCACGTAACCAGTGCAACACGACGCGCGCGTGAACCGACCGACCGACGCGGGTGACCCCTCATCCATCCTCCCGCTGTCCTTGCGCCCCCGTCCAGATCGCGCGTGCTGATTCGGCCGTTGCCTTCTCTCACACAAAACGGCACATCCTCCATCTCTCCCTCCACCCGAGGTTCTTCTTGCGCCAAGTTGACATTATCGTTTTCTCCGCTCCCTCCAACCATGACTTGGCCGAGGCTTCTTTTCTTCTTCTTGTTACTTACTGGTTGGTGGTTGACTTTGCGTTTCAATGTCTCTCTCTGTATCACTCCTCGGAGAAGAAGAAAAGAGTACTTCGAGCGCGGGGAAGTCGATGCTGCGGGTTTCTATGAAGGGCAGCAGCGTGATGTCCGCCTCGCTGCCAGTCGCCGCTCCGCACTCGGGCTCCACCCCTGCGGGGTCCAAGGCTCCCAGACGAGCTGCCTCGCTCATTTTGATCACCCCATCCCCCCGCGATCCAAGCCGCAGCATGGTGGGCCCCTCGGCGCACGACGGCGACGGCGACGGCAGTGCGTTTCGTGTCCTCATGATGCAGCGCGTGAGCACCGCGAAGTTCATGCCGAACACCTACGTATTCCCTGGAGGGGCGGTCGACGACGAAGACGTTGCGTCAACCACCAGGTATCGCGACACGTTACTCCCGAAATCGTCCCACTCGTCGGTCTTCTTCACTGGCGACGGTGCGGTCCCGTGGGATACTTACCTCACGGAACGAATTGCCGCGCTGCGTGAGACGCGGGAAGAGCTAGGTGTGGGATTGCGGCCGTCTCGACTGCCATCCCCGCAGCCCCCGTACATGTGTGAGATGTTCCCTTGGCGTTCACCTGACAATGAGCAACAGGCGACCTCCACCTCGGCGGCCAATGATGGTCCGACGGAAGATCGCCGGCTGTTTCCCGAAATGCTGCTGCCATTTTCGAACTGGATCACTCCGGTGGTCGAAAAGCGCCGATTTGATGCCTTCTTTTTCCTCGCGTGCGCGGCCCCCGGTTTGGAGTGTCGCACTGAGGAACTCGTCCGCACGCAGCCGTCGGAGGTGTCTGCGTACAAGTGGGTGACCCCCGCCGAAGCGCTGTCGCTGCACGGAGACCCCGCCGCACAGTTCACGCTGCCGCCACCCACTTTCATCACGATGCACCACCTGAGTCAGTTTACAACGGTCGCGTCGTTGTTCGCGTCGCTGTGTGCGAGAAACGTGCGGTGGTCGCACGTGCTCCCCGCCATTGAGCCGCAGGTGGCGATGGGTGGCGGTGACGCGGCGCGGGACGTCATTATGATGATGCCCGCGGGTGCCCTGCACCTCTCTCCAGGAGACCACCGCCTTCCCGTAAGCCTCGGCGCGCGCGGGGCGAAGGAGGCGGATTTGGTCGTGCGCATCCCCCCTTTCGAGGGTCAAGGAGAGTCCGAAAGGGTGGGAAGTAAGCTGTGATGAGGGAAGTTGCGCGAGTCGCCCCCGAGAACATGGTTGTTCGAGTTGAGTGAGGTCTTGGGATGTTTTCTTTCCGTGTCGTCTTGAGGGTTACCCTGTCGCCGAGAGAAGGAACGATTTGATTTTTCCTGTAAACCCCTCCATTTTGCATGCGTCAAGCAACACAACGCGCCACTGTGCGATCGCCTCAGTCCGCTGTTCACCGCGCATCATCGCAATCGGCGCTACGCGACCTCACCTTAGAGCAGTTTCTGGCAGCCATCCATCCACCCGTCGTACCACGCGCTATCTCCCCACAGCCCGCCGCCTTCAGCCCACAGCACCTGTTAGACGTCACGCTCGCGGGGCAGAGCATCCGAAGCCTTCCTGGGGACCTGACTTGCTTGCGAAGCGTGCGAAAGTTCGACCTCAGTAGGAACGCTCTGACGAACGTTGGCGGCTTTCCCGCCCTCCGGCGGCTGACGACCCTGACACATCTGAATCTGAGCCACAACCAGCTCGTCGGCGACCTGAACGGCCTCTTCTTCTCTCTGCCCCCAATCGCAGATGTGGCACCAGCGGCGCAAGCGGGCGAGGCGCACCGCGGAGTCGCTATCCCCCGCGCGTGTGTCGCATTGAAGGTCCTCGACGTGTCGTGGAACGGCCTCGAGTCGATTGTGGCATCGTCTGGTCGTCGTGGAAGTGCGGAACACGACGCAACGTCGATGTCCTTCCCATCGCTTTGCGTCCTCGTGGCCTCGCACAACCAGCTGCTCTCGCTCGATGGCCTTGTGGTCAGCATCGAGGAGGAGGGGGAGGGGGAGTCAAACGGCGGCTCAGAGGCGACCCCCCGCTTCCCGGCCCTGGATACACTGGTGGTGTCCCGCAATCCGTGCCTGATGCAGGGCCAAGACCGCTCCGCGACCCGACGGCCTCTCCGAGGTCCAGCCGTGCGCGCACACCAGCAACGCATGGTACGCCAGATCAATTCACTGGTGACCCTGCGCAAACTGTCCATGTCGGAGTGCTGGCCAGTCGATCCCAGCGCGACCGGCTTCGACGCCAACCCAATTTTTGGAGAGGAGGATACGTCAATGCCTGTCGTGGGCACAGGGCGGATCGCTCCCGCCGCGCCGGGGGCCTTTGCATTACGTCTCCCATTGCTCAACGAGCTTCGCCTTGCGCACAATGGCCTGAGAGGGTTTTCCCCCGCGACGGAGCTGCCCTCCTTGAAAGTCCTCGACGTCGCCTGCAACTGCTTCGAGTCGCTCAAGTCGCTCACACCCTTCAGCGTGTTTCTGCAGCACGTCGGCGTGCACGGCAACCCGGTGGTCAACCGCTGCCTTCAAGACGTGGGCTACACGATGCCGACGGATCGTGATAGCGCAACGGCGTCGGACCAAGCGGCGAAGCGTCCACTGGAGGACGAGGAAGGAGGTCGTGCCTTGGCTGAATTGCTTACCGCGGGGGCGGTGCTCGAGGCACGAAGCCGCGAGGCGGCGGCGGGACGGGGAGACTCCGATGCCGCCGACGACGACGGCCGTCTGTCGCTGCGCCTTCTGCAGCGATGGATCTCCAGCGACCTGGGAGGGCAGCTGCAGTTCGCCATGAAGTCACTGAAGACGGTCGACGGCAAAGCGTTCCACCGCATCGGCCCGGCGTGGATCTCCCGGATCAAACGGCGCTCACCGCAGCCGCACCTCATTGCGAGCCGCCGCGTTGCCTTTGTCGACACTGACGAGCATTCCCACGTCGCTTCCGCCTCTCGGAAGCGGCCACGGGGCGATATCACGATGGCCGCACGCGGCAGGCAGAAGGCCTCGGATGAAGGAGACGAGGAGACGCCTAGGCCGCGACCTCGTGCGCCCTCGCCCGTGCCCGATGTCGTGGTCGACGTCGCCCAGGAGGTCGTCAAAGGCGGCCCGAAGGGCTGCCAGGCCGTCGTCCGGCGGGTCGCACGGCCACCGCCAAAGGTCATTGGGCATGGCGGGGGAGGGAAAGCGAGCAGCGTCCGGCAGCCGCTATGCGTCGGTCAACGAGCGGCTGACAGATTGCGTCAAATCGCCATGATGGATTCCGCCGGGCTGACCACCCTTTGAGGCGCGTCCATGGTGCATATCATACACGACGTGGCATTCCCCTCGTCAGCGTCGTGTCGCAATATTATTATTTTTCCAAACGTTTTAACCATCGGCTTAACTTCCTCCCGTGGTTTCGGCAGTTGCTATCCTCTCGGTGTGGACGGCATTGCCCCTTGGAAAGAAAAGAGGCATCAAACTATGTCAACGGAAGATTGAGCACTCCTCACGAGCGAAAAAAGAGGGAACTCCTTTCCCTTTGTATCATACCACCTCGTCGAGTTAGGCATTCTAAATGGCTGCCGTCGCCGCAGCGCGTGTGGTGTCCCAGTCTAAGCGTGGGGATGGGGCGTCGGCTCGTTCGTCGTGGCCTGTCGCGCTGATGGGGGTAGCCTTCGTCGCTGCCGTCGGAGGGTGGTGGCTGGGTCGCGCACAGCAGACGGCGCCAGGGGAACCACGGGCGATGGAGCCACCGATAGTCACGGCGTCCGGCGAACCGCGGCGGCGGGAGGCGCACCACGACGACGCACCATTGAAGGAACGCGTCGTCCGTGCCGCTGGGGGTGCACCCCCGGAGGCGGTCGCCCGACTCCTTGGCTGGGCGCTTCGGGAGAACAGCGGCATTCACATGCACCCGAACTTCGCCATCGTTCTTCAAGCCGAGGCGGGTGCAGAAACTCCTTACATGTGGGCCGCCGTGGCGTTCGATTCGACCGCCCAGGAACCCCCGGCCTTGGAGGACACGCTCACGTCCGTCAAGGAGGCGGCCGTGCAGCGATCCGCCAGGGACGCCGCAGGGGGAGGTAGCCGCAAGGTCGTGATTCAGCGCGGAGAGCGTATTCTGCGCATGGCCGCGGATCAGTGCATCAGCGCACCTACGGAAGACGACTTGGAGGACGAACTCTACCGCCTAATGTATGACCCTAAGCGGGCCGCCGAGGCACAGCGATTCCCGCACATCGAAGTGTTGAAGCGCACGCATTACACCGTCGTGAACCTCCTTCGTCGCAGCGTCGCGGAGCGCTGCCTTGGGCCCGAGATGCTAAAGTGGTATAACTACATCGAACAGACGAGCCAGGACGGCGATCGGCCCCTCGGTCCGCACGCGTGGGCAGTAACGTCACGTGGATTCCAAAGAAGCCAAGCGCTCGATGGAAAGAACACGGCGGCGGTGGTGCCCATCGCGGACTTCGTGAACCACTGCAGGAGCCACCCCGGGGCGGTCTTCCGCTGGGACATCGGCGGCAAGTTCGGCTTCCTGCTTGGCTTCCTCCAGGTCAGAGAAGCGTTTTTTAACTCGTTTCGCGCCGTCGTAGTAGGCGAGGGTGAATTGTTGATAACTCGTGTCGTTGACACGGTTTTTGCCCACGTAAATTTTAACCGTGACGTTGCCGCGCTTGATGGAAAGCGGCTTTCCGGGAAACGGAGAC
>ERZ1292633.3889-Hain-H41-02um-R1-3889-length-14181-cov-4_pt1 | contig 14181 bp, 13 predicted proteins | sample MGYA00564406_ERZ1292633 | MGnify/ENA primary metagenome ERZ1292633 (study PRJEB36523, sample SAMEA6512639) | groundwater metagenome | collected 2019-01-08 | study: AquaDiva: Metagenomics assemblies of 32 groundwater samples
GTCGGCGTCCATGACGACGATCGCATCGCCCTTCGCCTGATCGAGGCCGGCGTGAAGGCTTCGACGTCGTTTACGCGCGCCGGCGCGAGCGGCGCGGCGACGGCCCGGTGAAACGGATGACCGCCGCGCTCTTCTATAAAGTCATTCACCGTATCGGCGATGTCGATATACCCGAAAACGTCGGCGATTTCCGACTGATGAGCCGCAAGGCGGTCGATGCGGTTTGCTCCCTGAGGGAACATCACCGCTTCATGAAAGGGATTTTCGCCTGGGTCGGGTTTCCGTCGAAGGCGGTCCTTTATGATCGCGCGCCGCGCGCTGCTGGGTCGACCAAATGGAATTACTGGCGGCTGTGGAATCTCTCTATCGAGGGGATCACGTCGTCGACATTGGCGCCGCTCAAAATCTCGACCTATTTCGGGTTTGCGACGGCGCTTATCGCGTTTCTCGCCGGCGCTTTTTATATATTCAAGACGCTCTTCTTCGGCGACGCCGTTCCGGGCTTTCCGACCCTCGTGGTCATCGTGTTGTTCCTCGGCGGCATCCAGCTGATGGTGCTTGGCGTTATCGGCGAATATCTCGGACGGGTATTCAACGAAACGAAAGCCCGGCCGCTTTATTTCGCAACGGAAATTCACCCCTCGACCGTTGAAAGCGCGCGGCCTCCGGTTCGCAAGGCGATATGAAATGAACGCAGCGCTTTCTGCGGCGACCTCGCGTATGCGCCGCCATTCCGGCGCGATGCTGCGGTTCGGCCTTGTCGGTATTGGAAACCTCGTCACCGAATTCGCCGTCTTCAATATTTTGATGCAGGCGGGGATCGCGATACTCGCAGCGAATGCGGCCGGTTTTCTTTGCGCCAATATTCAGAGCTATTTCATCAATGCGCAGGTGACCTTTCGGGAAAATGGCGCGCCAGCGCGCCGGTCGATCAGAAATTACGGCCGCTTTTTCCTCGCCCATTGCCTGTCGCTGGCGATCTCCACCGCCTTTATCGCCGCCTTCGCCGACAATATCGGTCCGAATCTCGCCAAGCTCTCGGCGGTAGGCTTCGGATTTGTCGCGAATTACTCGATGAGCGCGCTTTTTGTGTTCCGCGGCGGGCGCGGGGATAAGACCGGCTCCCAAACGCCGCTGTAGCGAGCCAGAACGGCCGGCGTGAAGAACGGCTGACGCCTGACGATCGAGACTTTTGATATGGTGCGCCTTTTCGCGCGAAACCGCTTTCCCCTCTCGCGCACGTCGCGCTAAGCTCGCCGGATGGATCTGAATAAACTCTCGCAATCGGGCCCTGCGCCCGACAGCCCGGCATTCTGGCTCTTTGTGATTATCGCTCTTCTGGTTCTCGCCGGAATGGCGTTTGTCATTTTAAGGGCAAGCGGCGCTGACCGCGCGGCGGCGCGCCGGTATGATGCGATGCTCGCCAAAATGGACAAGATTTTGCGCGAAGAAGGCTCAAACAGCCGCGAGGAAAGTGAGCGGCGCTCGCGAGATTTGCGGGAGGAAGTGCGAAACCAGATAGAGGCTGTCGCCGGCTCGTTGCGCGGCGGCCTCGAAAGCAATCGTAATGCGCTCGACGAGCGGCTCGCGACGGCCAGTCTCTCGCAATCCGGCGCGACGGCGGCGCTGCGCACGGAGGTCAATACTGCGATCAAGGCGTTCGGCGACAGCTTGAAGCAGGACGTCGACGGTCTCTCCCGCACCCTCAAAGAACGGCTTGGCGTATTTGCCGAAAGTCTCGGCGAGCGGCAGTCGCTATTTGAAAGAGCGATCAATGAAAAGCTCACAGCTTCGACGGAAACGATCTCGGCGCTCGGTCGCGGCAACGCCGAAGCGCATTTGCAGCTTAAGCAAACCGTTGAGGAAAGGCTTGAAAAGCTGCGCGCCGACAACGAGCTGAAACTTGAACAGATGCGTCTCACGGTTGATGAAAAGCTGCAATCGACGCTAGAAAAACGACTTGGCGAATCGTTCAAGCATGTGAGCGAGCGTCTTGAACATGTGCATCGCGGCCTTGGGGAAATGCAGACGTTGGCGACCGGCGTCGGCGATTTGAAGAAAGTCCTCTCGAACGTCAAGGATCGCGGCGGCTGGGCGGAGATGCAGCTCGGCGCGTTGTTGGATCAGATCCTCGCACGAGAGCAATATGTCGTAAACGCTAGAATTAATCCTCATTCATCCAGCTTGGTGGAATTTGCAATTCGCCTTCCGGGGGGAGGAGACGGAACCGAGGTTCTACTCCCAATCGATTCAAAATTTCCGAAAGAAGATTACGAACGGCTGGAAAAAGCATGGGAAGATGGAGATTCCGATCTTGCCAAAGCATCTCTTGATGCGTTGGAGCGAATTCTGGAAACGGAAGCAAAAAAAATTGCAGAAAAGTATGTATGCCCCCCTTATTCGACGGATTTTGCAATTATGTTTCTTCCGACTGAAGGGTTATTTGCGGAAGCAATGCGCCGACCGGGATTGCATGCTCGATTGCAAACAAAGCATCGAGTAATGGTCGCCGGACCGACTACGCTCGCAGCGTTATTGAATTCGCTACAGATGGGCTTTCGGACGTTGGCCATTCAGAAAAGCTCGAGCGAAGTATGGCGTGTTTTGGGAGAAGCAAAGGCTGAATTTGAAAAGTACGCCCAAGTTTGGGATAAGCTTTCCGATCAACTGAGAAAAGCTCAAGATACCGTGCAGGCTGCCGGCGTGCGAACACGCGCAGTTTCAAGAACGTTGCGCGATATCGAATCCGCGGATTCAATCGAAGGAGAAACAGTATTGGCATCTCTCGAATTCGATCAGCATTTAAATAAAAACATAATCGTGGAGAAAGATTAGATTCACCGCAACGGAAACGGCGGGCGCGCCTGCGTTTGATGGCGGGTGTCGCTCGGCGTGTCGTCGGCGAAGAGATCGCCGGCTTTTTCACCTTCCGGCGCTGCTGAATAATCAAACGGCGCCGGGGCGTCTGGCCGCCATTCGGATTGGTCGTTGGCGGAGAGGAGATCGCGAGGGTCAGGGCGCTGCGCCGCCGCGCCTTTTTCCAGCAAGGAAATCCGCGCGGCCAATCGCTCGACTTCTGTCAGCGCCTGCCGCGCCGCAGTTTCGGCGCCGGACGGGAGCCCGCGTTTTGGCGTGTCGCGCAAGAGCGCCGTCATTGTGTGCAGCGTCGCCATCAGGGAAGTTGGCGAGACAATCCAGACGCGCGCGCGATAGCTGTCCTGAACGATATCTGGAAAGCGCGCATGGATTTCCGACGCCATGCTTTCCGACGGCAAAAAGAGAAGCGCCGAATCGGCGGTGAAGCCGGGCGAGATCAGCCGTTCGGCGACGTCGACGATGTGCCGCAGTGCGACGCGGCGAAACTCGTTTTCAGCTGACGCGCTTTTGCGCTCATGCAGCGCATGAAAAGCCTCGACGGGAAAACGCGCGTCGATCGCAATGGGGCCGGGCGGCCTCGCAAGACGGATGAGACAATCGGCGCGGCGGTTGTTTGCGAGCAGCGCATCGAACTCATATCCGCCCGGCGACAGCGCATTCTTGACGATCTCTCCGAGCTGAACGTTTGGCGCGCTCGGCGTCGCCGCGCCGTTGAGCGCGCTCCGGAGCTCCGCGAGCTCGTTCCTGATGGCCGCAGTTTCAGCCGCAGCCGCGGGCATTTGATCAAGCCGGCGATTGAGTGCGTTGAGCGCGCCTGCGACTTCGCTTCGGTGATCATCGAGCCTTCGGGTGATATCGACAAGCGCTGAGCCATCGCTCGTGAGCGCCGCCTCGCGCGGATCGGCAAATCGTTGAGCGGCGCGCTGGTCGACCGACTGGGCGAGCGCGTCGAGCCGATCGCTGAAGCGGCGGGCAAATGATTCAAGGAGGCCGCGCGTCTCCGCCTGTATAGCCTCGCGCTGGACTTGTAGCGCTTCTTCAACTTCAGACAGCGTGCGGACGACATCGTCATGCGCCGAGTGACTGGCGTGGGTGTCCGGCGCCATTTTGTAAGTCTCGCCGGCCGCAGAAAAACGCGCCGCCGATTCCCGTTCGGCGCGTCGGCGGACTTCCTCCGCCAGGCGCTCTTGTCGATCGTCCTCCATGGCGCGCCAGCGCGCTTCGGCTTCTTCTTCGCGTCGCCGCGTTTGGCTCTCAATCGCGTCCCAATCGGCGACCGGTGATGTGTCCTGCCCGGCGGCGTGTGCGCTGATGGGTGTTCGATCAATCGCGACGACGGCGAGATCTGAAGGCTCGTCGCTCAGATCGAGCAGTTCGGCCGTCGCCTGCGGGTCCGTGCGGGCGGATTTCTCGCGCCGCGCAAAGAGACTTGAGAACGGCGACGTTTTTTTCTTTTTCGGTTCAGGCTCAGCGTTTTGGAAAAAAATCTCGTCACTTGACGGAGCGCCCTCCAGAACGGGGGCGGTATCGTCAAAGGTGATCTCGGCGTCCTCGCCGGCGGGCTGGAAGAAATCGGCGCTGCGAGCGGCATCCTGTTTTTTACGGCCCGCTCTCCACCTCCCGAGCAGGATGAACAGCATGACCATGATGAAGAGAACGGCGCTGGCGCCGGTCCAAAGATAGAGAGCCTTGCCGGTGATCAGCGCGGAGCTCTGTTCGACGCTGCCCGCAACGACCGCCGGCGCGTCCTCGGTCAGCAGCGGCGATCCTTGCATGGAAACTCCCCGAAAACCCAACAACACCCGGCAATTAGCTTAAGGGAACTTAGCGCCGAAGGCGAGGGACCAAGGCCCACATCCGGGCGCCTTGACGCCGGGGAACGCGGGCAATACCTGACCCCGCATGACGATTAGGGAAATTCTGACCGCCCCAGATCCGCGCCTTCGCCAGGTGTCGGCGCCCGTAGAAGTTGTTGATGACGCCGTCCGGGCGCTCATGGATGACATGCTTGAAACGATGTACGAGGCGGAGGGGATCGGCCTTGCCGCAATTCAGGTAAATGTCGCCCAAAGGATCATCGTGATGGATCTGGCGGGCGAAGGCGAAGAAGCGAAACCCGCCTATTTCGTCAATCCGGAAATCCTTGATCCGTCAAAAGAAACAAACCTTTACCAGGAAGGGTGCCTGTCGGTGCCGGAATTTTGGGAAGAGGTTGAGCGGCCGGCGAGATGCCGTGTGCGCTTCCTCGATTATTTCGGAAAAGAGCAGACGCTGGACGCTGAAGGGATACTGGCGACGTGCATCCAGCACGAGATGGATCACCTCAACGGCGTCCTTTTCATCGATCACATTTCTCGCCTAAAGCGCGATAGAATCATCCGGAAGCTGAAAAAAGAACAGCGTCTCGCCGCGACCGCCTGAGGCGCATTTTAACCAAACCGTGCTGCGCCAAAGACACGCCGGAATTGGAGAATCCAAGCGATGCGACTCGCCTTTATGGGGACTCCGGCGTTTGCGGCGGCAAGCCTTGTCGAGCTGATCGCCGCCGGGCACGAGATCGCGGCCGTCTACACGCGCGAGGCGAAACCGGCCGGCCGGGGGCATAAGCTCACCTTGTCGCCGGTGCAGGAAATCGCTGAGGCGCAAGGCATTGAGGTCAGGACGCCCAAGGGATTCAAGAAACAGGAAGCGCGCGAGGCGTTTGCAGCGCTCGGCGTCGACGCCGCGATTGTCGTCGCCTATGGCGTCATCTTGCCAGCGGAGGTTTTGAACGCGCCGCGACTTGGATGCTTCAATCTGCATGCGTCGCTCCTGCCGCGCTGGCGCGGGGCGGCGCCGATCCAGCGCGCGATCATGGCTGGAGACAAGGCGACCGGCGTTCAGGTGATGCGCATGGAAGAAGGCCTCGATACCGGAGCGATCCTTCTCTCGGAAACGGTTGAAATCCGCGATGACGATACGGCGGCGTCTTTGCACGACCGGCTTTCGCTGGTCGGCGCGCAATTGTTGCCGCGCTTTTTGTCGGCGCTTGGCCGCGGCGGTCTCGTCGAAACGCCCCAACCGGCGGAGGGCGTCACCTATGCCGCCAAAATCTCATCCATTGAAGCAAAGATCGACTGGGCGATGTCGGCGCGCGAAGTCGATTGTCATATCAGGGGGCTGTCGCCGTTTCCGGGCGCCTGGTTTGAAGCGAGAGGCGAGCGCGTCAAGGCATTGATGTCGCGCACCTTATCGGGGGCTGGCGCGCCGGGTGAAGTACTCGACCTTGGCGATACCCTCGTCATTGCCTGCGGCGAGGACGCCGTCGAACTCGTAAAGCTGCAACGAGCCGGCAAGAGCGCGCAGGACGCGTCAATTTTTCTTCGCGGCTTTCCGCTGCAAAAAGGCGAGCGGCTTTGATGCCGCGCTATGTTCTCGAGCTCGAATTCGACGGAGGCCCGTTTGTCGGCTGGCAGCGCCAGGAGAATGGCGTCGCCGTGCAGAGCGTCCTTGAAGACGCTGTCTTCCGGTTCTGCGGCGAGCGCGTCACCGCTCATTCGGCGGGACGGACGGACGCCGGCGTTCATGCGCTCGCCATGACAATTCATATCGATATTGAAAAAGAAACAGACGCGCACACGATCCGTGAAGCGGTGAACTATTATTTAAAGCCGTCGCCGGTCGCCGTGCTGACGGCTGCTCGCGCGGCGGATGACTTTCACGCACGCTTTTCCGCGACCAGGCGCCATTATCTGTATCGCATCCTGAACCGCCGCGCGCCGCTGACGCTCGACGCAGGAAGGGTCTGGCGGCTTGCGACGCCGCTTGACGCCGGCGCCATGCACGACGCGGCGCAAGTGTTGATCGGCAAGCACGATTTCACGACATTTCGCGCGTCAACCTGTCAGGCGGTGACGCCGGTGAAGACGCTGACGTCGATTTCAGTAGCCCGTCGCGGCGAAGAAATTCAGATCGAAACATCTGCGCGCTCGTTCCTGCATCATCAGGTGCGCTCTATGGTCGGCAGTCTGGTCGAAGTTGGGATCGGGCGCTGGAGCGTCGCCGATTTCGCTGACGCGTTTCGGGCGTGCGACCGGCGGCGCTGTGGGCAAGTGGCGCCCGCAGAAGGGCTCTATTTCGTCAGGGCCGATTACGATCAGGCGGGATAAAACGCCCTCAAGGCCCATGATCCGAAACTGTCAATCACAACGCCGACGAGCGCCAGAGCCACAAACGCCGCTGCAGCCTGGGCCGGTTGGACGTTGAGGCCGCGCCGGATGATCCCCCAGATCAAGAAGGCGGTAAGGATGAAGACCGGCAGGCCGAGGAGACCCCCTGCGGCGGCGCTCGCCGTCGACGCCATCAGTGCGATCGGCGGCAATTGAGCCGCAGCGATTACCGGCTGGATCCAGTTATATCCGACAATGAGATCGGCGGCGCGATCGCTGGCGCCGCTCGCGCGCGCCAGCATGACGAGTAAAGCAAGACTTGCGGCCCAATCGAGCGCGTAGGTCGCAAGATCGGCAACGAGCAACGCCGCCAGCGGCGCGGTCTGATAGAGCGTATCGGGAAAATCGGGAACCCGCGCTGCCGCGCGCCGCGCCGAGAGGGTGAACAGTGCAACCAGAGGCGCCGCATAAAAAAACGCGGAAAAAGAGCCGAAGACGGCGTCAATCGACCGATCCAGCTCGGCTTTCCAGTCGCCGGCGTTGAGCGCCATTTTCGAGGCGCCGGCGATTTGCCGGGCTGCGGCGTCGAATGACGTCATTTGCGCCCGCCGAAGAACGCGAAATAGCGATCGAGGATAGTTTCATAGATGTCGGTCAGCCCCAATATGTCCTTGATCGCCGCATGCTCGTCAATTTTGTGAATTGTCTTGCCGACAAGACCAAACTCACAGACCGGCGCGACGTTTTTGATATAGCGCGCATCAGACGTGCCGCCGCTGGTCGACTGCTCGGGAGTAAGGCCGGTCTTGTCCTTGATCGCCGCCGAAATGAGACCGAGAAAGTTTTCGTCTGTGGTCAAGAACGCGTCGCCGGAGCATACCGCCGACAATTCGTAACGCACGCCCGCAGCCGCGGCCGCTTCGTCGAGTTTGGAGCGAAGGTAAGCCTCAAGGCTGGCGCCGGTCCAGGTCGGGTTGAAACGGACATTGAACCGCGCGGCCGCTTTGGCAGGAATGACATTGGCTGCCGGATTGCCGACATGGATGTCGGTGATCTGAAGGCTCGACGGCTGGAAGCGGTCATAGCCGTCGTCGAGCGGCGTCTCGCTTAAGGTGAGGAGTTTTTTCAGCAAGGCCGGGATCGGGTTTTGTGCGCGTGCGGGGTAAGCGACATGGCCTTGAGAGCCGAAAACCGTCAGCCAGCAATTGGTGCTGCCGCGCCGCCCAACCTTGATCATGTCGCCGAGCGCTTCGCTTGATGACGGTTCGCCGACGAGGCAATGCGAGATTTTCTCACCCTCCTCCGCCATCCAGCCGAGGATTTTTCTGGTGCCGTTAATCGCCGGCCCTTCCTCATCTCCGGTGATTAAGAGGACGATGGAGCCTTCAGGCTTTTTGGCGATGACACGTTCGGCGGCTGCTACGAATGCGGCGATCGACCCTTTCATATCCGCAGCGCCCCGCCCGTATATCGCGCCGTCTCTTTCTGTCGGCTCGAACGGGGGCGATTTCCAATCGTCCGCGTCGCCCGCTGGCACCACATCGGTGTGCCCGGCAAAACAGAAGACGGGCTCGCGCGTTCCCCACCGCGCGTACAGATTGTCGACCGGGTCGGCGCCGGGTTCGTCAAAAACCATTCGCCTGCAGACGAAGCCGAGATCTGTCAGTTTTTCTTGCAACACCGTCAGCGCGCCTTCATCGTTCGGCGTCACCGAGGGTCTTCGGATCAGCGCGCGCGTCAACTCAAGGGGATAGATTTTCGGCATTGCAGTCTGGTAGACCAGAGGCTCTGTCCTCACAAGGAGCCGTCAATGCCGAAGATTGATCTCGATACGGTTCCTGTCTTTACTGGCACCGGATATCCTCCGCCCTATGCGGGCGCCGTCAGCGGTCGCAGCCGCAAGCGGATCGGCGACGCCGGCGGCCTCACGCAATACGGCGTCAATATCTGCACCTTGAAGCCGGGCGCGGCCTCAGCGCAACGACATTGGCACCTGAATGAGGATGAGTTCGTCTACATCCTCTCCGGCGAAGCTTTTCTGGTCGAGGATTGCGGCGAGGTATTGTTGAAAGCGGGCGACGCGGCGGCCTTTCCCGCCGGCGCCGCGAACGGTCACCACCTCGTCAATCGCTCGGGCGCCGTGACGGTCTTTCTCGAAGTTGGATCGCGTGCGGCGACGGAGACGGTTGAATACACTGACCCCTCCGTCGACATGAGGGCGGTCAAAGGCGAGAACGGCTGGCGTTACGAGCGCAAGGACGGCCGGGTTTGGTGAGTGTTAGCTTTAGCGCCGACGCCGCCGCCCCTAAAATTGCAGACGGAGCGTTCCTGAAACGGCGATCGCCTCGATCTCATAATCGCCGGTGAAAGCGCCCCTGAAAAGATTTTCCTGCGTAGAGCCGTCGAGCGCAAAATGCGTATCATCGAATATTGCGTAAGCAACGCCGAGATCGCCGCTGACGCGCGCGCCGAACGCCTGGCTGACGCCCGCCGCGAACCACACGCGGTCGCCGTCCGGAACGCGAGGATGCTCAAAAGTCTCGTTGACTGGCGATTGGTCCCACATCAGGCCGGCGCGAAGCGTTGTGGATTTCGTCGCTTCGAATTCGGCGCCGAGCGATGCCTGCCAGCTGTCGCTCCAGTTCTGGGTGACGACTTCCGGCGGCGTTGCGCCGTCGTTGAAGGCGACCGCCACCACGTCGAAGCTGGACCAGAAAGTGCGCTTGCCGGACGCGAGCAGAGCAAACCGGTCGGTGGCGGCAAAACGTCCGCCGAAAGCGACCGACCCCGGCGTTGCGAGCGAGGTCGAAAACCGGTCCGCCCCGAACAAGCCGGCCGCCCCGTTCAGGATTTGACCTGCCGCGCTGCCGGCAAGGTCGAATTGCGCGTCGCCGGATATCCCGTGGTCGACCTTGGAGTGAAAAGAGACGCCGGCGTGGAGGCGCGGCGACAATGCCGCCTGGGCGCCGATCACATATCCGAGATCAATGTCATCACCCTTGAACGAGGCGTCGAGATCGCTCGATTGCGGCGCAAATCCGGGGATCAAACTCGCCGCCGCGATCCCGCCCGCATCGATGGTCGAGGTCAAGCTGAGATCGGCGTATTGCAGGCGAAGCCCCGCGCCGATCGCGAAATTGTCGGTGATTTCGAGGGCGATGACGGGCGTGAGTTCAATGACTTTCAATTCGCTGTCGCGCGCCTGATAGCGAACCGCCGATGTCTCGGAATAGCGTGTTTTAAGGCCAAAAGGCGCGTTGGCGACAAGACCGAGGGTCAATCTATCTGACACCGGGAAGGCGATCGTGACATTCGGGATGAGCGCCGATGGGATGACTCCCTCGTCAGCTGTATCGCCAGCAACCGGCGCGACGCCCAGCAAGGTTCCCGAGGCGTTGTCATACCGCGTCATCGGAAAAAAGCCGGTCGCGCTGAGATCGATCTCGGCATTGGCGATGCCGGCGATCGAGGCTGGGTTATAGGCCGCAAAAGCCGGTTCGCCCCGCTCAGCCTCGGCCCCGGCGAAAGCGCGCCCGAGGGCGGCGGCGTTTTGATGTTCGAGCGTAAAGCCGCCAGCCGCTGCCTCTGAAAAGGCGGACAGCACGAGTGCGTAGGTGGTTAACGAGCCAAGTTTCCGGTAGGCGTTACTCATCAATTCTTCCTGTCACTGATTTGCCCCTAGGTAGGACCGCGAAATAGTTAACTGATTCTGACGCTCGTACCGCAGCTACTCCTAAAGAAAATAATAGGCGATTCAATGTTCCGAAATTAGCGGAATGTGAAAAAGAGTGTTGAAATTAACGATTTATTAATAATAATCTATCTGAGCGCCCGGAGTTCAACGTAATGACACCGGGCCTCTAGGTGGAGTCTGGGTACGCAATGATCAAATCATATGAAGAGCTGGTTGGCGCTCTCGGTCGCGAGCAGCGTTTTCGCCGCCGCCGTTTCGGGGCGCATGAACTCTTCAGTGGTGCCCCGCCGATTCTGTTTTTTGACGATCTTCCGTTCGAACTGAAAAATATTAGCGGATCCGGTGTCGGTGCGACCACTCGAAACGAAATCGATGGCCCGCTTCTACAAATCAATCATATCGGCACTCTGCGCCTTGTTCAGCATGGTGAAGAGCTTTTTAGGGGCCCCGCCCGATGCGCGCGGTCCGAAGGCTTGCCCGGCCGAGTATTTTCCGGGTTCGCGCTCGACAACGATCAGTTCGACCTTGAGAGCCTGAAAAGGCTCAATGCGCGAGTTGTCGCCAAATCCCATTTCCGCCTGACAACGCATGATGCATTAGCGGTGGAATATCGCGCGTTTTGTTCCGACGTTATCGCATTTGTCGGCGCGCATTGCATGCGGATTGAGCGGCTGCTGGTGCCGATTGAGCAGTCGATGACGCCCGCCGATAAAATTGAAGTGTTCGGCGAGTTGATGGATGCCGTAAAATCGGACTGGCGCGCGCTGCTGCAGAAGGGGAACGAATTTGCGCTCGGGGTCCGGCACGAGAAATCCCGCATGGCCGCGATGAAGCAATACACTGAAGCTGCAGTGACTCCGGTGCTGTTGGGAGGTGCGAGCTGGAATAGGTGTTACTACAAGCCCATGGGCTACCCGGGCGACTTCAAGATGATGAACTTTATGTATGATCAGCGCCCGGAAGGAGCGACAATCCGCGACCAATTTCTTCATGGGCTCGGCCTTATTGCAGGGCGACCAATTTACACCCGCATGCTAACTCTTTCTCGGATCATTACTAAGCATTTCGAGGGGCGCACCCAGGATCTAGAGCGCAAATGTGCGAGTATCGGTTGCGGTCCCGCGAGAGAGCTGGAGCACATCGTCGAGGCCTCATCGCCCCAATCGAAGCTGGTCGCCACCTTGATAGATCAAGAGTTTGAAGCGCTGGATTATGCAGTGGATTTCGCGCGCAAGCGGGCTGACGAAAGGCGCCTTGCGATTAATGCATTCAACACTACGTTCAAATCGATGTTCAATCCGTCAGCGATCGGCGCATTGAGAGATCAGGATGTCATTTACTCTCTTGGACTCGTCGATTATTTTAGCCCGCTTCTCGCTAGGAGATTCGTGGCGCGAGCCTATGATCTCATTCGGCCGGGAGGGAAAGTAATCATCGGCAACGCAAGCGATTCCCTCACGGGAACATACTGGACGATGGAGCACGTCCTCGATTGGTCGCTATTTTTCAGGAACAAGGCGGAGATGGCTGACCTTGCGGCAGACGCCCAGGGGGCGAAGGTTTCAATTGAGTCCGATGCTCTAGACTCTATTTATTTCCTTGTCGTTGAAAAACCGGCCTGAACGAAGTGATCAGGCTGCGTCGATCTTCACGCCTGACTCAAAGACGATCGAAGCGGTGGTTCCCCGACCCAATTGAGATTGTAAGGTCAATTTGGCGCGTTGATCGCGAAATATTTTGTCCGCCAATGTTAGTCCGAGTCCGACGCCTTCCAGCGTTCTGGTTCTTACGTCTTGCGCTATTGAGAACGGTTTAAATGCCGCATCAATCTGCTGGGCGGTCATGCCACCTCCGGCGTCGGAAATCAGGATTTCATAGCCGCCCATCGGAAGCTTGCGGCCGGCGATGGTGACGGTCTGGCCGGGAGAAGAGGCGGCGATCGCATTTTCAACGATATTGAGCAATGCATAAATCGTGTGTGTCGAATCGATGTGTAGAGATGCAGGCGATATCGCATCGACCTCGATCTGGACCGAAGTCTTTCTTGCGATCTCCTTCGCTTGCTCCGCAACTGCGGCGACGATGTCCGAAAGGTCCGTTGGTTCACGCTCATAGCGGATTACGCCAGCCGTGGCGTCAGCGTAACGAAGCATTTTTCCCAGCCGCTTCAGCAGTTGTATCGCTGATACATGAATCTGGGCTAGATGACTGGGCGCCATGTCGTCCGGATTGGCCTGTAACACTTCGGTGAAGCCGATTATCTGGTGCAGCGGCGTCCGCAGTTCGTGACTCAGGATCGAAAGGAAATTCAACTTCGCTTTATCGGCGGCTGTAGCCTCGATAAGCAGCTGTTGGATATATACCGCATCTTCTTCGCGCTGCCGATTACGGTAGTAATCCAAGCGAGAGCGAATTTCCTGAATGTAGGTCGTCACCCCGGAGACAATCGAAATCCATGCAAAGAAAAAAAGCCCCGATAACACCTCAACTTCGCTTTTTGGCGAAAACACGGTGACGGTCGCCAACCACGCGGCAAATGACATGACGTATATCGTGATGCTCGTGCGGAAATTCATGCGCTGGAGGCAAGCATACAGTATGAAGACAGCGAAAATCCCAATGATGTATGGTGGCGCCCCCGTCGGCGGCGCCAGTGCGATCATCGCGACAATAGAGAAAGACCCGATCAGCATGACGCTCGCCGTGCCTAACTTGAAATGCTTCCTGAACTGCGGCAGCATCGACATTGAAACGATAAAGATAGCAATCGGACCGCATATCGCCCATCGCAATATCAGGATTTCGGCAAGGTGTCGGTCAAATGTGAGGAAGTCGAGAATGCCGAACAGGTAGTAAAATCCGATCCCGGCAAAGTTTATTAGTAGGTCCTTAGGCAACTCGTTTTCGATGGCGTAATCGCGATACTCGCGTTCAAGCGTCGGATCGGCAAAATATGCCCGGCCGAGATCGATCAGCTGTTTAGGCGGCTCGCCGAAGAATGCGCGCTCCACCGCCTTTGCGAGTGATGAAAAACCAACCATTCCAAGAGTCTCTTGCCGAAACTGAAAATGCTCTGAAATGGTTAAGGTGAAGTTTGCAAACCTAGCCGTAAGTTAGAAACCTGCGTTAGGTTTTTATCCCAATATGGTGGGCACACGTGGTTTCAAAGTGAGCGTCCTGGGAACGTCGCCTTACGACGCGCGGCGGATCAGTTCAGACAGCACTTCTTGAACTTCTTGCCCGATCCGCATGGGCACGGGTCATTGCGTCCGACGTGAAGGGCGGCTGACGCAGGTGATAAATGCATGGCGAGGCGGGCGGCGTTCATGGCTTCGAGGCAGTCGGCGATCAGCGTGTCGGCGTTGCGGCGAACGTCTTCGTCGATATCTTTCGACATGCTTTCTCCATCGAGCGCCCGGCTGACGAGGGAGGCGATGCAGCTTAATGAGGATTGGACGTTCT
>ERZ1292633.3891-Hain-H41-02um-R1-3891-length-14180-cov-4_pt1 | contig 14180 bp, 14 predicted proteins | sample MGYA00564406_ERZ1292633 | MGnify/ENA primary metagenome ERZ1292633 (study PRJEB36523, sample SAMEA6512639) | groundwater metagenome | collected 2019-01-08 | study: AquaDiva: Metagenomics assemblies of 32 groundwater samples
GTACCTGCACCGTTGGGCCCGAGGGCGGGTAAGGCGAGTAAGGATCAGCGAGTTAAGAACCCTAGAGTGGAGCGTCGGCATTCATTATTGACATTTTGGGCCCAATTTAGTACACTTCACCCATAAATTTTATCTGACGTTGGTCTTGGATTGGGGTTCGTCTCCCACTTCTAGGACCTTCGTGACGTATAGCTATGTTGGACGCCAAAAAGAAGCAGAAACTGATCGAAGAGTTTCGCACCCATGCTACGGATACCGGAAGCCCGCAAGTGCAAATCGCTATTTTGACCGAAGAGGTCAAGGAGTTGACCAAGCACTTGAAAGATCACAAGAAAGATTTTTCTTCCCGCCGCGGTCTTATCAAAAAAGTTTCTGAACGTCGTCGTCTTTTGAAATATCTCGAGCGCGAAGACAAAAAAGCCTGGAAGAAAGTCAAAGACGATCTGGGCCTGAAGTAATTTATTTCGACGGTGAGTTTTTCACCGTCTATAATCACCCCCATTTTATGATCCGTTATCCAGAACAACGCGTCGGAGTTTTTATCGACGTGCAAAACATGTATTACTCGGCTCGGTTTTTGTACCAGCGCAAAGTCAATTTCGGCAACATCGTCGAACAAGCGATGGCCGAGCGTAAATTGATCCGTGCCGTTGCCTACGTCGTTACAACCAAAACCGGCGACGAAACGCCGTTCCTTGATGCTTTGCGCAAGCAAGGAATCGAAACCAAAGAAAAAGAATTGCTCGAATACAATTCCGGTCAGAAAAAAGCGGACTGGGACGTAGGCATCACCGTCGACATCATCAAAATGCTTGATCGGCTCGATGTCGTGGTGCTTGTTTCCGGCGACGGCGATTACGTGCCGCTGGTGGAATATTGTCAGAGCCGTGGACGGCAAGTGGAAGTCATCTCTTTCCGCGAATCAACTTCAACCAAGTTGGTTGAAGCGGTTGATGGCTACACTGATATGTCCGGCGACAAAAAGAGTTTCTTGATTGGCGCGGCGACCCCAGCTCCGGTCAGTCGCGGTCGCGTCAAGCGCGAAGACGTGCCTGACGAGATCGCCGCCGAAGCGAGCAGTGGCGGCCTCTTTGAGACTAGCGAAGAAGAATCCACTGAAGATGTGCGCGAGGATCGTCGTGGCAGAAAATTATCATTCTAATTATTCTTGAACCGTCCCGCCAAGACAGTAGAATCCTCGAGACTGTCTCGAGACTCTGAGTCTTGGCAGGACAAACGTCACTATGCCTAATGTCCAAACGTTCTCCCGCACTTGGGGAGGCAAAGAGCTGACCATTGAGGTTGGCAAATACGCCGCCGCCGCTGGTGGTAGTTGTATGGTGCGCTTGGGAGACACCGTTGTCCTTTGCGCCGCTACTATGAGTAAAGAGATCCAACGCGAAGGTTTGGATTTTTTTCCGTTGATGGTGGAGTACGAAGAAAAGTTGTACGCCGCCGGCCGCATTAAAGGCTCGCGCTTCATTAAAAAAGAAGGCCGCCCCACCGACGAAGCGATGCTGGTGGCTCGCTATATTGATCGCGCCATTCGTCCTTTGTTTGATCAAAAGATGCGCCACGACGTGCAAGTCATCACCACGGTGCTGGCTTTTGACGGCGTCAACGATCCGGACATTTTGGCGCTGATCGGCGCTTCGTGCGCTTTGCACATCTCGGAAATTCCGTGGAATGGGCCGATCGCCGTTGGCCGCGTGGCCGAAGTGGACGGCGCGTTTATTTTGAATCCGTCCTATGCCGAGCGTGAACTTTCCAAGCTTGATCTTTCGGCTGCCGGAACCAATGAGCGCGTGCTGATGGTCGAAGCCGGCTGTGACGAGGTTTCCGAAGAGACGATGTTAAAAGCCTTTGAGTTTCTTGGCAAAAGTTTGAAGGAACCGATGGAGTTGATTGAAGAAGTACGCAAAGCCGCTGGCAAAGAGAAAGTGGATGTGATGTCGCCAAAAACAGATGACGATAAGAAAAAAGCGGAAGCGCGTGAACGCGTCGTCGCTCTAGCCGCGCCGTTTTGTGAGAAGCGCATCACCGAGTTGTTCTTCGGCGCGCCTAAGGCGACCAAGTCAGAACGCTACGCCGCAAAGTCACAAATCAAATCTGAATTGAAAGTTTATCTCACCGAACAAGGCGTTGATCCAACTGAAATTAAATACGGCACCGACGCGGTTTCCGATTTTGTCGAAGCCGAAGTCACCAAACAAATTTTGCAAAATGGCAAACGCGTTGATGGCCGTGGGCTCGATGAAATTCGTACGTTGCTTTCCGAAGTCGCGGTTCTACCTCGCGTTCATGGATCCGGTCACTTCATGCGCGGGGAAACGCAAGTGCTCTCTGTTGTCACTCTTGGCGCGCCTGGCGACGAGCAAACGCTCGACGGGATGGAATTGGTTGGCAAACGCCGCTTCATGCACCATTACAACTTCCCTCCGTACTCGGTCGGTGAAGTCAAACCGATGCGCGGCCCGGGTCGCCGCGAAATCGGTCACGGCGCGCTGGCCGAAAAGGCACTGGAAAAAATGATTCCGGCCAAAGTCGATTTTCCTTACACCATTCGCGTCGTTTCCGAGGTGCTTGGTAGTAACGGTTCGAGCTCGATGGGTTCCACCTGCGGCGCGACGCTGGCTTTGATGGACGCCGGCGTGCCGATTAAAGAACCAGTGGCTGGATTGGCCATGGGACTCGCTTCCACGCCTGACATGAAACAGTGGAAAGTCATCACCGACTTGCAGGATTTGGAAGACGGCGAAGGTGGCATGGACTTCAAAATCACTGGCACGAAAAACGGCATCACTGCTATTCAGCTGGACACCAAAACGATTGGTCTTTCTCACGACATCATCGTCGAGACCATCACTCGCGCCAAATCCGCGCGCTTGAAAGTTTTGGATGTGATGCTGTCAGCCATTGATAAGCCGCGCGCTGACTTGTCGCCGTTCGCACCGCGCATCACCACCCTGATGGTTGACCCGTCGATGATTGGGGCGATCATCGGCCCGGGTGGTAAAGTCATCAACGAAATTATTGACACCACCGGCGTCGCTTCGATCGACATTGAAGACGACGGCATGGTGATGATTACGAGCGTCAACGCCGAAGCGGCGGAAAAAGCTTATGCCTGGGTTAAGTCCTTGGTGGCCGTGCCGGAAATCGGAACAATCTACGAAGGCAAGGTTGTGAAGATGATGGACTTTGGAGCCTTTGTAGAAATTATGCCCAAGAAAGAAGGCTTGGTGCATGTTTCCGAAATGGCGCCATATCGCGTGGGCTCCCCGAGTGATATTGTTAAAGTCGGTGACAAGGTCAAAGTTAAACTGTTTGAAATCGACAGCCAGGGCCGTCTGAATTTATCCATGAAGCAGGCGCCAGGTAATGTTTATCCAAAACATGCAACGCCTTAACATTCCACTAAGAACCGGACAATCAACAACCCGCCCATCCCGGCGGGTTGTTTGGCCAGTGATTTTCATTGTTGGCGCCGTGCTGGTTTTTTACATGATTGCCCAGATGATTGTTGGCCGCACGACATTGGCCGCCGGCGCGCCTGCAGGAGGTGAGGTTTTTGATATTGTCGGGCGTCGCGCTCTGACTACTTTGGCCGAGCATCTCGGCGATGTTCCGCTTCTTTCCAACAAGCCAGTGACTTTGAACAGTCTTTTGCCTTATTTGCGCCGTGAAGCGCTTTATGAAGTTTTACCCGACAACAGTCGGCTGATTGCATTTCGTGGTCAATTAACTGGGGAAGTGATCAAGAATTTTCAAGATTTTGGGGTTTGGGTTGGCGATTTTGGTGGTGTAACCGTCCTTAGCGACACGCCGCAGGATCTCAGCGCTTGGAAAACTGGCCTTGGTCTCCATTTGGCATCAGTTTTCCCTGGATATGCCGGGACTGGAAGGCTTGAGAGCAAGTCTTATGCGGTTTCTGTAGTTGAAGATGGCGTCAGTTTATGGAAATATCGCAGTCTTTGGCCGCGCGGAAGAGCGCCGACCTTACCACAAGAAACGGTGGCCCTGATCCCATTTGACAGCACATTGACAGATTTTTCCGCTTATTTTGGCTCATTATTTGGTCTTGGCCTTGATCAGTCGATGCAATCTTTACTCGTCGGTCGGATCGGAACCGTGCTTTTGACATTTGACGAGAATGGCTGGGGGTATCGGCTGAGTCTCGACGGCGTCGTGGAAAGTCAAAAATTGGTTCAAATCTTGCAAAATTCAGTGGCTCTCTCGTATCCGACCACAGCAACGGAAACCTTATCGGACGGTACCGTTGTTGACGAACTTCGTTTAGATCTTGATCAGGTGAAAATGAGCATGGAGGAGACGCCGTCCGGTGTTCTGGTGCGAGCTGAGTGGGGAGAGGTGAGTTTGGTCGCTCGGCGAAGTGATGAGGAAACCGTCATTACCAACCGTTCTTTGCTCCTCGATCTTCAGGTTGAGGAGAAAATCCTGGGCTCTATTTGTGGCAATGAGACAGCGATGATCTATCCAAGGCGCATCAGTCAGGCGCTTCCCGCCACACTATCTGACCCGAAGTTGAGTTTGTGGAATCAAATCGATTTTATTGGCATTTCGCTAGGGAAGTATAAAATTTGTTGGTAAGCTGTTGATAACTTGTCAGTTTTGTGGATAAGACAAAAATTGTGTTCAACAAAATTATTGACTAAAGCTGTTTTTTAGTTTAGTGCCTTGTGTATAACAGTGTTTCGTAGCTTAAGTTAGAGCAATTTGGTCTGTTGACTTTTTGTGTTCAATCGAGTATAATTGGGTAGTCAGTGTTGCTCTTTATCAATTCCCCTGGACTCAGGGGAGGTTTTCCGAAGTCCCCACAGCCGTAGGCTCTAAGCTTGTCGAAGAGTCTCTGGCGTACCTTCGGAAAATATCCCGCTTCTCTACTGACCTGATCTCATTGACCGCAAAACAGAAACAACAAAAAATTGAGACTAGGTTAGCCTCACCATGTTCCCCATAGCGTGGGAATCCGAGGTAAAACCACGGTAGGGTAGAGAAGGTAGTCCTTTGGCTGAAATGGTTGAGTGCATCATGTGGCTGGCACAGAGCCTTTGGGTCCATAGTTTGGACCTAAGAGCCCTGTGTCAACAATATGAGAGACGCATTCCCAGAAAGCCGCGTCTTTCAAGGGCACCCCTGAAGAATCTCTTCATTTTGCAGGCACGTGCCCTTGATTTCATTTTGGGGGCAGGTTATACTAGGCTTCTATGGATTCTTCTTTTGTTGAAGAGATGAAAGCTCTTCTTGTCGACGAAAAGGCCAAGCTGGAGACAGAGCTTAACCGTTTTTCGCACCGCAATCCAAAGGCGGTGGAAGCGGATTTTGACGCCAATTTTCCTAATCTCGGCGACAAAGAAGATGAGAACGCCTCCGAAGTGGCTACTTATAGTGACAACTTGTCGTTGGAAGACGAACTTGAAAAGCAACTGCGGGATGTTTTGTCTGCATTGAAATCAATGGACCAAGGCAGTTATGGGATTTGTAAATATTGTAAACAGGAGATTTCTGAAGCCCGCCTGCGTGCTCGACCAACATCAAGTTCGTGTATTGATTGCAAAAAGACACTGACTCAAGAAGCCTAGGGTATGAATCGATGGGGTTTCGTGGCGCTCGTCCTGTTTCTGGTAGATCAAGTTAGTAAGTTTTTAGCCGTGCACAACGGTTTTTTTTCTTTGCACAAAAACTACGGCATCGCTTTTGATTTGCCTGTGCCGAGTTGGATTGTCATTCCGTTGACGCTTGGCATCATCATCGCCGCGACGTTTGCTCTATGGCACCATCGCCTCAACCTCAAACTCTCCGCCGCGCTTATTTTTATCATTCTTGGTGGGCTCAGTAATCTTATTGATCGTCTCGTCTACGGTTTTACTGTTGACTACATCATTTTATTTGGCCGAAGCGCGATTAATTTGTCTGATCTGATGATTGTGGGAGGGGTGCTGTTAGTGATTTACCACTCGCGAAGACCTGTGGTTTAGTTGGTGAAATGGCGCAGCGTCCCGCGGGAAGAACCGCGGGACGCCTTGTTGTTAGCTGTTGAGGTCGATTTGGTCGAGATCCAGGATCCAGGCTCCAAGAGGCCTGTCGTCATAGACTTCACCGACAAGATATTGCCTTCCCCGGAAGACGCAGATGGCGACTTGGCGCTCGCGGATGGAGACCTTCTTGAACAGACGAAGGTTGTTGCACTCATCCTCCGTGAGCGGAGTGCTGTCAGAGTCGAGGTTCAGGTGGGGAATGTGAACATGCTCGAGGACGTCTGTCCATGACCACTCAGGCGAAGGAAAGACGGGGACCTTGTCGTCGTAGTTCAGATCTAGTACCCAGTAGATGATACTGAGCGGAATCTTCCCGTGGCGACGCGAATAGAGTTCCGGCCAGCGTTTTTCCAGGAGCGCACGGTTCTTTCCAGGGGAGGTGATGATGGCCAGGCGCAGGAACGTGTCGTCGATCTTCAGAAACTCGGCCCAGTTAATGAACATGGTGTTCTCCTTTTGGTATTTGTCGTCCGACCAAGCACGATACCTCAAAAATGTTTTTACGTCAACAGAAGCCGACGCGGTGAAGGACTAGAGCCTGAGAAGATTGCTACTTAAAAGGGAAAGTGATATTCTTTCATCGTCGGAAAGTTCCGACGAAGTATAGACCTGAAACAAACGCTTGGACGTTTTGGACTCGAAGGCAAAAAGGCCGATGTATATTTGGTGGCGTTGCAACTCGGATCGGCTTCGGCGCAGGAGATCGCTAAACGAGCGGGGCTCAAGCGTCCGACGGTAGTAGAAGTGCTTGAAGGTCTTGTACGTCGAGGGCTTATGAGTGTTGTGACGGAAAAGCGTACCCGCATGTTTGCTGTTGAACCGCCGCGCAAACTTCTTGCGCAAGCAGAAGAACAAGAGCGACAAGCACGCTTAGTGCTCCCCAGTCTTGAAGCACTTTATGGCAAGTCGCGGTCTCGTCCGAGCGTACAGTTTTATGAGGGCATTGAGGGAATCAAAACGGTTTACGAAGATACGTTAACGGCATCGAAAAAAAAGTTGCGAGGGATTTTGTCGATGCGGGATCTGTATGAAGTGCCAGGAAAAACGTACATGGACGATTACATCAAACGACGCATCGATGCAGGAATTACGCTGCAGGTGGTCCGTTCGGAACAAAAGGACATAGAAAAAACGTGGAACGCTTCTCGAAAGGAACTGCGTGAATTGCATTTGGCTCCGGCGGAGATGATTTTTGCAATGACGATGTATCTGTACGACGACAAAGTTGCTTTGATTGGGACGCAGAAAGAAAACTTTGGATTAATCATCCACTCACAAGACTTTTTCGTTATGCAATCGCATTTGTTCGAGACCCTCTGGCAAGTGACGCGAGTGGCCAAGGCAATCGACGGATGATTTGTCGGTCAGCAATTTGACAAAATCAGCATTTCGTGATTAAATAAGAGTATTCCACTGCGGTTTAGTAGTGCGGGTGGTGATTTCGAACAAAGAAATACCGCCGGTTTGCATCATAGGATGCGCCGGCGATTTATTTTTAATAAGAGTCGCAAGACTTGAAGTCACAATTTGTGACTTCAAGATGACGATTCAAATACAAGTCTATGCAAAATGTCTTAATTCCGATGGAACGGATCGAAAACAAGATTTATGTTATTCGTGGGCGGAAGGTGATGATAGATCGTGACTTAGCCGGACTTTACGAGGTTTCTACGAAGGCGTTGAATCAGGCAGTTTATAGAAATTCCGTCAGATTTCCTGAAGATTTTATGTTTAAGCTTACTGCTGAAGAGGCGGCATCTTTGAGGTCACAAATTGTGACCTCAAACGTTGGGCGTGGTGGTGTCCGCTATTTACCTCAAGTATTTACCGAATACGGCGTGGCGATGCTTTCGAGCGTTCTTAACAGTGAGCGAGCAATTTTGGTTAACATTCAAATTATCAGAACGTTTAGTAGGCTTCGAGAAATGTTGGCTGAAAATGACTATCTTCGACGAAAGGTTGAGATGCTGGAAAAGCAGTACGATGAAAACTTTTAGATTGTTTTTGATGCGATCCGCGGTTTGTTGACGGAAAGTGAAGCGCCGAAGGAGGAAATTGGTTTTAAGAACCACAAAACTTGATATCACAATTTGTTATATCAAGTTGTAAAAAGATTATATGTCCACCAAAGTATTATCCGCGGCGGTTGTAGGATTAGACGCGCACATTGTTGAGGTCGAAGCGGCGCGGGCGTCAGGGCTGCGCAGTTTTATCATTGTCGGCTTAGGCGACGCCGCAGTCAAAGAGGCGCGTGAGCGTGTGCAAGCGGCACTGAAGTTTTCCAAGTTGGAATTTCCTCGCGGGCATCTTTCCGTCAACTTGGCGCCAGCGGATTTAAAAAAGCAAGGCACAGGATATGACCTGCCGATTGCCTTGGCGGTTCTTGGCGCGGCAGGTGAGTGTCCGATGACGGATTTTCACGGCATCGTTGTTGGTGAGTTGGCGCTCGATGGAGCGGTTCGTCCCATTAGCTGTGTTTTGTTGATCGCCTTGGCCGCCAAAGCCGCGGGGATCAAAGAACTTTTTGTCCCTCGCGACAACGTCGCCGAAGCATCAATGATTGGCGGCCTGAAGATTTATCCGGTCACTTCGCTTAAACAAATCGTCCGTCACTTGCGTCAAGAAGAATCCATTATTCCTGCCACGGAACAGAAGATTGAAATCGCTGAAGTCATTGATCCGCATTACGACCTGACGCACGTCAAAGGGCAAGAGTCGGTCAAACGGGCGCTGGAGATTGCCGCCGCCGGCAGTCATAACATTTTGCTCTACGGTCCGCCGGGCACGGGCAAAACGCTGTTAGCGCGCACTTTGCCAACCATCATGCCGCGTCTTACCACTGATGACGCTTTGGAGATCACTAAAATTCACTCAGTGGCCGGCCTGCTTCCTTTTGGGACGAGACTCATGACCGATCGTCCATTCCGCTCGCCTCATCACACTACTTCGAGTGTGGCTTTGGTTGGCGGCGGAACCAATCCGCGGCCAGGAGAAGTATCGTTGGCTCATCGCGGAGTGTTGTTTCTTGATGAGTTTCCCGAGTTCAACCGTTCTGTCTTGGAAGCTCTGCGTCAGCCGTTGGAAGACGGCGTCATTACTGTCTCACGAGCCGCCGGCACCCTGCAGTTTCCCGCCGAGTTCATGTTAGTGGCGGCTATGAATCCTTGTCCTTGCGGTTTTGCTTCTGACCCTTTGCAAAGATGCATCTGCACCGCTAATCAACTGTTGACTTATCGTAAAAAAATTTCCGGCCCGCTTCTTGATCGCATTGATTTGGTCGTCGACGTGCCAAAAGTTGCTTTTGAAAAACTGAACGGCGATGAACAAGGCGAGACTTCGCGTCTCGTTCGTGAGCGAGTGGAGTCGGCGCGAGAGATCCAGCGTGAACGCCTAGCTCCCTTCGGACGTTTCCAAAATCGTCAGATGACCGGGCCAATGCTCAAACAATTTTGCGCTCTCAATTCCGACGGCGTGAGTTTTATGCGTAGCGCAATGGAACGTCTGCATCTTTCGGCTCGGGCTTTTACCCGAGTCCTCAAAGTCGCCCGGACTATTGCTGATCTGGCTCACGAAGCGCCTATCTCCGTGGCTCACTTGGCTGAAGCTCTGCAGTATCGTCCTAAACAAGAAGGACAAGGTCTTACTTGATGTAGTCGAGCGGATTGACAGCACTGCCGTTGACCCGCACTTCAAAGTGCAAATGGGTACCGGTCGATCTTCCGGTGGTGCCGCACAAAGCAATCGGATCGCCTTGGCTGACCGCTTGCCCGCTCTTGACATATAATTTAGCGTTGTGGCCGTAGAGAGTGACGATGCCGTTACCGTGATCAATTTCCACAAGGTTGCCGAAGGCCCCAGACCAACCGGAGCGAGTGACGATGCCGTCGAGCGCGGCATAGTTGGTGTTGGCGTTGTTGCAGTCGATGTCCAGGCCCCAGTGGCGACCGTAGATATAGTATTGCCCGAAGTAGGTGTTGATTTTGCGCAGGTCGGTTGGCCAAATCATCCCCAGCGTGTTGCGTTCCGAGGAGCCTGATGGCTTGGTTTGACCTGGAGTAAACAGACTGCTGACCGAGGCCACGCGGCGCGTTGGGATCGTAGCCTGGCGTTCGCCGCCAGGCACCAGCAATGTTTGTCCAATCGAAAGACTGTTGGCGCTCTTCATGTTGTTGGACGATTGAATTTCGTCCGGGTCGGCGCCGTAAAGTTTGGCGATTTTGGACAAGGTCTCTCCGTTTTTGACTGTGTGCATCACCCCATCAACCGGCAAAATGGTCAGACTGTCGCCAGGGCGGATGGTACTGCGCACCGACAAGTCGTTGGCCCAGAGTACGGTGGTGATGGACAAGTCAAAGCGCTCGGCAATCGTGCCAATAGTGTCGCCTTCAGCCACGAGGTAGGTTTCGGTGCTGTCGCGCTTGGCCACGACGGTGTCGGTTTCGTTGGTTCTGCCGGCGGCTAAGGCGCCGCTCATGCCGTCGTCGCCGGTTAAAATTTCGATTCCCGGTTCTTTAGCTAGCGGCGAAGAAAGAGCAACAGCTCCACGATAAGACGTTGGCTCTGGCACCAAAGGCGTGCTGCCGGCCGTCACTTCTTCAATAATGTCTGGCCCGCCTTGTCCGAGGATGGCATAAATAATTGACTCCTGACCGTATTCTTCAGCCCGCACTTCAGAAGGGCGGATGTTGGTGAAGACTGAAAAGACCGAGACCACCACGATAGTTAAGTGGATGGCAAAACGATTGGAGAACAAAAAGAGGATTTTGTTTTTGGCCGGCAGGTAGAGGCGATCAATGGCGCGACGCACGGTCAAAATGACATGAAAGGCCGGCACCAAAATAGCCGAAAAGAAAAAACGACCGATCATCCGAACGGGACCAAACATCCATCCGACCAATCGACCGACCAATATTTTTAATTGTCCGAGTCCGCGCAATGTGAGGAGCAAGCATTTGAGCGCGAACTGCTTGAGTGGATTGGCGATACGGTTCTGCGGTTAAGCAGCGGGTTTAGATTATCAAAAAAGAGGGTGTTGGTCAACTTGAATTCACCGATTTTTGGCTAGTTTTAGTTGAAAATGCAGACCAGGATGTGCGATGTATTGCACACGATCCGTAGCGTTTGATACGTTCCTGGTGTAACGCTGTGCCATAGCCTTTGTGCACGTCAAAACCGTAATTCGGATGGACTTCGGCGAGTTCGCACATCATGCGATCGCGGCTGACTTTGGCAATAATGCTCGCGGCGGCGATGGATTTGACGAGGTGGTCGCCGCGGACGATTCCACGTTGGGGGGTGGTCAGCTTGGGAAGCGTCCAAGCGTCGACGAGGACAAAATCAACGCCATCAATCTGCTCGATCGCTCGGAGCATCGCTAAGTAGTTGGCCGGGCGGATGCCGAGTTGATTGATCTCGTCGACGGAAGCTATGCCGACCGCCCAAGCCGACGATCGCTCGACTACTAGGTCGAAAAGCCGTTCTCGAGCTTGGGGTGACATCTTTTTGGAGTCATCAAGCTCGCCAAGACGACTGTAGATTGGCAACACCACCGCACCCGCTACCACCGGCCCGGCCAGGGCTCCGCATCCGGCTTCATCAACCCCAACAATCACCCGAAATCCTTGGGCGATTAGCTCTTTTTCGTGGGCAAAGTTTGGAAACGTCATGGTAGTGTCTCTTGTCAAAATGGCTTATTTTTCGTATTATAGCCCCGTTAAAGTTTTAAGTCCCAAAAGTGAGGGCTTTAACGTTTGAGAACAGTTCTAGGCGCGGGGACAGCAACGAGGAGACGTAGGGATCTCTACGTTGACGAGTTGCAGGGGCCCCGCAACAACGAAATGTTCCAAATGGAAAGCCCGAAAATGTATGACGATAATTTACATCGCGTTAGCCGCCGGAGTGTTGGCCCTTTTATACGGCGGGTACTTAGCTGGCTGGATTTTGCGCTTGAGCGCCGGTGAAGGAAAGATGATCGGGATCGCCAAAGCAATTCAAGAGGGAGCCGGAGCTTACATGGCTCGCCAGTACAAGATGATCGCCGCCATTGGCGTGGTGGTGTTTGTGCTGATCGGTTTATTGCTGGACAACTGGACCATGGCGATCGGCTTTGGCGTCGGCGCTGTTTGTTCATCGATCGCCGGTTTCATTGGCATGAGTGTTTCGGTTCGCGCCAACGTGCGCACCACCGAAGCGGCCAAAAAAGGATTGAAGCAAGCCATGGACGTGGCAGTCAAAGGCGGAGCCGTGACCGGCTTGTTCGTTGTTGGTCTTGGGCTTTTGTCCGTGACTTTGTTTTATTGGTTGAGCGGATTTAACACGGAAGCTTTAATCGGCTTGGCGTTCGGAGGCTCGCTTGTTTCTGTCTTCGCTCGTCTGGGCGGCGGCATCTTCACCAAAGCGGCTGACGTCGGCGCTGACCTCGTTGGAAAAGTAGAAGCGGGCATTCCCGAAGATGATCCACGAAATCCAGCGGTGATTGCCGACAACGTCGGCGACAACGTCGGCGACTGCGCCGGTATGGCCGCGGACTTGTTTGAAACGTACGCGGTCACAATGATCGCGGCGATGGTGCTTGCCAACTTGCTCTACCCCGGCAGCACGGAGATCGTTCTCTTCCCATTGTTGCTTGGTGCGGTCGGTATTGTCGCTTCGATTCTCGGAACCCTTGGCGTGCGTCTCGGTAAAAGCCAGAACATCATGGGCGCCCTTTACAAAGGCTTGATTCTTGCGGGCGTTATTTCTCTCGGCGGTTTTTGGTTCGTTACCAAGCAAGTCCTTGGTTTAAGCGATGTGATTCCCAACGAGATGAGTTTGTTCTTTTCTTCGGTGGTTGGTTTGGCTGTCACCGCGCTTCTGATCATGATTACCGAATACTACACCGGCACGCAGTACAGCCCAGTCAAAAAACTGGCTGAGGCTTCGCAGACCGGGCATGGCACCAACATCATCGCCGGTATCGCCTTATCAATGAAGTCGACCGCGCTTCCAGTGTTGACGATTGTGCTTGGCGTGCTTATTTCTTACTCACTCGCTGGTCTCTTTGGTGTGGCCATTGCCGCGGTGGCGATGTTGTCCTTGACCGGCATCATCGTAGCCATCGACGCCTTTGGGCCGATCACTGACAATGCTGGCGGCATAGCCGAGATGGCTGATCTTCCGGAATCTGTGCGTGATGTTACCGACCCGCTCGACGCCGTAGGTAACACCACCAAAGCAGTTACCAAAGCTTACGCCATTGGCTCGGCCGGACTTGCTACCCTGGTGCTCTTCGGTGACTACGTTCACGCTCTGACCGCGGCCAACTCCTCAACCGTGTTCGACTTGGCTGACCCTAAAGTCATTGCCGGATTGTTTTTGGGAGGTTTGGTGACGTATCTTTTCGCCGCTTCCGGAATGGAATCGGTGGGACGCGCCGCCGGAGCAGTGGTGGAAGAAGTGCGCCGGCAGTTCCGTGAGATCAAAGGCATTATGGATGGTACTGGCAAGCCAGACTACGGCAAGGCGGTGGACATCGTCACCAAAGCGGCGATTAAAGAGATGATTTTGCCAGCCTTGCTTGCGGTACTAGCGCCGATCGTGGTTGGCTTTGTGTTGGGCCCGATCGCTCTTGGCGGTTTGTTAATCGGCTCGATTATCACCGGCCTCTTCGTCGCAATTTCGATGACGACTGGTGGCGGCGCTTGGGACAACGCCAAAAAATATATTGAGAAGGGGAACTACGGCGGCAAAGGGAGTTTTGCCCATCAAGCGGCCGTGACCGGCGACACGGTCGGCGATCCGTACAAAGACACCGCCGGCCCGGCCATCAACCCCATGATCAAAATTTTGAACATCGTGGCGTTGCTCATTGTTAGTTTGATTGTCTAAAGATAAATAATCAAGCCCGGCTCGAGAAGGAATCATCGAGGCGGGCTTATAAAGTGAGTGGCGACTAGTGGTATTCTGATCGCGTCTCGAGGATGGCTCGAGCGCGAGTGATGGCTTCTTCGGGCGACAAAACGCCGGAGAGCATCTGCGCCCGAAGGCCGGCGATCTGCCCGTGCTCGCTGTCAACCGCACCCAAGGCTTGAAGCTGGGCGTCCAGGAAAGACAATTCGGCCATGGCGTCTTGCATTGGCATCT
>ERZ1292633.3892-Hain-H41-02um-R1-3892-length-14177-cov-6_pt1 | contig 14177 bp, 13 predicted proteins | sample MGYA00564406_ERZ1292633 | MGnify/ENA primary metagenome ERZ1292633 (study PRJEB36523, sample SAMEA6512639) | groundwater metagenome | collected 2019-01-08 | study: AquaDiva: Metagenomics assemblies of 32 groundwater samples
GAGCCGGGTTCGGCTGGCGCCTCGAGTCGCAGTGCGTACGTCGGTGCCTGCGACTTCCAGACGGTGTCACGAACCGAGGGGATGAGGCCCCGGTCGAACGCGAGTCCCACCGTCGCGGAGAGAAAGCTCTTCGTCACGCTGTGGGTCATGTCCACGCGGCCGGGTTCGCCCCAGCTGGCGATCACATAGCCGCCGCGCAGCACCACGCCCGTGGGTTCGCCGCGCGGCTTGAACGGACCGATGCCCTCCCCGAATGGCTCGCGACCGAAGGAGCGGTAGTGGCTCTCCTCCATGTCGCGGGGAGCGCGGGCCTCCCGCTGCACGGCGAAGGCGATGGCCTCGGCGAGCCTGGCGCTGTCGACCCCCATCGCGGCGGCGGTGCGCCGCTCCCATGTGGCGCCGGGGACGTAGGGCGTCGCGATACGCGCACGCGACACCGCCTGCGCCTCGAGCGGGGACGCGGTCGCAATTCCGGCAATCGCGCCGGAGATCGCACCCCATCGATGGAGGCGGCGGGAAAATCGGTTGAATCGCATGTGACGTTTACGCGGCGGACGCACCGAGCGTTGCCAGCGCGCCCGATGCGTCCGATGCGTCCGATGCGTCCGATGCGGGGGCCGCTGCTTACATCGGCGGCCGATTCAACCCCAGCCTCTCCAACAGCGCGCCGAGCTGCCGAATCTCCTCACCGTAGCGCGCCCAGTCGCCCTGGCGCTGCGCGTCCATGGCCGCCTGGTACCGCCGCTGGGCCTCGACGATCGCCTGCCGGGTGGAGGCATCGAGCCCGCGCGCCGACGGCACGCCGCCCGGCGAGGCCGCGCTGTCCGCGCCAGCCACCGCCGTGGTCCGGCGCGAATCGACGGCGCCGCCGAACATGTCGGAGAGGGCCGCGTCGAGCGTCTCGCGCATGATCACCTGGTTCTGGTATGCCACGACCACCCGCTTGAGTTCGGGGATCGTGCCGCCTTCGGCCTGCAGGTACATCGGCTGCACGTACAGCAACCCCTCTTCGATGGGGATGACCAGCAGGTCGCCGCGAATCACCTGCGACCCACGCTGGTCCCACAGCGACACCTGGCGCGAGATCTCGGTGTTCTGGTTGATGCGGTTCTCGATCTGCCGCGGGCCAAAGACGAGGGTCTGCCGCGGAAAACGATACACGCGCAGCTTGCCGTACTGTACGCCATCATTCCGCGCCACCATCCACGCGGCGAGGTTGTCCTTGCCGCGCGGCGTGAACGGCGCCATGTAGATGAACTCCGCCTCCTTCTCGTCGGGAAGCCGCATGACGATGTGGCGCATGAACGGCACCGACTCGTCCTTGCGCGTCACGACGGGCACCTGCCACTCGTCCTCGCGATTGTAGAACGTGGCCGGCGTGTTCATGTGATACGTGACGTAGCGCGCCGTCTGCGCGCGGAAGAGGTCGTCCGGATACCGGATGTGCGCGCGCAGGTTCGCCGGCATGCTGTCGATCGGCTGGAACACGCCGGGGTAGATCCTCGACCACGTCCGGATGAGCGGATCGTTCGGCTCCGCCACGTACGGGGTCATCGTGCCATGATAGGCGTCGATGACGATCTTGACGCTGTTGCGGATGTACGCCGTGCCGTCGGCGCTGCGGAACGAGTACGGGTACCGGCTGGTCACCGTGTAGGCATCCTGGATCCACTGCAGCGTCCCGTCCCCGGCGACCACCATGTACGGATCACGGTCGAGCCGCAGGAAGGGAAACGCCTTCTTCGCGCGCGCCACGATGTTCCGGTTGTAGAGGATGCGCGTGTCGGGGTTCATGTCGCCGGAGAGGAGGATCTTCATCGACCCGAATTGCGCCGCGAGGATGAGGCGCCGCAGCGCGCTTCCGGCGCTCACGCCCCCCGTACCGTCGTACGTCCGGTAGACGTTCTCGTCGCCGGCGGGATAGTCGAACTCCTTCTGCTTCGTCTTCACGAACACGAACTGGTCGCTGAGTTCGCCGTAGTAGATCTGCGGCCGCGTGACGCGAATCGACCCGGTGGTGGACGGCGGCAGGTCCTTGACGAAGAGCACCGGAAGCCCTTCGGGCGTCACCTGGTTCACCGGGCTGAGCGTGAGGCCCATGCCGTGCGTGAAGGTGAGGTGCTCGTTGATGAAGGTCCGCGTGGGCAGCGACGCCGCATTCAGCTCGCGCGGCGCGAGCAGCACCTGCCGGTACCGTCCGTCGATCCAGTACCGGTCGTCGTCGACCGACACGAAGTCGTAGTAGGTGCGGATCTCCTGGATCTGGCCGAACGTGCGCAGCAGCGGCTCACGGTCCCACAGCCGCACGTTGTCGATGGTCGGCGCGTTGGCCCGGATGCTCGCCAGCGTCAGGTTGGCTTCGCCGCCCAGGTCGCGCACCTCGACGCTGTCGATGCCCCACGCCCGGCGGGTGGCCGAGAGGTGGTGCGCCAGGTAGGGCTCCTCGCGCGTCAGCTCGGTGGGCGCCACGACGAACTTCTGCATCATGCTCGGCACCAGCGTTCGCCCCACCAACGACACGACGAAGTAACCGGCGAGTGCCAGCACCGCGTTGAACCCGAGCTGATGACGAACGCCGCCGGCGATCACCACCACGGCTGCGATCACCGCGACGATGGCGGTGAAGCGAAGCGCCGGCAGGCTCGCGTGCAGGTCGGTGTAGCTGGCGCCGACCAGCGGCCCGGTGGTGGAGAACAACAGGCTGGAGGTATCGACGAACCAGAGCTGCAGGGCCCAGAGCACGAACATCACGGCCAGGACGATGGACAGGTGCACGCCCGCCGTCGGTGCGATGCGCAGCCGCTTCGGCTGCAGCTCGATCTCGCCGCGGAAGTAATACAGCACGACGAGCAGCAGCAGCGTCAGCACGGTGAGGCTCGAGAGAACGCCGAGCACCGCCGAGAGCGCGGGCAGGGTGAAGACGTAGTAGGCGATGTCGCGCCCGAACACCGGGTCGGTGGCGCCGAATGGCGACTGGTACCACGCCTGCAGCACCGTGTCCCACAACACATTGGCGCCGGCGCCGATGAACAACCCCACGACGATCGCGACAGGCCGGGCCAGCCGGCGCAGCATGGCCGCGAGGTCGACCGACGACACGTCCACCCCGGTGCGCAGCATCACGCGCACCGTGTCCGACACCTCGCCGCGATTGGCCAGCGCGAGGTTGAGATGGACGAGGCCGCCGCTCACGAACGCCACGCCGGCGAACAGCAGCAGCCGAGTGACGAGAGTGCGGGTGAACAGAACCTCGAAGCCGAGTTCGCGGAACCACCAGAAGTCCACCAGCAGCCCGGTGGTCTTGGGAAGGATCACCAGTGCGAACAGCGCGAGGAGAAGGACCAGCAAGGCGGGGGCGATTCGGCGTCGTGCCACTGGTACCTCGAAGGTAACCGGAGTGGGATTGCCCGTGGGCAGCTACCGATGGGCAGCGCCTGAAACATAGCGCCAAAACCGCCGTTTCACCCGCTCGACGCCCCGAACATCCGCGTCAGTGAAAGGGCGATCAAGAAGTAGCGCGCCAGCTTCCCGATCGCCATGAACAGCGCCGCACGCCAGGGATCGAGCCTCAACCAGCCGGCCGTCAGGCACAACGCATCACCGATGATGGGCGCCCAGGCCAGTAGCAGTGCCGGCGTACCGTAGCGGCGCAGTTGTTCCACATGCTTGAGCTGCCGCGTTTGCGGCAGCAGGAAGCCCATGCCGAATGTCACCATGCCACCCAGCGTGTTGCCCAGCGTGCCGAGCAGGATCGCCGGCCAGAACAACTCCGGATGCAGCCGGAGTACGCCGACCAGCACCAGCTCGGAGCCACCCGGTAACAGGGTGGCGCCAAGCAGACTGGAAAGAAACAGTCCGTAGAGGCTAAGGTCGCTGGTGAAGAGGTCCGACATGCGAATTATCCAGTAGCCGGGATGCCAAACCGCCGCTCCTCGCTAAGGAAGGGCGGCGGCTGATGTGCCACGTGGGGAAACCGCACAGAGCGGGCGATGGGACTCGAACCCACGACGTCCAGCTTGGGAAGCGTCAGAGAGCCAAGAAAATCACATCGTCTTTCCGATCGTGTCGTTGAGAATAAACAACTTGACCGATCGCGCAAGACCTCCAGTTCCGACAGTTCCGATAGAAGTAGGCCCAAACAGGCCCACTGCGGAACTCGCCCCGCGCAGGTGCGAAGAGTGGGTCAGCATCAGGTCCTTCTTGAGGCTGCGGAATCGGTTCGCCGAGCACCCAGGAACGAGGCGAAGCTCAATGCGTTCGCCTCGACGCTGCTTCACATCCTCGAGGCGGGCGCAGTACCTCGCGCACGCGGCCGGCGCGTCTATGTGGGCAAGCGCGCAGCCGCGCTGCTGAACACTTACTGCGGCACGTTGCCTCGCGCGGTCAAGAAACGACTGACGGAAGATCTTGCGCCGCAGTTCCGCGAGATGGAGCAGCGCGCCAACTCCGTGCCGCAATCCACCCATGTCACCGAGTTGCAGGCGTCCGTTCGTCTCGGCATCACCCGACAGGAATTGCTCGCGCTTTGCCGCGACCCAGTCGTTCGCCGTAGCCTTGGCTGGCCGATGCCCCTCAGCGAGAACCGCGTACTCTTCGCCGTAGCGGCGCTGGATCCTCGAACCGCAAATGAGTATCTGGCCGCGATGCCTGCGGAGGAGCCGTGGAAGAGCCTCCCGAAGGGGTGGCTCCGATGAAGACGCGTAAAGCGAAGTCGCGGGCCAGAAAGTTGGGAACCGAGAGAAGGCGGGCGTCTAGTGGATCTCTCGCCAAGTCGAAGCCGCGCAAGCACTTGAAAAAGGAACTTGGGAAGCTGCCCAGTCCCAGACCAGGACACTCTGAGACTCAACCAGTTCCCAAGTCTCGGTCGATAGCACCGCAAGTCTCGGCGCCGCCTGCGGATACGAGAGCGTCCGGCCACTCCACACCTTCACCGTTCGCTTCCCAACTTCCCCTCGCGCGAGCGGCGCAGGCGCAGTGGAGGGAGACCTCAATCGAGGACTCCCCGATGCCTGCTCGTCTCAATCCGTTCCGCGCCCAGCTCGCAAGCATGCCGGTTCCCGGCACCGAGAAGGGCGCACGTCGCGCCTCGTTCCTCCGCGCGCTGCCCATCGCCGCCAAGGCGCTGTACCTCGACGAAAGTCCGATCGACTTCAAGCTGCTCATCGCCGCCGCCGCCCCATGGAGCGGTTCTGAGACAACGGACATGAATCTGTATGCCGCCTTGCAGCCGCTTGTGGCGGAGAAGCGCATACTGACCTCGAAGTCTGCGAGTAGTGGATCCGGCACCTCGCCGTACGCCCTCGACCTCGCGTCGGAACGCCCCTTCGCGGTACTCCCGAGCCTTCGCGACCTACTGGTGTCGTATGAACATGGACCGTGGTCGGCCACGGCCATCGCCAGCACATACGCCGGCATCCGCACTCTACTTGCATTGCCCAGCCACGCTCGACGAGAGGATGTGCTTAAGGCGGCTGAACATGTGACGGCGCGGCAGTTTCACAGCCTGAGCTCGCAGCTTCGGCGGCGCGCTTACTCCGAGGGCGCGGCCAGCACCAAGACCATAGCAAACTACGTTTCGAGCATTCGCGCTCTTCTCTGCTTCGGGCTCGAGCGGGACCTCTTTCCGCTGTACTTCCCGACCGCTGCGGATACGGATCCTTCCGCGTGGCTGGTGGACGCGACCTTTCCGCGGCGTTCGAGTCGGATTCTGACTCAGGACGAGAGGGCCGCCCGTTCCGGCCTCGCCGCCATCCTGCGTGTGGCACGCGCCGAGGGGCTGCTCTCGGACCAGGGAGTCAGTTCGCCGGTTGTGGCGCGAGAAGCCGTGCTTCGACTGGGTAGTCCTCTGTACCGCCGCGAGCGGAATCTCGTGGGCCAACTCCGGACCGCTCTCATGCGGGACTGCCCTCAGCAGCTACACCCTGCGTCACGCCCGTTCTTGGACGCTATTGCCGAGAGCGGACGCACGGGGGCGCTCCCCTACCTGGGAGCGAGGCGACACAACGGGGCCGGCACAAACATCGAAAAGCTGATTGAACTGATGGAATCGGAAGGCCTTCCGCCAGCTTGGCGAGAGTTCCTCACCTGGTATCACGACTTCTGTACGCTCGACTGGCGGGTGCTGCTCGCACGGAAAGAGGACTTTCCCACGCGCCCTGCGGGGGCTCAACTGTCGGCGCACAGCTTCTACAAGCGCCTGGCATCCATCCGCGCGATGCTAGGCATTCTTAAGGAACGCGAGCCGTCCGCATTTCCCACTGCGACTCCCGAGGCTGTCTTCGGCCCTCGCCTTCGGGATCTACTCAGCGATGCCATGACTCGCTGGTCGATCGCGGCTGGCCGGCCTTCTGGCCCTTCTCACCCAGCGAGCGGAGGCATCGTCGACATCGTTGATAGCGCGGGTCTCATCGCACGGGCCCTCTTCGAGCGTTCGCTTCATGCCCGCGGATTGGCTTCGATGGGACGTGTAAATCAAGTATGGAGTCCGGGTGCGGCTGACATGATCTCCGCCCTTGGTCCGATTGAACTGTGCCTGTGGGAGGCTGCCCGGTTCGCACGGGCCGTGGCCACGAACCTTACCAATGAACGAAAGGACTCGACGTCGGCCACGGGCAACACCGTGAAGGACTTGGGTCAAGCGATCACGCAGACGCCGGTATCCCATTTCGTCATCGCCCAGACTCGCCTGCTGCGCGAGGTCAAGATGGTTGCCAAGCGAGGCCTTGATCTCGCCGAGTCCGACCGGGAGGTCGTAGTCGGCACCCTCATCAACGGCGTCCTACTCTCGTCAGCGATGCGGCTCGAGGAAGTCTGTCACCTGCGGCTCGGCTTTCAGGTGCAGATGGCACCTTGGGAGGACCGGAGCGGTCGCCTCCGCCCCGTCGACAGGAAGAATGGCGTTCCGAATACCTTTACTCTCAGTGAGCGCTATCTCCCGGAATGGTTCCTGCGATTCTACCTTGCCATCGCGGATCACATTCGCGCCGAGCTTTCGACTGGCCCATCCGCGAATGACCACCCATGGCTCGTGCTGGATCCAAGCTCCGGTTTGCCCTTCGGTTGCCCAGAGGAGACTCCGGAAGGGAAGAACAGGAACGACGTCGCCCTCGTCAGCCGCAAGAATGCCTGCCGCGAAGTTTGGCAGGACGTCGTATCCGCAGCGTTTCGTCGCTGCGATCTCAAGGTGCCCCACGAGAGCCGGCAGTTTGGCCCTCACATTGTCAGAGGCGTCCTCGGGCACGCCGTCTACCAGAAGTTCGGTTTGAAGGCTGCGGCAAACCTCCTCGGGGACACGGAGTCCGTCGTCGAACGGCACTATCGGTTGCTGGCGGGGGCGAGCGTGGATACGTCCGACATTGATGAGGGCTACCTGATCGGTGGGACTCGCGCCCAGGGTTAGCCGAATGAAATGGCGAGGCACGGGTCGCTCTCACAGGACCCGTGCCGAAGGAGGTGTGAACCGCCCCGGATGTTACGGAGACTGATCACTTGCGTGCCCCAGCCCCGACTGCGGGGGATTGCTTGTGACGCAGCTGACGACGCCACCTTCCCACAGAATGGAGCTTCCGTCACTTCCGTGGCGATGCACGCCGCGTCGGATCGGCGCACGTGCAGTGCTGAAGCGCGACAGATCGTCGCTCTCCCTTGCGCGCCGAGGCCTCCATGAAACCGTTCACGTACCACGTCTCTCTCTTCTCTGACCGCGAGCACAACCGCTTCACCGTGTTCTGCGAGGAGTTCCCGGAACTGATCGCCACGGACAACTCACCCGCCGGCGCGTTCTACGCGATGCGCGTGGCCATTCAGCAGGTGCTTGCCAAGCTGAGCGGAGCCGGCATGGACATTCCAGATGAGGTCGAACTGACGCTCGTCGCGTCCGACAGCGAGTATCCTCGCGCCCCCGGCCTGACGTTCCCAGCCGATGAGCCGGGATACACGCTCGAGGAAGCCTTGGGCGCGGTGGGCCCCGGCTGGGCGACAGTCGTGTCGGCTGCCCATCGGCGCCTGACCGTGGGCCGCTGCAAGATCGTCCAGGTGAAGGAGAAGTTCGGCGGCCTCAGGATCTACTACGACTATCCATCAATCGAGGAAGGAGACGTCTTCGACCGGAGGCGGTGGGCGGTGATCGATCGGTGGGAGCGTTGGATTGAGATTCGTTCGTTCACCATCTGCGAGGCGTGCGGCCGCCCAGGCAGCGAAGTCGCACACGGCGGATGGTATCGAACGCTCTGCGCGGCGTGCGGCGCGCACTGGACTCGAGGCACCATCCGTTGGGAGGATATTTGCGGCGATGCGCCGCCAGATGCGCCGTAGACCGGCACCACGGCGTTCGCGACAGAAACTCGCCATTGCCGATTTGACTCCACCATGCGACCCCTACCCACGCCGGTTCGGGACCGGATCAACTCTACACCGAACTCATCGAACAATGCGCCTCGTCATCCTCAGCGACACCCACGGCCTTCATCACGCCATCGGCAACGTACCCGACGGTGATGTGGTCATCCACGCGGGCGACGTGACGCGGCGGGGCACTCTTGGGGACATCTCGGCATTCCTCGAGTGGTTTCAGGTGCTGCCACACCGCTCCAAGATCTTCGTGGCCGGCAATCATGACTGGGCGTTCGAGCGCGAGCCGGCCTTGGCCGAGGCCCTCGTGCCCAGAGGGATCACGTACCTTCGAGACTCCGGACTATCGATTCGCCGCGTGAAGTTCTGGGGAGCGCCTTGGCAGCCATGGTTCAATAACTGGGCCTTCAATCTTCAACGTGGAGCCGAGATTGCGGCAAAGTGGGCGCTCATCCCGGATGATGTACAGGTCCTCATCACCCATGGGCCCCCGCACGGCATTCTCGACGTCGTCGACGATCCGCCGGCCAAGCACGTGGGGTGCGAGGCAATGCGGGAGCGCATTGCCGCATTGCCAAAGCTGAGGCTACACGCGTTCGGACACGTGCATGAAGGTTATGGTGCATTCGCGGAGGACGGTCGGCGCTATGTCAACGCGTCGATCTGCACCCTTCAGTACGCGCCCGTCAACGCGCCGGTGGTCGTCGACATCTGACACGCCGATCGCCCCATCAAAGAGCGCGTCAGTGCACGCCGCATTCTGGTTCACGCTGGAGAGAGCGTGCGCCGTGCAGCCCAGGCTGCACGGTCAGTGATTGACTGCGTTTGCCGCTCGCTCGAGTTCGACGAGTTCAGCCAAGAGTTCCTCGAACGTCGGCTCAGGCTCGAAGAACATCTCCGCCATGGCCGCATAGTCGTTGCGCAGTTCCGCATGGCGCTCCACGGGCGGAACGATCCGCAGCGACCCGGGCACGGCCGTGTCGTACGATCCCCACGTTCGCTCAAAGAACGTCGCGGTGTTCACGACGACGTTCGTGAGCAGGTCGGGCCTCCGCAGCGCCGTCGCGGCGACGCCGCGTCGCGCCAGCATGGCCAGGTCGTAGTAGTGGCGCGAGAGTCGAACGGGCGTCTTCGACGCCGCCGGTCGATGGTATTCGGCGTGCGTCAGGATCGCCTTTTCCCAGAAGGTGCGCTCCGCCGCCAGCGCGAACACCCGGACCGTTCCGCCGGGAACCGTATCGGGGAGCACCTCCGCGCAGATCGACCGGATCTCGCGCCAGTCAGCCGGCGTGCCTTCTCCGCGCGCGCCGAGTTCAAGGCGAACGGTCGGCTTCAGGTAGTTGCTCAGCCGCTCTTCGCCTGTAATGGACACCGGATACGCAAAGATGATGGTGCCAGGCTCGTTGGCGTCGATGTCGCACTCGAACGCCTGCGTTCCGAGCGCGCGGGCTGCGTCCGCCCTGAGTGCGGGGAGCAAGGTCGTGCTCACCCAGCGATGGCAGGCGGCCTGTACCTCGTCCGCGTGCGCCGCACGCCGCTTGCGCGACGTCAGCACCTCGGGGGTCGGCTCGCCGGAAAGGCCAAGCTCGGCGCGGTTCACGCAGAGATCGATGTCTTCCGAGAAGCGTTGGATCGCCCCGTAGACCTTCGACAAGCTGGTGCCTCCCTTGAACACCATGGCGTCGCGAAGCGGGCCGTCGAAGAGGATGCCAGGCATCCAGCACACCCAGAAGTCCTTCTCGACGACGATGGCGGTCAGGTTCCGTTCCGCGGCCACCTGTTCGAAGAACTCCTGACGCTCCTCGGGCGTCCACCGCGCGACGTCGTCGGGCGTACTCACTGCGGCGCCGGCGTAATGGCGTCAATGACCGGATGCAGCCACGTGGGCGCGCGCCGCTTGGCACGCCGCAGCGCACGCTTGTCCTGTGGCTTCAGTGTAACGGCGAGTCGCGACACCACATCCTCCGTCATCCCTGCGGGTCCAAGGTAGCGCAGCGCACGAATGACATCATCCGCCCGCGTCGCCCGCACACCGATGACGCGAGGACTCCGGTGGCGAACGGTCAGCTGCTGCTTCCCGATCTTGAGGCGCTTGCTGGGCCCTGCGGTCTCCAGCACCGTGCGCGCCGGCACCTGCGTGCTGATGCCGAGGCTGTTCGCCATCTGGGCAGACGAGGGACGCACGGCCACGCCCGTCACCCTGGCGATGGCGGCACTCACCTGATCGGTCGAAGGAGCGAGGACGCCGAGGCGCGGACTGAGTCGCGGGTAGTCATAGAGGCCACGGCGGACGCGTCGAATGAGGCCGTGCTTCGTGAGCCGGGCCAGCGCCTGATCGACGGCTGCCCTGCTGGCCATGTCCACGAAGTCAGTCGGCGTAAACACGTACCCACGCCCGTGACCGCGAACAGTCTTAAGTATCTTCTTGACAACGCTTTGCGATAGCATAGCAATTCCATAGATTGTCAGCAATATTGCTATGTTTTTCTGACATGTCAAGGCGTGACTTTGGCGGTGTGGCTTTGGCCGTCGTGTAGCGCCCCCACAGCCGGCCTCTGACTGACCATCGCCTTGGTGACTTGACTAATTGACCGCTATAAGCCACATTAGCAATTGTTGGATTTAGCCGACATCTTGGCTGATCGCAAGAATGCGAGCCAAGCGAGTCCTCCTCTCGAATATGGCCTCACAATGTCGGCTATACCAGACATTTCAAAATGTCGTCTATAGCCGACAACAGATGCTCCGAGCACTGCCGAAACCGCGCCTCCGTCGAACCCGCCACAGTGAGTGAACCCATGAAAATCCGATCAGCGCGCGACCTTGGCCTGCTGGTGCGCGAAGCGCGGCGCGTCAGGCGGCTCACGCAGATGCAACTCGCCACGAAGGCCGGCGTGGGCCGTGACTGGATCATCGCGCTCGAGAAGGGGAATCGCGGGGCGGAGATGGGACGTGTGCTCCGCACGCTCCGAGTGCTGGAGTGTGCACTGGAGATTGGCTACAAGACCCCGGGCGATGAACCCGAGACGAAAGCAGCAACCCGCCTGGATCAGATCATCACTCGATCGCTCGGCAGGACCAGGTGAGCAAGGAACTGTGGGCCATCGCCAGCGGACGGACCGTCGGCCACCTCACCCAGTCGAAGGGCAAGATCGACTTTTGGTATGAGGAGGAATGGCGGCGGAATGACGACCGGTATCCGCTGTCTCTCTCGATGCCTGTCGACATCGAACGGCATGCCGACCTGCGCGTGCGGCCGTTCCTGGAGGGCCTGCTTCCGGACAACCGGTGGATTCGCCGGCGCTGGGGCAGTCAGTTCGGTGTTTCCGAGAACAACCCGTTCGCCCTGCTGCAACACGTGGGCGAGGACTGCGCCGGCGCCGTGCAGTTCGTGCCAGCAGATCGTCTCGACGCGCTCACGCAGGCGGCACGCCAACCGGACACGGTGTCATGGCTCACCGACGCCGAAGTCGCCGAGCGCCTGCGCATCCTCGCGACCGACAACTCGGCGTGGCGGTTGGCGGGCGACGCCGGACAGTTCAGCCTCGCGGGAGCGCATGCGAAGACGGCGATGACCTTTGATGGACGGCGATGGGGAATCCCGAGCGGCCGTACGCCCACCACGCACATCTTGAAGCCGCCCGTGCCAGGGTTTGATGGATTCGCGGAGAACGAGCACGTCTGCCTGGAGTTGGCTCGTGAACTGGGAGTCCCCGCGGCCGCATCAACGGTCGTCCATTTCGAAGATCAGGTTGCCATCGCGGTCGAGCGGTTCGATCGGCGCGTCGAGGCGGGGAAGTGGACGAGAATCCACCAGGAGGACCTCTGCCAGTCCCTCACCGTGCATCCGGACCGGAAGTACGAGAACGAAGGAGGTCCCGGGGTCAGTCAGGTCGTGGATCTGCTCCGAGGTTACTCGTCAGCACCCGACGCCGATGTGTGGACCTTCGTACGCGCCCTGATCTTCAACTGGCTCGTCGTCGGCACGGATGCGCACGCGAAGAACTACGGCGTGTTGATTGACGCTCACGATTCCGTTCGACTTGCCCCGCTCTACGATGTGGCGAGCGCCCTGCCCTACCCGGCGACGATGCCGCTGCGGAAGCTCAAGCTGGCGATGAAGATCGGCGGGGAGTATCTCGTGAGCCGCATTGGAGGGCGACACTGGCGAGCACTCGCGGAGCTGCATGGCCTGACGCCAACCGACGTGCTGACCGAGGCGCACCGCATGGCAGTCGCCACCCCCGAGTCGATGGAGGGAGTGCGCGATCGCGCGAGGGCAGGTGGACTGAGCACACCGACCATTGACGCCCTCGCGACCGGCATAGCGGCCCGCGCCCGCGAGTGCTCCGAAGACGTGGAGCGCGCGCTCGGTTAGGAGATCACGAAGAATCCAATCGGCGCCTCAATCGCTACTTGCCTCGGCCTCCTGCAGCATCGATAGGTACCGCAATCCCGGCGATTCAGTACGCATGTAGTTCGACGATCTGCGCGTCGTCCGTGCAGACAAGCCCCTGTAGGCTGTCGAGCACCTGCTTGATGCGATTGTCGAGATCGTCAGAGCGGCGCCCTCGATACCAGATGAGCGACACTGCGAGCGGCGTTGAGGGGAACGTCGCGGCGTCCGTGTTGCGCGCGCGCGTATGCCTCCGGCACCGTGCGGCGGTAGTCGGCGGCCTCGGCACTCAGGTAGGTGCGCCCGCGCGCGTGCCGCCCGTACCGATTGGCACTCGGCGACTCTGGCAGCGAAAGGCGCACGAGCTTCATGCGGCGAGACGTCTCCACGTCCGTTCAATCGTGCCGGTCGCATGTTGCGTCACCATCCTGGGCATGCCAGTATCTGGCATGCCTACCACGAGCACGGACCCGAGAGCCAGCCTACTCGGACTGTCTTGGAAGTTTGTCGTCCATGTGGGGATCGGCTCGTTGCTCTTTGCGAGTATCGTGTTCGCGGTCGTGCAACTGTCGCACGTCGTCGCTTGGATGGAGTCGCAAGGCGTTTCGCCTTGGGCCGTAGAACTGACGCGCGGGATGGAGTACCTGGTCTTCTTCGTCGACGCCGTGCTATTCACGATCTTCCTTGGCCGTACCGCATGGGTCTTCGGCCGCAGCATGTTGACTGCGGAGATCGCCTCATGAGTATCGCACCGGTAGGCGTGGTGCTGAACACGGCGGGACGGGCGGTGCTGGAGGAGGCACTGCAGGCAGTTCGAGTGTTCTTCCGTCCCCTCCGGCTGTGCGCTGAAGGTGTCCAGAAAATCCCCTTCCTCGCACGAACCGCTCTGGCGGCCCTCAGATACGGCCTGACGTGGCGCGAGGCTCTTGCCGGCCCCGGATATAACTCCTACATCCCCTCGGAGGAGGAACTCCGCCTCTACGAAATGGCGACGAAAGCCGTCGAGACTGTTCGTCATGGCGGGAAGGCGGAGTCGCGCGCCCGTTCTGGCGACGACGATTTCGGCGACATCTGGATTCTCGAGAGCTTTCTGCGCCATGCTAGTCCCGGAGAGCGAGCCGAGCTGTGGAGCTTGATCTACGAGTTGAACGGCCTCTCGCATGGCGAGGTGGAAGCGAGGCACTTCCAACTCATCGGTCGCATCGGCGTGCGTCTCACGGTCAGCCGAGTGGATGACTTCTGGGTCGTCGAACGCGTTGAGCCAGCGCTGCATATCGCCGAGGGATCGCAGCAGGACTAGTACAGCGGAACGAAAGTTCGATGACGTATTGTCACGCGGCAAGTTTGGCGACGTCAGCGGAGGGTGAGCCGCGAGTCAGGAGACGCGTGAGATCCTGGCGCGTGAAACGCGATTCAAAAGGACGCTCGACGG